>ENA-UOOA01000543-UOOA01000543.1-human-gut-metagenome-genome-assembly--contig:-P61old-NODE-543-length-76285-cov-16.590096_pt1 | contig 76285 bp, 69 predicted proteins | sample MGYA00242467_ERZ724014 | MGnify/ENA metagenome assembly ERZ724014 | reverse complement strand
GGGATATTGTTGTCGGGAGAACAACTTAGATTACAATCGGTCACATCGGAATCTTTCACCGTTACTTGGTGAATGAACCAGTTACATTTGTAGCCTTTGTTGGGGACGGCGACGAGCGTATAAGTACCGTTTACTTTGTTGGGACCTTGACCATAGATGGTGGCACCGGAACCGTCACAATAGATCCCGTACACGTTTTGAGCGGTACGGTTGTCTTTGTCGGGACCTGAGGGGGCACCACCACCGGTGCCTTTGGACGGCGGAGCACCGGTTGGGGCATAGAAGGTTGGTTCTTCTACTTCTACTTTCAGACCGGGTTTTACTTTGTATTCGAAGCGATCCGTGCCCAGTTCGTTGGGAAGATCGGAACCGTTTACATCGACCAGGATGGTTTCACTGCCAGTTTTGAAATCACTTATCGGCAGGTACCAGTCTATGCCTTCCTGGCTCGTTACACTTACCGCGTTAGGGAAACAGCGGACTTCGGTATCGGGCTTTCTTATTATGCGCGAAGCGAAGAGGGAGCAGAACTTGGTGCTGCCGCCATGGAGCTCGCCATTGTAGGTTATGGAAGTTGTGTTGCTTAGACCGGTATATTCCCCATTATTTGGGTAGAGATATTCGTCAGTTGAAAGCTCGTTTACTATTCTATCTACGGTGTAGGTTGCTTTTTTGTGTAATGAGTCTAGTTTGTTGGGGGTTGCTGTTTTGTAGATCGGGATTAGGATTAGGGCCAGAACACCGATTATCGCTAAGCCGATTACAAATTCCCCGATCGTTAGCGCTGATAGGCTTATTTGAAAATTTTTCAATAGCCTTAAGTGTCTTACCAAAGATACTTTTTCGCCAAACCCTTTAAGGAGCTGGTTTTGCGGGCGCCCCCCCCCCCTGGTAATTCAAGCTATGTCTACGTTTCATACTTCGTTGCTCCTTAACTTTTTTCTTTGCTCTTTTTTATTATAAATCATTTTTTATACACGCGCAAGGGGGGATGGAATAAAATAATTTATGCTTTAAGTCTAATGCGGTTTTTGTTGCAGCAAGCCCTGCTTGTGAACTTTCTTTAAGCATTGGTGACATTAGTTGTCCGGTTTGCTCAAGCGCGTCGATAACTTCATCAAGCGGAATTTTCGATTTTACACCTGCAAGAGCAAGCTCAGAAGCGGTTACCGCATGAATTGCCAAAAATGGATTTCTTTTTACGCAAGGAATTTCCACAAGTCCGCAAACAGGGTCACATGTTAATCCGAGCAGATTCTTCATAGCAAGAGCGACTGCATTCAAAATCTGGTTAACACTTCCGCCACGTATCTGAGTCAAGGCTGCGGCACTCATGGCGGAAGCAACTCCGCATTCTGCCTGGCAGCCTGCTACAGCTCCGGCAAGAGCAACTTTTGTTGAAATAATTCTTCCAACAGTACCAGCCGTAATAAGGGCGTTTATCTGATCTTCTTCAGAAGTATTTAAATCTTCGCTAACTCCGACAAGAACTGAAGGCACAATTGCACATGAACCTGCCGTTGGACAGGCTGCAATTTTACCCATTCGCAAATTTTCTTCAATAGTTGCCAAGGCGTATGTGGTTATCTTTTCAAAAGTTTGTCCAAAAAGTGCCCGCTCATCTGAAAATCTTTTTTGCAAGCGGTCACAGTCGTCTCCGCACATTCCGCTTATTGACATTTCTTTGCTTTTCAGGCCTGTTTGTATGGCTTCTTTCATAGCATCAAGAGACTTTTTCACAACCGAACGAATAGAGTCAACATTGGTTTCAGCAAGTTCAGCTTCGTACTCCTGCGTAATCTCAAAAATCTTTTTCCCGCTGATTTCGCATTCTTTTTCCAAATCTTTAAATGTATTAATAATTTTTGTCATATTAACTTTCCAACTTTTTTATATATCTAATCATGTAGACATCCTCAATTAAATTCAAGAAATCTACAACTTTCTGGTTAATTTCGCCATCAAGGCAAATTGTCATTGACGCTTCCTGACCTTTTGCTGAGCGGTCGCAGTGAAAAGAGGCAATGTTGACATGTATTGAGTTCGTTACTCTGCTAATCATATTTGGCACATCTTTATAAACTAAAAGCAGAGTGTTATATTTTCCTGTCAAACTTACAGAAAACCCGTCTATGTTTGTAATTTCAACTTCACCTGCACCTACAGAATTTCCTGAAATTACCATATTGCGGCGTCCTTCAAATATTATATCAACGGCATTTGGGTGACGGTTAAAATCTTCGTAAAATTGAAACTCATATTGAAATTCTTTAGATATTTCCGAATCAAAAATATCTTTAATTTGAACATCGTCAACCGAAAGTCCCAAAACTCCCGCCAACAAACCTTTATCAGTACCATGGCCTTTTCCTGTTTGGGCGTAAGAATTATAAAGTTTAAAAACAACTTTATCTGGAATCTCATTATAGATATTTTTTGCTAAAAGCCCCAAACGTACAGCTCCGGCAGTATGTGAACTTGAAGGCCCAACCATTACAGGTGAAATTATATCAATTATAGAAGTTTGTTTCATTTTTTCTCCTCATTATAGGAGTATATAACAAAAATAATCTTATTAATATATGTAAACTTTTATTTAAAATTTGACAAATCTGGTAATTTTTATGTTTTTATATATATACAAAGTGGTAGTATGTGTATTATTTTCAATTTTAAAGTGTATAAGGAGTCTTAATGTTTAGCCCTGAATTTATGCGTTTTTTAATTAATTATCAGAAATCTGATTTTACCCCCGAACAAACAAAAAAAGAAATTCCCCTTAAAATAAATAAAAGAGGAAAATTAGCCTGGGTAAATATTCTTGTGTCAAAATAGGGGTTTTACACCGTACCCCCAAGTTTTAACCCGATATTCAAAATAAGCCTTGAATACATTGTTTCAATATCGCAGAAAGTCGTCTTGATAAGCTGATTCATTTCTTCAAACTCTTCTGCCGGCAAACCGCAATTCTCCATTCTTTTACTTACATTTATTATTGCCGTTCCAGGAAAGATTCGTGCAATGCAAATAGTCCATATTTTCATTTTGTAAAACCCATCCAGCACAGCCAAACCCATATGCGTTTTTGTCAAGGCAGCCCGTATCAAAACGGTAATTTTTTGTGTTGAACCTAGTATTTTCATCCTCATTTTGCTCATAGACATTATCAAAAATTTGCGCTCCCACTGGAACAATACCATATTTTGTTATATTAAAAATAAAAATATCATCACCATAACGATTTGGGTTTTTCGCACCATTTATATCAATCATATATTCACCACACACATTTGAAAGATGTTTACCAGGTCCATATGAAGCTTTGCAATCAGGACTTTGAACCCATGTTCCAATAATCATTCCATCAGCTAAAACTGCAGCATAACGTGTATTATTGCTCGGATTAAAGATATTATTATTTATCCGGTTTCCGTTTCGATAAGCAATTTTAGCTGCAGGATGGCATTTATCTCCGTTTTTACAGAATTTTATAAACTTCATTTGTGATTTTAAATTAGACAAAAGCAGTTCTGAATCATTTAATGAAAATCCCCAAACATCAGGTTCCCCATGTTCCAAAACTGCAAATTCGTAAGCTTGTGAGATGACTGAATAAAACTTTTTCAATGCAACAACTCTTGCCTTTTCCTGTTGTTTTTGAATAAGAGACGGAAGAGTCATTGAAGCGACAATTCCGATAACACCAAGTGTAATCAGAACTTCTGCGAGTGTAAATGCTGTTTGACAAATTTTTTGTGACCTGTCAGTGTCTGCTTTGTTTTTGCACTTGTATAAAATATGATTTTTTACAAAATTTTTCATATTGTCCTCCTAATTAATTATCTGATTATTGAGCATGTCAATAAAATATTTTAAATACATTATAGTACACTTTTGTCTATTTTTCAATATATTAGACAAAAATGTACTTTTTGACCGGACAGAAATGCTCTAAAATATATAAAACAAACAAAAATGGTGACTAAATTGTTAAATAATCTTGACAGGCAGAATGTAGGAAATGAAATAAAAAAAGCACGAAAGTCCAAAAATCTTTCGCAATTTCAGCTTGCAGAACTTACCGGGATTGATGAAAAACAAATTTACCGTATTGAAAGCGGTTTTACAAGTCCCAAGCTTGAAAACTTTGTTAAGATTGCCTCTGTTCTTGACTTAAATATAAAATTTTTCAATACAATAAACATTGAAGAAAGACCATATGTGAAAGATATTATCAATTTGTTAAATGAGTCAACTGAAGATAAGCTAAAGGTTTATTACAATGTGCTAAAAAGCCTAAACGAAGTTCTGTAAACGGAGAACCCGCAAAACCCTAATCTTTAATCTAGCCTCCATAATCCAAACCAAAGCGCCCTCTGTATGACAGCTCCAATATGTAAGAACGGACTACATAAAAACTTCATATCTTCATAGATATCGTCAAAAGACATCTATCCTTCCCAGCGCTAACACTAATAAGCAACAACTCTTACCTAATCCTCACGCCAGCGGCATCACCTAATTAAGTTCCAATGTGTTAGAGTGGACTATGTCCACCCCTCACCCGTCAGTGTAAGTTTCGCTCAACAACACTGACGCCCTCTCCCAGGGGGCGAGGAGTTGCCACTATAATCGTCAGAAAGCCTTACTCGTTCCCAGCGCCTCTGTCATAATACTGCACCTGCCAGTCCTAATCCTTACAAAAGCGCTTCCCATCTAATTCAGTTCCAATACGTAAGAGCGGACTACGTCCGCCAAAAAAAGAGCCCTTTTTAGGGGGCTCTTGGAATAAACGTTGATTCATTCCTCAAATAGTGTGAAGTGTAGTGTGTGCTTAAAATCTGTTTGATTCCTCAATTTTAAGCGTTCCTCGTGTTCATATATATAAAGTATTTTTTATATATAAAATTGCTATAAAAAAGCTATTATTTTTATATTTCTTTACATTTCTTAATAATATAAATTATTAAAAGGTTGTATTTTAGGGGAATATTAAATATAGTAGAAAATATAATTATTTTGGGAGAGGAGAAATATGAAAATACTTATTTCAAACGATGATGGAATAGCCGCAAACGGCATCCGCGTGCTGACTAAAGAACTTGCACAGGAACATGATGTATATGTAATAGCACCGGACAGAGAGCGAAGTGCAGCGGGGCATTCACTCACTTTGCATACCCCGCTGAGAGTTGAGGAACTTGAAGCAATAAGCGGCGCAAGAAAAACCTGGGTAACAACAGGAACTCCGGGGGATTGTGTTAAAATCGGGATTAATGCAATTTTAACCGAGGAAGAGCAGCCTGATATTGTAATTTCCGGAATTAACCACGGTCCTAATTTAGGTTCAGACATTTTGTATTCAGGAACTGTAAGCTGTGCAATGGAGGGCGCGATGATGGGAATTCCAAGCATTGCCGTCTCACTGGCAAGTATGCATTCTGATTATGAAGATTTCGACTTCACTGCAAAATTTGTCCGGGGAATGTTAAAACGTTTAAAAGACTTCAATTTCCCTCAAAAAACTCTTTTAAATGTAAATGTACCTTTGCTTGACGCTGACGACATTGCAGGAATTGCTATTACGGAATTAGGCTCAAGAATGTTCACTAATACATATGAAAAACGAGTTGACCCCAGAGGAAAAGTTTACTACTGGATGGCTGGCGAGCTTACCAACGAGTCTGCGGATTCTCATTCGGATATTGCAGCAATCCGGCAAAACAAAATATCAATAACTCCCGTAACTTACGAAATGACAAAAGAGGAGGTTATGACCGATTTGGAAAAAACGCTCTGCAACCATGATGCGTGCGATTGGATGTAAATAGTTCTTAATAAAATAAACAAGGCTTCATCCCTCAGTTGTGGTGAAGCCTTGTTTTCATAAATAACTCCTTTTATTTTTAATAAATTTATGATAATATAGGCTTGAAAGCCTGTAAAGAAGACCTTTTTCTGTTACTTAGTTTCAGAATTACAACCCAAAAGTTAAATATTGAAAGAGGACAAAGTTATGATGAAAAAAGTTAAAATAACTGTTTTAAAAAAAGGTTTTGATGATGAACTCGCAAAAGAATACGGCATTGAAGGCTTGAAAAGCTGCCCTTTTCACACTGCCGGACAGGTATTTTATGCAGACTGGGCAAAACCCGAAGGCTTTTGTGATGAAGCTTGGAAAGCAATTTATCAATATGTATTTGCGCTTGCCCATGGCGCTGATAAAAACTTATTTTATTACAACGACTGGATAAAAACGCCCGGAGTTGCAATTGTATGCTGCAATGACGGATTAAGACCAGTAACATTTAAGCTTGAAGCGACAGATGAAGTTTCAAAAAATTAGTAAAAAAGGAAAGCGTGATGAAAAAACAAGTCAGATGCTCCTGGGCTGGTGATACACAGATTTACATTGACTATCATGACAATGAGTGGGGAAGACCAGTGCATGATGACATAAAGCTTTTTGAAATGTTAATTTTAGAAGGTGCGCAGGCAGGGCTTTCCTGGATAACCATTTTGAAAAAGCGGGAAGCTTACCGCAAGGCTTTTGACGGGTTTGACCCTAAAAAAGTGGCGCTTTATGGTGATGCAAAGATAGAAGAACTTATGAACAACAAAGGTATTATAAGAAACCGGTTAAAAATAAATGCCACTATAACAAACGCCAAATTATTTTTAGAAGTTGCAGAAAAATACGGAAGTTTTGATAAATTTATATGGAGTTATGTAGATAACACGCCGATTATCGGGCATTGGGAAAGTGTCAAAGACATCCCTGTCACAACGCCGCTTTCCGATAAAATCAGCAAAGACTTAAAGAAAATGGGATTTAAATTTGTCGGTTCAACCATAATTTATTCGTTTATGCAGGCAATTGGAATGGTTAATGACCATATTACGGAGTGCTGCATTTACAAGGAAATGAAAAAAGTTTCCGTATAATATATATTTTAAATCGCCAATATATTTTTTGCCATTTACTTTCACAAAATTATTTTTTATTAAGGAAGTAGCAACATTTTCGATGTGCATATTTTATATAACACAACGAAAAAGAATACCTTTATGGTGAAACTTTTAACCGTGGCATATATTAAAAAATATTATGATACAGGTCTTTTGGGTATACTTACCAAAAAGACGTAAATAAAAAAGTGGACTGAAGCCACTTTTTTATGGTGTCGACGGCGGGACTTGAACCCGCACGGGTTGCCCCACACGCCCCTCAAACGTGCACGTATACCGATTCCGTCACGTCGACATATCAATTAATATTTAATTTTTACTATTTTGAACTCATTGCTGTGACGGAAACGCGTTGCGTGTTCCTCGACGGCTAGAGCGAAAACGATATTTAATCGTTTTCTTTTATTGCTGTGTTGAGGTGTTTCCTGCCACTACAACATATTCATTATAAAATTTTCAACGAACTTTCTTCGCATGACTTAATGTAACATAAACATTTTTATTTTAAAAGCATAAATTTTTGTTTTGCTACAAATTGTTTCATTTTTAATGTCCAGTAACCGTCTTTTATTGTCGGATTAAAGTACTTCCACCAGCCGTTTCGGCTATTTTGGAGATGCGTTAAAAGCTCCATATATTCCACATAATATTCCTGCTTTAAATCCTCCTGGAATTTTCCAAGCCACGAGGTTGCTTTTCCAAAATATCTTCCAAGCGCAAGTTCTGCGTAATCATCTTCCAGGCCAAGCTTCTTCAAAAGCTCCTCAACTGCACGCGTCACAAATATAGGTGAAAAATTCTTTTTCTTTTTTACTGTCATTGCGCTTCCAACACGGTTTTTACGATAACAATACGGAAATTCTTCAATCACTTCAATTCTTTTTGCTAAAATCATTGAATGGAAAAATGGAAGCTGGTCCTGACCTACCTTTATATGCTGGAATTTGATATTGTTTTCAAGAAGAAATTCATGGCGGTAAAGTTTTGTCCAGGCGGTTGAAGGAAACTTAAAAACGTCTTTTTTGATGTCTTTTGCACTAAAAACCTTGTTAAAATATTTTTTATCAAGATTTCTAAGGCTGTAACCGCCCTTGCTTTTGGCGATTTTGCCGTCTTTTTCGTAGCAGGAAAGTCCGCCAAAGATTAAAATATCCAAATTGTCCGCAACTGCCTTATTATAAAGTTTTTCAAGAACACCGGCATTGTCAAGCCAATCGTCAGAATCAACAAAATAAACATATTCGCCTTTTGCAATTGCAAGTGCAGTATTGCGGGCAATGCCGGAACCTTCGTTTGCTTTGTCAATGATGACAATCCGATTGTCGCGAGCCTTAAACTCCTGCAAAACCTTAAGCGAGTCATCTGTTGAGCCATCATTCACACAAATAATTTCAATATCATTAAGAGATTGCGCAAGAACACTCTCAATGCATTGCGGCAAATATTTTTCAACGTTATAAACCGGCATAATTACGGAAACTTTTGTCATACAAACTCCTGCTGTTTTCAAAATGGCTTTTACATAGCAAGAATTATAACACAATTATGAATTCGGGTAAAAAATAATTTTATAATTAAGAGCCTGCATAATTATTTCAATTTCATGTGAATTTAAAGTATTGTTACGAAGTTTTTGCGACAAGTTTTGCACAGTATAATGTTTATTTTTCTTCTTTGAAATAACTTGTGCCAACTGGGTTAAAGTCATGTCTTTATCAATCATTATTTTCTTAATATCATTGCAGATTCCCATAAATTAAGCATAACTTAGTTTAAAAAATATTGACAATTTTAAATTATTAATTTAAAATTAAATTAATAATTTAAAAGAAGGATCTATGGAAATATCAAAAAAAATTATGGCATTCACAATGGCCGAAACTTTAATAACACTCGGAATAATAGGAATTATTGCAGCTATGACCTTACCATCGCTTGTTGCCAAATATCAGAGTAAGGTTCTTTCAACACAATTAAAAAAACTATATTCAGTAACGTATCAAGCAATGTTGAGAGCGGTCCCTGACGGTGATTTTAGATATCTTTCATTAATCAAAGACGGCGGTGGCACAGAAAGTGCTAAGTTCTTTTATGACAATTATCTTAAACCTCAATTTAAAGTTCAAAGCTTCTGTGAAGAAAAAGCCGGCTGCTGGCCGCAAACATATACAAAAAAGAAAACAAAATACGGTAATCTGAAAGGTATCGGCTCAGGAGTTATTAGTTTCACAACAATAGATGGATATGCATTTACAATAGATACATGGTCGTTTAATCATGCAGGCAACGTCTCTGAAACCTTTGGCGTTGACGTAACAAATAATGCAGCAATAGTTGTTATTGCAGTTGACGTAAACGGCTTCAAAAACCCTAATACTTTAGGAAAAGATGTATATATTTATGTAATGACCGAAAGAGGCCTGCTTCCGGCAGGCAATGACCGTTCAGATGATGAAGTCGATGAAGAATGTAAAACAACAGGGCTATATTGTTTTGCAAAAATAATGAGAGATAATTGGAATATAGACCCCTAAAGACATTCGCTGATTATCTGCCGATTTCTGTTGCACGCGACGCCATGGATTTAGTTATATTTACAAGCGCAAGGTTGGCTTCGTAAGCTCTTTGCGCCATGATGGCATCCGCCATTTCAACCATCGGGTTAACGTTTGAAGCTCTGATATAACCGTTTTCATCAGCATCCGGATGTCCGGGTTTATAAATCTTTTCACCCAGGGTCGGGTCTTCAATACATCCGTTAAAAACAACTCCACCTTGTAAAAGCGGCAAAGTTCCAACGCCGAAAACATCTTCTTTCATCTCGTTAAGAACCCCGTGGAAGGAGATTTCTTCAGTTGCATTCAAAATAGGAATACGTCTTACATAATTCGGGGTATCAACGTTTGCCATGTTTCTTGAATGCACGTCAAGCCGCAATCCGTGTGAGCGGAGTGCTCTTTGACCTATATCCATTGAACCCATAAGACTCATAATTTATGCTCCTGTTCTTTTTTACGCTGCGGGAAACCCGCCGCAATATTATTTACCTACATTTATCACAGTTTTCATTTCAGTGATGATATTTGACATGCGTCTGGTTGCCATAGTATAAAGAAGTGCGTTCTGTTGCAGTTCCATCAATTCTTTATCCGGCCTGATTTCTTCATAAGTTCTTTGCGAAATTACCGCTGAAGCCCCCAGTCTTTCTGATAACTTCGTTTCAAGAGGACTGTTCATCGAGCCTAAGTATTCGGAGAAATCAACATCACGCCTTACGTAACCGGGCGTATCCATGTTTGCAAGGTTGGAACCTAATGCGACCTGCCTTTGTGTAATCAGATCCATCATAAGTCCGACTTTTCCCATATGATCTAGAGGTGTAAACATTTTTGTCCTTTCATTTTTTAGATTTCCGGCTCCGGTTGAAATTAGCCGGAGCAGGGATTAAAAACCTTATTCACGAATATTAATCGATTTGTTATACATATCGTCAACGACCTTCATCAGTCTTGTACTTGCAAGCATTGAAGCATTAAGTCTCAGCATGACGTTAACGTTATCGTAAATATTGACGTTGGAATTTTCAATATTATTTTGTGCAATATATTCGTGATTTTTTATTAAGCGCGGTTCGCCGGAGTCTTCGGTTGCCACAAGTTTATTCAAACCGCCTTGCTCAAGCCCTTCAGGATTGTCAAACTGAACAACCGGAATATTTCCGATTTTTTTGCCCGGAGAATCTACTGCGTCATGTGCAATTACATCACCGTTTGGTTTAATTATAAATTTGTAGCAGTTTGTCGGGATTTTTATACCTTCGCCGACAATCCAGTCATCGTTTGTAACGAGGTAGCCGTCTTTGCCTTGCTTAAAAGCTCCGTCGCGGGTATATTGAACTTCACCCTGCGGTGAAACAACGGGTATAAAGCCCGGTCCTGTCAGAGCAACATCATAAGGATTGCTTGTTATCTGAATTGAGCCGTTCTTATGGTCTGTTCGAATTGCACCGGTCAAATAACCGTCTTCACCAAGCATTTGTTCAAACCGAACAGACTTATAGCCGTGGGTATTGAAGTTTGCAAGGTCGTTTGCAACATAACCCAGTCTGTCCCACTGGTTTGTAACATTATTAACGCTTTTTCTGATAATTGCCTGCAAGTTTTGCATAGTTTTAAATCCTTATGTTATGAAGTGCTGCCAAGTTGTGAAATGACTTTTTGCAAATTCTGGTTTTGTATCATAAAGAGCTGTCTGTTAGCTTCAAAGTTTCTGATAACCGGCATCATTCCGATAAACTCGTTTTGAAGAGAAACATTTGAATACTCGTTATAACCCTGTTTAACCTGCGGGTCCATAACAAGAATGCCGTTTGCGTCAACAACGCCGATACAGCCTGCAATTTCCATTTCTGCGGTTTCTTTATTCAGAACCTTCACAAGCCCGCTGTCGTCAACTTTGATATCTTCAATTTTCTCGGGAATAAGCGGAAGTTTTATGGGCATGCCGGAATTTGAAAGAACACGCCGGTCATCAAGCGTCAGAAGATTTCCGTCTTTATCAATTTTGAAACGTCCGTCACGCGTAAGCTTTATACCATCATCACCTTCTGTTTGGAAATATCCTTCTTTTGCAATCGCAAAGTCCAGAGGATTTGAAGACATGGAAATTCTACCGACTTTTGTATCTGTGGTTTTTGATATTCCGTTAGTACCTAAAAACTCCGTGAAAGATGAAACAATGGCTTCCTGACGTTGATATCCGATTTTATCAAAGCCATTAACGTTTTCATTTGCAATGGACATCAACTCGGTCTGAACCTGCATCGCTCTGATTGACAGGTCAATTCCGCGTTCCATATAACGAATTCCGCCATTGATTCTCATAACTTTTCCTCTTTTCGCTTTTTTATGATTATACGGCTCTATTTACAGTTTGACGTAGTTTCATAAAAAAAAATCATCTGTTTGGATGGGTTTTTTAGAGTTTTTAATGTTTTTTTGTGAAAAGTCAATGTTAGAGTGAAAAGTGAAAAGTGAAGTTGAAAAGTCAATTTCATTTTTAAAACATTATTCTTTCTTATTACGTAATTATTCTCAGCGGCGTTCTACTTTTCGGGAATGCCTGAGCAGGTGCAGACCGTTATAATAAAATAAAAAATAAGGAGTTAAATATGTTACTGTTTTTACGTTGGATAGGTTTTGCGCTCATCATAATGTTTATTGCATGGGTTGTGCCGGGAATTAATGTTGCCGGATTTTTAAATGCTTTAATTGTTGCAATAGTTATGGCTTTTATAAATGTATTTATCAAACCTGCTCTTATATTGGTAACTTTGCCTATAAATATCGTAACACTCGGGCTTTTTACACTCGTTATTAATGCACTGCTGTTTATGTTTGCAGGTTTCATTGCACCGGGCTTTGAAGTCGACGGATTTTTCAGCGCATTTATAGGAGCGTTATTGCTTTCAATTTTGAGCGTAGGGCTTAACAGCATAGGACCGGACAATTAAAAATATTAGGGAGCCGAACGGCTCCTTTTTTACGTAATATTACTTAAAAAAATCTTGAAGTTTCAGTATATCAGAGAATATAATAATTAGGCAGGAGAAAAAATAATCATTAAAAAGATTATTACCATAGCTGGTGGCAGAAAGGATTAAAATGGTATTAGAATTAGCTTCCGAACAGCTTGAAAGAACAATCAACCCGACTCATGATATAAAACTTTTTGCAGGACGTTCAAATACTAAATTAGCACAGGAAATTGCTGATTATCTTGGAACTTCAATCGGGCCGATGATTGTTAAGAACTTTGCTGACGGTGAAATATACGTTCAAGTAAAAGAAAGTGTTAGGGGCGACGATGTTTTTATCATTCAGCCGCTTTGCAATCCGGTTAATGAAAATCTTATGGAATTATTGATTATAATTGACGCGTTCAAACGTGCAAGTGCTAAATCTATTACAGCAGTAATTCCTTATTATGGTTACGCAAGACAGGACAGAAAAACCTCGGGACGTGAAGCTATCACTGCAAAATTAGTTGCTGATTTGCTTACAACAGCAGGCGCAAACAGAGTTCTTGCAATGGATTTACATACCGGCCAAATCCAAGGCTTCTTTAACATTCTTGTTGACCACATTTTTGCAACTCCGATTTTAGTAAACTATATTAAAAGTTTAAACATGAATCCTGATGATATGGTTGCTGTCAGTCCTGATACCGGCGGAGTTCAACGAACAAGACATTTTGCAAAATCAATCGGCTGCCCGCTTGCAATAATCGATAAACGCCGCGACAAACACAATGAAGCAATTGCTTCACATGTAATCGGTGATGTCAAAGACAAAATCTGCATTATGTTCGACGATATTATTGACACGGCAGGAACAATTTGCGAAGCATCAAAACTTCTTAAAAGAGAAGGTGCAAAAGATGTTTACGTATGCGCCGCGCACCCGGTTTTCTCCGGCCCGGCCATCGAAAGGCTTGCTAACGCTCCAATCAAAGAATGCATTGTAACAAATACAATCCCGCTTGATATGGACAAAATGCCTCCAAATATCAAACAGCTTTCAGTTGCTCCTCTTTTGGGTCAGGCAATTTCAAGAATCCATGACGGTGAAAGTGTAAGTTCGCTTTTTGGTTTTGAAAAAGATATTCAAGTAAGTTAGAATTAAATAAATGGAAGATGAAAAAGTATGCCGCTTATAAAGCGGCATTTTTTTAATTTTTCTCAACTTATTTACTTATTTATTAAAGCTTACTTCTTTTGACGGAGACATTTTATCTGCAAGCAGCCCTAGCACTCCTAACGCCGCAAGAGCAAGGCCTATAAAGGAAACAACTTTTAAAGTCGAAATACTTTTTATATTTTTTTCTTTAACTTGTGCCCATTGTTTTTGAAAGAATAGTTCATCTGCATTCTTATAAAAAATCTTTTCTATTAATTCATCAGCTTTATCATTAAAGTTTTGTTTAATAACTGTCTTCAAATCTCCGACAGTTTTTTCATAAGCTTGAACAGGTGAATAATTTTCTCTTAAAGCTTCACCAAAACAACCTAAAGGTGCGTCTGTTCCAAAAAGGATACGATCTGTTGCATTACGTTTTTGAAGTTCTTTTATAAGCGTTACAACGCTGGGTTGTTCACTGCTGCTTAAACCGTTTGCCCCCCAATCAACCCATGACAAATCAACATAAAGCTTTGCATCATTGTTGTCTATTGATTTTAACAGAACTTCAATGGCGTTTTGGTGCGATTTTGCATTTCCTGCTCCCATATGAGCCATTACAACCGGAACCTCCGGATAAACTTTAGCAGCTTTGTAAATTGCCTCAGGTGAAGATATATTGTCTGCCACATTGCCGGTTTCATCTATGGAAACATCTGAATGAAAAACACAGGGAAGGTTATATTTTTTTGCTACATACATATAAGCCCTATAAACATCACTGTCGGCTGGTGTTTTAAAGTTTCTCGGATGAAATTTAAGTCCAACAAATTTACCGGGATTTTCACTGATGAGCATATTAATATTTGTTGCATTGCCGTTTGTTTTAGATGGCTGACAGGCAGCAAGCGCAAAAAACCTGGGGTTTTTCTCGCAGAAATCCAGCATTTCTTTATTTCCTGTAATTTCGCCTTTAAGCACCTCTTCTAGAAAACAATCCAGATTTGATATTATAGCTTTTTCAACCGAATCCTTCTGCTGCACTCCCTGAACGGAAACCTCAAGCGGAGATTTTACAAATTTATCCATAAAGTCATTGTCAAAATTTATTAGTTCTTTTGAGCCTTGTGTTCTTTTCCAATGACCTGAATGCATATGCGAATCTATTATCGCACCGCAAAATGCTGCTCCCTTCACACCATTAATCCTCATACAAATATATCTCCTATATTAACATCATTATCAGCTCTGCGCTTGATAACATATTCTCCCAATCTTGAGTAGCCGACTTCATATGCGGCTCTTTCACAAATCTTTGCGTTATCTTCTTCACCGCGTTTACGCGCCACTTGTGCCAACCTGTGGAATAATCTTTTAATTTCATTTATATATTTATCTTTATCAGACTCAGAAAAGCTTAATCTGTAATTTTTACATACATTGTTCAAGTAAAAATTATAAAGTCCGTTAGCTTCATCATAATTACCAAGCTCAAACTTGAGATCTGCCAAATCTTTATATGCATTCATATGCATTGAATTATTTGGGTTAAAACCATCCATATCAATGTATTCTACTGCCTTTGAAAGGTGTTTTACTGCATCATTAAGATTTCCGATATTTCTTTGGTCTGAAGCATTCGAAAGTAAATTTAATATGGCGCTATTTAAATCCAAATTGTTGTATGCTTTTAAGTTATCTTTTATACGACGTTTATCAATATCCCGCTTAATTGCAGATAGTATTGAATAAGAGCTTCCCCACATTGCCTTAACACTTGGTCTGCCGCTGTTTTCACAATCACCTTTTGGATAAATTATTTTGTAATCTCCGTTACGCCTGAAAAAATTTTGTAATTTATAATCTACAAAATCGCCCTTTGCAAATATTTTCTTTTCTCGCAATTCATTTTCATCGAACAGCTTCCAGACAGGATAAAGTTTTCCTGAAAAAGACTCATCAATTCTATTTTCATGCATTGCCTGTTTAAACCTGTAAGTTTCAGCATCATCCGCAACTGCTTCGTCTACACTTAATCCAACGAATTTTGCAATATCTTTGACTTCATCATTATACGGAAATTCCTCTACAGGATACTCGTTTGTTACGGTGTCATTAAAGCTGTAGCCTTTAATTTGACCGTTTTCTCTTATTGGATAAAGGTTAAATACACCTCTTGCACCGTCGTTTACTGTTGTATCATAGGAAGAGTATATGTGGTCAGAATATCCATCCATTTTTTTCAAATTTACAACGTCTGCCTTTGAAAGCGCCAGAAGATTAAAATCGTACCAGCCCTGATCTTTTATGTAATTCAGCATATTGTGAACTTTGTTATCTTCGTCATAACCGGTTGCCAGATAGTTGGTCAGTTCAGGTTTTTCACCCCTTTCACCTGCAAGCCAGTTAAGAGTTTCCTCCTGCGGGTATCCGGCAGGAACGTACACCTTTTTACATTTTAACTTGTTGATTTCTTGTATAATTCCGTATGCATATTCTAGACCTAGGTTTTCAGGATCCATATATTCGATATATTTACGGTATTTATCCGGCTCGGAATAAAGGCGTTCCAAAAAGGTAAGAAGTTTTTCTTTTGAAGACTGTGTAGTATGCGGTTTTAGATGAATATAATTACCCATTACCCTCTTGTACTGCTCGGCGAGGTTTTCGAGCGAAACAGGAATTATAATCGGAACTGCAACGTATGAATTTTCATCAGTAAGACCGTAATCATTTAGTCTGCGCAATTGTGTTTCTATATTTTTCAAAGGTTTATTCAAGTTATATTCATTATTAGGAGCATCTTCAGCTCTACGCATATGAAGTTCAATATCTTTGCTTGCTGCAGTAGCAAAATGCTGCATATCTGTTGCCTGGTTTCCTCCATCTACGATATAAACAGGATATCCCATAAAGTTAATCCTTTTATGGGCTGCAAAAGGCTGTGAAGATTTGACAAAAACATCATTTGCAGTTTTATTAAAAAAAGGATATTGTACATATTTTTTTTTATTATTATTAATATTATTGATTGAATTATTTGTCCATAGCGTAGAAATAGAACTTATTCTCATAAAAACACTCTTTCGTTTCCATTAACACCCACATATACTTAAACTCCAAAATAAAATATTTGCTAGCAAAAGGTGTGTTTTTTACAAAAACTTTACAAAACATAACAAAACGCCGGTAAAATTTACCGGGGTTTATATAATTATAAAACTTATATACAAATTTACACAACTTTCCCCGTCATTTCGAGAAAATCGCAGATTTTCGCGGCAATCCATTTTATTTATGTATGGCCTGCTTGCTTGCATTGTAGGCGAGTTAGCGAGCCGTACAAGGCAGGATGCCCTGTGGGTACGCTTTAGTTGGCAGTGACGATTTGCTATTTATTTGGTGTAAACTTGTACATAACAAGTCTTATAATTATCCTATTGCGATTGTCCTGCCCGTTAAAACAGTACCATCGTCTTTATACGCCAATATCTTCTCTGAAAAATTATTTTGAAAAGGATTCAGACCATTATAAAAAGGATTGTCCATACGGGTTTTTGACAAAAAGCTAAAACTCCCAGGGTCATAATTCTGTTCATATCGAACAGTTTCATTAGTCCCTGCAACCTTTGAAGTATCATAGTAATTCGTATCATTGCCAGCCCGCTGCAAACCGACTTGTGCATCATCACCAAGATTTATTCTGTTTATAGGGGCTATACTGCCATTGTTATAACCGCTAGACATATCCTCGACCTTTTTACTTCATTAACCCGAATACCTGAATTCGGATTTTTTAGATTACTAAAATTCATACCCTGCCAAAATTTCAACAGTTTTTGAATTATTGTAATCTATTTAATTTTTATACTCTTATATATATAAAGTATATACTATTTAAATAATTGCCTTTTTGTGGATTTACTTGTTTACATTCGTTTACAAATAAGACATGCCCTTTTTTTTGAAAAAATAACAATATATTAAGTTTTGTAAAGTGTAAATTCTACACTATATCAGTATTTTCAGGTTTGTTGTAAGAAATATTAAAAAGATTAGTTGACATTTTAAAACCAGCGTGCAATAATAAGGACATAAGATTTAAGTGTAGTCGAAACACTAAATATAAATAGATTCATTAACCCCAAAAACATATAAACTCCTAAATAATAAACACTAAAAGAGACCATTAGGATGCAGAAAACGACCCACTCAGCAATGAGTGGTTTTTTTTATACTCAACTTGACTAAAAAGCGTAAACCTGTAATAATATACTCATAATATGGAGGTGAAAATGACCAGAAAAATGAATATTATTACTTGCCCCCCCCCCCGTCAAATCCGCTGACCGCAAGAGTTTTCAGGATTTTTACACAGATTTTCGAGGGGAATTTTTTAACAAAATTTGTTTAATAAAACAGAAACAGCTGTTTTTTAACGAAAGCTTTTTTAAACAAGCATTTACACTCGCAGAAGTTTTAATTACGCTTGGTGTTATCGGGATTGTTGCTGCAATGACCTTACCATCTTTAATCAACAAAGCCCAAAGTATGATTTTAAAAAATCAGTATAAAAAGGCGTACTCAACATTTTTTAATGCAATAAAACTTGTTCAGGCAAAAAATGAAGCTCCAATAGAGTGTTATTATTGGGCTAACAAACCTTACCCTGACGCAGTATGTATTGGATATAATGAATACGGGAGCTGCAACAAATGGTCTTTTGCAGATGGGTCACCCTTACCATCTGATTTTAACGGGGGAATGACTGAATGCAAAATATTCAGACAGCAACTGTTTGAAACTCTGAATGTTGTAACATATTGCCCGCAAAATGCTCTTGAAAGAGGATGCATTACTGATAAACACAAAGGTACTGATAAAGTTAAAAAAGAGCAAAACCCGTCAACAACACCAGATCCTAACGCAGCCTACAGCGATATAAATATTAAAGTAAACTGGCCTGCGTGGGTTTTGGCAGATGGCACTATTATACTCGGCTATTCAACTACAACTCCTATATTTACAATTGATATTAACGGTCATAAAAGTCCGAACAAATGGGGATATGATATGTTTTCATTCCAATTAATTGGAGATAAAGTAAATGGGATAACAGGGCTTAAACCTCTGAATTACGCAACAGAAAAAGGAGGCAAGCACGGACAGCATATGTACGAAGAAGTATTTGCAGGCAAATAAAAAGCTCCTGCTTGGGAGCTTTTTATTTTAAATTAGAGCATTTGCGTTTTTTAAGAATAATTGGCTATATCCTGTAACCTATTTCATGTTTTTTGAAAAGTTTATTGTAAAAGGAAGCATATTTTTTTACATCGCTTTTGGTAAGACACATTGGCATCTGCATATTTATTTTAGTTTCAGCCCAACGTCCGGCATTTCCGCGGATATATTTTGCTATTAAAGAATTAACCTCTTTAAAATATTTCAAACTAAATCCATTTTTTGCAATATCATCAAGTATATTTTTTGCCTCTTTTGGGAATGTCCCAACCGAATGCGTGCTTGACGATATCTTTTTTAAGGCTTTAAGCAAATCTTTTGGTTCTGTAATGTTAGGTGCAAGTTTATATTTTATATGAAATGGCATTGCGCTTGGAACTGATTCCATAACAATTTTTTCAATACCATTTTCTTTCATTTCGATTATGCTTGCAAGCCTAAGAAGCTCACCAAGCCCCATATTTTGCTTTTTCTTAATTACATCCATTTCATAGCCATCTAATAAACTAGGCATATTACTCATTAAATAATCGTGCGTGCCGATAGGATTATAGTGCTTGTCAGTAATTATTGTTATACCATTTGTCATTGTATCTTTTTCATCATGCATTGAGTGCAGAAAAAAAGTTTTTCCTGCTGATTTTACAGGAGTTCTTTTTATGAATTTCCAGTTATTATAAGTATAAAATTCAAGCTTTGACGGAAATTGAGGTTGGGGTTTTCTAAAAATATTGAACATATAAAATCTAACACTTCTCCATATAAAATTTTGCTATTTATTTTTAATTACAATAAGATTTCTTATATAATTTTCTGTCAAAGGGAGTTCATATTCAATAATGTCTGCAATTTCAAGTTTAAATTTCTTCAAAACCGGCTGCGCTTCATGAATTTCTTCATCAGCGCGGCGGGATTTAAAAGCTATAAAATAACCGGACTTTTCAAGCAGAGGGGCGGCGTAGGAAGAAATAATCTTCAGCGGAGCAACCGCGCGTGAAGTTATTATATCAAACTTTCTGTCTAAATTTTCCGCACGCTCGCAGATTGTGTGAAGATTTTGGAGATTAAGTGCGGCTTTCATATTTTCGATTGCATTAATTTTTTTTCTTATGCTGTCGAGCGCAAAAACCTCAATTTCCGGATAAACAATCGCAGCCGGCACAGACGGAAATCCGCCGCCGGTTCCGATGTCCAGAAGACTTTTGCCTTTTGGAAATTTTTCAAATACTTTTGAAATTGCAAGGCTGTCAAAAATATGTTTTTCCCAAAGAAATTTCTCATCATTTTTGGAAATCAAATTTAGTTTTGAATTTTGTTCAAGGAAAACTTTCATATAATCTTCAAAGTCAGACTTATTAAACTTCATTACCCTTAGCCTCCACAATCTCGTTAAACTTTTCTTCGCCAAGTTGAAGCTTCAAATCTTCAATTCTGCGTTCTATTTTTTTGAGGTTATTTTCGCTTAAGTTTCCTTCTGCAATAGATTTTGCAAGGAAATATTTTCTAAGCGCTTGCTCAGGATTTTTCGAATACAAATAAAAATCTCCAAACGCGAGGGTTGAGGAAACCTTATAGAAAACTTCATTAAGCTTGCAGGCCGTTTCATAAGCCCGGGTGTAGAATTTAAAAGCAGCTTCCGGAGCTTTGCGGCGGTTTAGTGAGGCAAGCTTCATAGAGGAAAGATAAATTCCGTTTAAGTTATTATTTTCTTCATCTATTGCAAGGCTCAACTCGTAAAACCTGATTGCCGAATCTTTAGCATCAGCTTCTTCGTAAATCGCCGCAAGATTTGAATATGCGCCGGACACAAAAGGATTTTTTTCTTTGTCAATTTCTACACAGTTTTTGTAAAACATTACAGCCTGCTTTGTTTCGCCTTTTTCATCGCTTGCAATTGCGAACTTGTAATAAAGTTCTGCCAGAAGGCTCTCATTTTCACTATCTTCGGCATGTTCAAGCGCTGACTTCAAAAATTCATAAGCCTTATCAACATCATCGTCCGACAAATCAGCCAGTAAAATATAAGATTTTACATAACTGTCAGGGTGGAGATTTTTGAGTGAAATAATTTCGGTCAAAACCTCTTTTGCGTTTTCACGTTTAAACATCATGTAATAGATGTTTGCGATTTCAAATTTTATTTCGGAAAGCTTTAGAATATCTCCGGCTGAAGAATAAATCTTTGCGGCTTCCTCGTAATATTTCAGAGAGTTAAACCAGTCGGAAAGCTTTGCATACGCTCCGGCAAGCTTTGTATAAACAATCGGCTGAAATGTTTGAAAATCACTGTCATTTTTCATCATTAAACAGCGCTGGTAAATCATTACAACACGTTTGAAATTAAAATTATTTTCCTCCTGACGCGCGCGGTTGACAAGTTCAAGAATTGACATGTTATTTTCTTTTTCAATTTCTTTAAGCTGCTCGTCAGTAAAAGTAATAAATTCATTAATAGAATCTGCAATTTTGTTCATTATACTGAATTCTTCTTCTTCGCTTTCGAAAATGAACCTTATGCTGCTAATATCTTTTTTCTTCGGAATTTCAACCGGTTCTTCGATATTTGAAGGTTCAGCCTGTTCTAAAACGTGTTTTGGTTTAATAACAGGCTTTTTAGGAAGAAACATGCTGTGGTATTCGATTTCCGAGCGCATTGTCGCACGGGAAATCAGCAAATCTCTTTCCATCGGCTTTAGCGGAAGCTGTGTGTTATAAAGTTCAACGCAGCTTCTGTGAAGTTTGAGCGCAACATTGTCAGGAATTGAATTTTCTGCAATGCTTTTGTAATAATCTTTGAGATAAATCATATTTTCATCTTTTGAAAGTATCATTGTCTCAATAAAAACTTTTATCTTAAATTCGTCAAACAAATTAAAGGCTTTCAAAAGATTAATACTGACAGGATGCCTTATAACTGTCAAAAACCTGAAAAGATGACCACTGACAGGGTCTACAAGCGCAAGCGCCTCACGCAATATAAAATCATTGAAGGATAAAAAGCTTTTGCTGAATCCTCCAATGAATTCATACAAACTCAATCCTCTGATTTTAATAATTTTCACAGCAAGCGCCGTGTACAAAAAATATCCGCGCGTATGCTTGTAAAGTTCATCCGAAACCGGTCCGATAAGTTTTATATCAGAAGATTTAAGATATTTTTCGAAAAGATGTTTTTCCAGCGCGCCAATTGAAATTTTAGTATAGTCAAAAACATTTTCAAAATCTTCATAATCGAATTTTCTTGAAATAATTACAACTTTCACACGTCCGGTCTGGGAAAGATGTTTTAAAAATTCCAAAATCTCCGGCTTGTTATTTTTTAAAACCTCTTCAAAAGAATCAAGAACAATTACAACCGGAGAAGTAATCGACATAAAATATGAATTGATTTTTTGAACGAAGTTTTCAGAACGCATTTTGGGTTCTTGAATAATATTTTCTGCTGCAAGCTCCTTAAATCTTTCAAAAAACGAAAGCAAAAGGTCTTCCAGAATAGTTGTTTCATAACAATTGTATTTAAGAGTAATAACCTCCGTTTTTAAAAATTTCAAAAAATAATCAGTTACAGAAGATTTTCCGGTTCCTAAAAAACCGTTAACCAGCATCAGAAATTTGTCTGATTTAAAAAATTCGCTCATCTGACAAAACTGGTTAAGATTATTCTCGGCAAGAACAGGGTTCAAGAAAGCGCCCGAGGTGTTTAAAAAAATTTTCTTATCTGAAATTTCATTTATGAAAAGGTTTTCCATATAAGTTAATATTAAATGATATCGGGATTTTTTGCAAATTAAATTTTACATAATTGCACAAAATATTTTTTATAGTACAATATAAATAGTAAACTTAGGGGAAGAAGATGGAATTTTTCAGAAAACATCAAAAATTAATTATCGGTATTATTGCCGTAACTTTTATTGCCTGGACTGTAGGCTTAATGATGCTGCCTCTCATTTTCAAATAGGAAAATAAATGAATTTAACCAAAACTTTTCAAAATTTATTTATAACTATCTTGATGGTGTTAATCTGCTTAGCCACTGTAACACCGCAGCAGGCTTGTGCAACCTCGCTTGACCAGAAAAAAAGACAAACAAGAGAAAAAATCAAACGAATTCAACTTCTTGAAGGGCTTGAAAAAAACAAATTGTACCGAAACCAGCAAAAGCTTGAAAACACTCATTCAACTCTTGAAAGCTCAAAAGCTCAGTATAATGCCTTGCAAAATAAACTTAACCGTATGGAAATAGAATTATCCAAGGCTCAAACGGATTTTAACAATTCTGATGCCCAGCTCAAAAGCAGGATACGTCAGGTATTCAAGAATCAAAGGCTCGGAATGTTTGAGCTTATTCTTTCTGCAAAAGACGTAAACGCGCTTCTTGATGTTGTTTATTTTGAAAGAATTATCATCAAACGCGATTACAACAAAATGGTTGAGTTGAGAGAAAAATCACAAAAACTTGCAAAAATGAAAAAAGATGTTGAAGCTCAAAAACTTGCGCTGGCCTCAACAATTGATGATATAAATTCACAACAAAGGTCAATCAAACAAGCTATTGCTCAAAACCAGAGCATGATTAATAAGCTGAAAACCAACAAAGCATACTACCAAAAAGCCGAAAGAGAGCTTGAACGGCAGTCAGAAAACCTCCAAAAAATGATAAGCAAAGGCTACAACAACTCAACAGTTAAAACAGCCTCTGGAGGATTCATGAAACCTATAGCAGGAAGAATAACATCTCCATTCGGCTGGAGAACACATCCGATTTTTAACAGCAGAACCTTCCACTCCGGAGTTGACATCGGCGGGCCGAACGGCGGAAGCATAAGAGCCTCAAACAGCGGTAAAGTAATTTATTCAGGCTGGTACGGCGGATATGGAAAAGTTGTTATAATAGACCATGGCGTTGTCGGCGGAAAGCCAACCACAACATTATATGCGCACATGTCGACAATCAAAGTCAGCAATGGCCAAACAGTTACAAAAGGCCAGGTAATCGGACTTGAAGGCACAACAGGCTATTCCACAGGCCCGCACTGCCACTTTGAAGTAAGAATTAACGGAAAACCGAATAATCCGCTTCAGTTTATTTAGTAAAAGGAATTAATCTTGAAAAAATTAGTAATAACAACTTTAATAACTCTAATGCTGCCAAATGCCGCATATTCTTTCACAGACATCTATCAACATCCGTCAATCGAAAGAACAAAAGAGCAGCAGGAGCTTGAAGATATTCAAAGTTTTTTCTATGAAGCACCTCTGAATACCCGTGAAGTAATCATAAACCGCGAAGTTAAAGACCCCGAACAGTCTGAACTTTCTAACGGAATGCCCTTCATAAAACAAATGCGCATAAAAATAAATAACCACTTTAAAATTAAAGCACATGAAGAAATGCTTCAACAAAAAAAGCTTGAAGAACAGGAGCTAAAAAAACTTCTCGAAGATGATGATGAAACAACTCTCGAAGACTTGCAGCAGGAAAATCTTCAAAATTTAATTGATATAACAAATTCAAATTCGAAAGAAAAAAAAGAAAAAAAGAGCCTTAATATCTTTAAAAAAAATAAAAAAGAAGATAACGCCACTGAAACTACGGAACAAAAAAATTCAGAAAAAGAGACGGCTGAAACCGAAGATGAAAATAACATAAAAATTCAAGGCGGAATTAAGCAGGTTGAAGCAGAAAAAGATGCCATTCTTGACTGCGAAGTAGTCAACTATCTTGAAGACACCGAAGAAGTTGAAGCTTTAGGCAGACCATCTTTAACCTTTCCCGCTCAAAATGTTACCATTATCGGCGACAGAATTACTTATAATTCTGTAAGCAATGTAATTAAAGCTTTCGACAACGTTGAGGTTGTGAAAGATGGCAACAAAATGTATGGTGATTATCTTCAAATTAATCTGAATGAAGAAAATGCATTTATTGATAAATTAAAATCAAAGCAGCCAAATATGACGATTTATGCAGAAACTGCTAATGCCTCTGACGAACTTGTAGTTCTCGAAAAAGGTAAACTGGTTGCTGAAGATTCTTACATATTAAGGCTTCAAACCCAGTTTATGAAAGTCAGAATTGATCAGATGGTAATTCCGGAAGCCGCTCAGTCACACATGGATGACCTTGTCGGAAATACAAAAGTAAAAATTGTAGCCAAAAACTTAAAAATAAACGGAAAAGAACAACATGACGTAATAAGCGTCAAAGACGGAAGCGTTCAGTTTGGAGATTCAAAGATTTATGATTTCAAAAGACTGACTGTCCACACAGATAAAAACCACAGCTACGTTGAAACAAATATTCCTGAATTCGGTTCGCGCTCAAGAATAGGAATGTTTGCCGGCCCCGGATTTGTATTTGATGCGCCTTTCGGCTCAACAATAAAAGTTATGCCGTTGATTAACTACAAAGACGGTATAGGATTTGGCGGAGCATTAAGATACACAAGCGCAACCAACAGAACAGATATGATGTATGGAAGTGCTGAAAATATCTTTGTAATGCGAGGCAAACAAAAACTTGATGACAAACTGCTTTTTCAATACGGTGTTAACTCTTATATGAACGACTGGTGGATGGGACAGCGTATGGCCAAATATTTGGCTGAACTTGTTTACATGGACGGCACACAAATCCCGGATTTCCTTGGCAAAAACAAACCGTTAACATTCCAGCAGAGATTAACCGCAGGTTATATGCACGATACAGATGTAAACAGGTTTGATGAAAATATCAAATCTCCGGAAATGGGTACAACCCGTTTTAAATATATGGGAAGTATTGCCCAATCCTTATATTCATACCACAACACACCCAAAAGGCTTCATCTGGATGCCAGCATGGTGCTTCAGGGAAGCGCAGCTTTATATGGAACAGGAGATACACAATTTGTAGGAAGAGTTGGTCCGGTATTGCACACCCAGTATAAATACTGGATACAGGATATCGGATATTTCCTTACTGCATATGACGACCATACACCCTTACCGCGTTTTGATACATACAGATACGGTAAATCCAGCGTATTTTTACGCGAAGCTATCAGGGTAAATAAATATCTTACAGTTGCTTATGCAGCAACAATTAACCTTTCAAACGACTCGCCCAATAATAAAGAATTTCAGGAAAACGCATTTATTGTTGCTCTTGGGCCAGATGATTTTAAAGTAAGCTTTGGTTATGACTTTATGCGCCAGCAGACATATTTTACAATTGCAATGGCTTTAGATACCAAAGGATCTTCGGTTGAATACGATAAAATGGAAATAGTTCATCCGGAAAGAGTCGGACGCGATACTAAAAAATATGTTAAACCTGTAGTTTTCCCGGAAGATAAGCCTAAAACCAAGCCGGCAAAACGCACTTACGCACAGGTAATAGATATTGAAGATCCAAATAGAGAACAATTATAAAATGGAATTAAATGAATTAAAACAAACACTAATATATTATGGTAAACTAGCAGGCAAAAAAAATATGACACCGGGAATTTCCGGAAATATGTCTGCACGCTTTGAAGATAAGATTTTAATTACAACCTCAGGCTCTGCAAATGAATATCTTGAAGATGACGAACTTGTTCTGATAGATTTTGCCGGAAATCTGACAGACGGCAGCAAAAAACCTTCCAGCGAAAAAATGCTCCATGTTGAATACTACAAACAGCGGCCTGATGTGAATTTTATTCTTCACATGCATTCGCCTTATTTAAGCACATTTGCAGCCTGCAAAAAAGCTCTTGATGAACCTATAATGCCGGAGAATTTGTTTTATTTCGGGCAAATTCCGCTTGCTGAATATGCGCTTCCCGGGTCAAACGCTCTGGTTGAAAAAACAGCAAAATATTTTAAGGATTACAATGTAATCTTAATGGCAAATCACGGTATGATTTCAGCCGGACAGACCGCAAAAGAAGCTTATCTGAATTTGGAACTAGCGGAAAGCTACGCTCAGGTGGTTTTGCAAAGCAAACTTCTCGGCGGTGCGGTATTTTTAAATGAAAAAGAAGTTGAAGAAATATATTCATTAAAAAAATAATTGTGATAAAATAGCAGTAAAAGAGGAATTATAAAAATGTCTTTAATGTTGGAAAATAAACAGGGATTAATTGCAGGCGACGGGATTTTGCCTGTAAAAATGGCACAATATGCAAAAGAAAACGGATTTGACGTTGTCTGCATATCGCTCGCAAAAGACAACCGCGCAAAACTAAAAAAATACTGCTCAAAAGTTTATGACTGCCATCCCGGCGAAATAAACAAAATCGAAAATATTTTAAAAACAGAAGAAATAAAACAAGCAACTTTTTTGGGAAAAGTTCACAAACGCGTGCTTTTACAGCTTCATAAATTCGACTCGCGCGCAATTGAACTTTTAAAAACAATTAAAAGATTAAATGATGATGAAGTTATGCTTTTAATCGTCAGAGAATTCGAAAAACTCGGAATTACCGTTCTTGACCAGACAATTTTCATCAAAAACCTTATGATTCCGGCAGGCGTTCTCGGCAAAAACAAACCGACTGAAGAACAGCTTCAGGATGTAAACTATGGCTTTTGGCTCGCCAAAGAAATGGGAAAAATCGATGTCGGACAGTCAGTTGTAATTAAAGATAAAATGGCAATGGCCGTTGAAGCTATTGAAGGAACTGACATGTGTATCAAACGCGGCGCTAAGCTTGCCAAAAAAGACGCAGTCGTTGTAAAAGTTGCAAAACCAAAACAGGACAAACGTTTTGACATTCCGGCAGTAGGTTTGAGAACTTTAAAAACCATGAAAAAATACAAAGCAGCGCTTCTTGCGGTTGAAGCCGATGAAACAATCATCGTAAATCAGGAAGAAGTTATAAAATTTGCAGATGAAAATAACATTGTATTAATGGCAGTGAATTCATGAAAAAAGTTTTTATAATTACAGGCGAACATTCAGGCGACATCCACGCGTCAATGGTGGCGAAACGTCTTTTTGAATTAAATCATGATATTGAAATCGAAGGCATTGGCGGCGAGAATTTGAAAGCTGCCGGAATTAAACTTTTTTCCGACCACAAGAAAATGGGCGCAGTCGGTCTTTCACCGGCAATATTGTTTAACCATATTATACTCGGCAAAAAGGTTTTGGATTATTTAACAAAAGAATTCAAACCGGATTTGGTTTTGCTGACCGATTACGGCGCATTCAACCTCAACATGGCAAAATTCCTTAAAAAAGCCGGTATAAAAACTTTTTATTACATTCCACCGCAGGTTTGGGCAAGCCGCAAGTGGCGGATTAACGCAATCAAAAAAAATATTGATGAAGTTTTGTGCATTTTTCCGTTTGAAAAAGAAATGTATGAAAATCACGGTATCAAAACCCATTATTGCGGGCATCCGCTAGTATCGCAGCTCCCTCAAAAAGCAAACCGCGAAGAATTTTTTGCAAAATACGATTTAGATAAAAACAAAAAACTTGTGGCGATTTTTCCGGGTTCGAGAAAGTTTGAACTGGCACAGCTGATGAAGGTTTTTGTCAAAACGGCAAAAAATTTACAAAAACTTCATCCGGATGTTCAATTTGTAATTTCACATGCTCCGAATTTGCCAGACGCAGTTTTCGACAAATATTTAAAACATACGGATTACAAAGTTATAAAAGGCGATAATCAAGCACTTTTAAGCGTTTCCGACGCGCTAATTCTTGCCTCGGGTACAGTCGCACTGGAGGCTGCAATCTACGAAACTCCGATGATAATTGCTTACCGCGGGCCATGGCTTTTCTACCTGATATATTTAATTGTAAGATGTATTAAAATGGTTTCGCTTCCAAATATCATTGCCGGAAAAATTGTCGTTCCTGAAATTATTCAGGGCAAAGTAAACATCGAAAATATTTCCTACGAAATTGAAAAGATTTTATATGACAAGGATTACAGAAACAATTTTGTAAAAGAGCTTTCGCAAGTAAAATCAAAACTTTCCGACAAGATTTCCTCAAAGGAAGCCGCAATTGAAATCGAAAAAGCATTACAAAATGTTAAATAAATTAATTTTATTTTTAACAAATAAGCAAAATTTATGCCAAAATAACGTTTATTAAAACAGGTAGATGTTTTTATGGCAGATTTAGTCGGCGTACAAAATTATAATAAAAAGAACCCCTTCGCGGATTTCAACCTAAATCCGTCTGGACAATCTGCCTTGCTGCAAAACCTTCCGCCGGCAGCACCCGACAGCTTTGAAGCCAAACAGACCGAAGAAAAACAAACAAGAAAACTCGGTAAAACAATAGCTTTTTCAGCACTCGGCGCCGGTGCGGCAATTTTATTTTTGATGAGAGGACTGCCGAAAAATGCCTACAAAACTATTGAAAAATGGACTGAAAAACTTGAAACCAAACTCAACAAACAACGCCAGAACGGCCAGGTCGGCAAGTTTGAAGAGTTTTATACCTTCACCTTGAACAAGCTTAACAAATTTCTTGAAAAAGCAAAAAGCATTAACAATTTTGTTTCAATAAAAGACATTTCGTTTGAAAAGCTTATGTCAAAAACCAAAGTAACAAAAAAAATTCATTCAAAAATTACGGAAGTTTATGAAAAAATAGGACGACGAACAGTACAAAAATCCTATGACAAAGCAAAAACCCGTATAAACGGCTTGTTCCAGACTTTTGAAGACTACGATGAAAAGATTCTCTCAAATGTAAAAAACAAAAACGGTTTAGTAGAAGGCAAAACTGTTGAAAGCTGGCTTGACGAAGTAGAGGATTACAAAACCCTAATCCGCCGAACCTGGAATTCAAACTGCGGCCAGCGTGCACGCGATGCAAGATTCAAGACTATGAAAAATGACGTTGCAACGCTTTCAGATGAGGTTTGGGAAGCAACCGTCGGAAATCTTCACAACCTCAAACAAAAAAAAATGTATGAAACATTTATTGCAGAAGAAATGCTTGCCGGTAAAAAACTGCGTCTTATAAACGAAACAAAACAGGCACGCTTTATCATCACACGCGATATTGATGATATTTACAACAGCTCGCTTGATATCATTCGTCATATCACGACCTTCATAAAAACAAAAGATACCGGTTCACGGCAAATCATCAAAGATTTACGGCTTAAACTGGAAAGCTGGAAAAAACTTTCAGGGCCGAGCGAAAAAGCCAACCGACTTAAACTTAATACTGAAATTAATGAAATGCTGAATAAACTTTCTCAAAGCATAAAAGAAAACAAAAATCTTCACGGCTATAACACCGAAACAATTAACCAGCTTGTTTCAAACATACAAGATATCAACAAAATAATGGGAGAAAACGGAAAAGGCGCATTCCAGGAAATGCTGACTATTTACAAAAAACTTCTTCCGCGTGAAGACTATTTAAAACTAAAACAGCAGGTAAATAAAACCGTAAAAGACATCGACAGCGCCATAACCAAAGAAACCGACAACTTCTTTGATATGAACAGAGATTTAAAACTCGGTTCTGCACCAACAGATATTTTGTCAATTTTGGCCGCTATTGGAGCTGTCGGAGTAGGGCTGTCCAAATCCGAAAACAAAGACCAGCAGCAATCAGTCCTGCTTCGCGCCGGAATTCCGGCAATCGGTGCAATTGCAACCTCACTGTACTTCTCTGCAAGTCTGGTATCAGGCGGGCGTTCTATGCTTTACGGTGCAATTTCAGGTTTGGCAATAAGCAAAGCCGGTTCAATGCTTGACGAGTACAGAAAAAAACATTTTCCGCCTAAAGAACAGAGTATAGAAATCCGGCAGTAAAATTTCACGCCGGTAAAGAACTCAAAAAATGAGGTACTTTTTTATTTATGCTATAATTCAAGCAGAGATACAATAACAGAGAGATTCAAATGACACTGACTGAAAACAACCACTCAATCAGAGAAAACTTAGAAAAACGCGAATGTAAAGTTTTAAGCGAATACGCAACAAAAAGCTGCGAATCAAAAGGCCGCAAAATAAAAGAAGAAGAATGCCCTTTGAGAACTTGTTTTCAACGAGACCGCGACAGAATTATTCATTCAAAAGCATTTCGCCGCTTAAAGCATAAAACACAAGTGTTTTTGTCACCCTTTGATGACCATTTCAGAACGCGGCTTACGCATACGCTTGAAGTTTCGCAAATTGCAAGAACTATTGCGCGTGCGCTTAATTTCAATGAAGATTTGACAGAAGCAATTGCGCTGGGTCATGATTTAGGCCACACGCCGTTCGGACATTGCGGGGAAGGCGTTTTAAATGAACTTGTCAAAGGAGGTTTCCATCACAACATTCAAAGCGTGCGCGTTGTAGAAATTTTAGAAAAATTAAACCTTTGTGCCGAAACAATTGACGGAATATTGACGCATACGTGGGGATTTGTTCCTAAAACTCCGGAAGCTCAAATAGTTCAGCTTGCAGATAAAATTGCTTACATTAACCACGACATTGAAGACTCAATCCGCGCCGGAATTATTGCAGAAAGCGACCTGCCAAAAGACTGTATCAAATATTTTTCATCAGTTCAGAGCAAAAGACTTAACAAAATGATTTCCGAAATTATAAACAACTCAATGGACAAGCCGCAGGTCTCAATGAGTGAAGAAGCCTGGGCTTACACAACAAAACTGCGTGAATGGATGTTTGAAAATGTTTACATGGATTCACCGGCAAAATTGGAAGAAAGTAAAGCAAGAAATGTTATAAAAGAACTTTTTTATCTATATTGCGACAAACTTAGAGGCGTTTGTGAAGAAAATCGGATTGAAAGAATTGTAACAGACTACATTTCAGGAATGACAGACCGCTACGCAATCGAAAAATACAAAGAACATTTTATTCCATCAGGTTTTCATTCAAACACAAAAGATGATTACCTTTACAGACTTGCGAATATGATTGAATAATAATCCGTTTGGATGGAAAATCGGGGAATTTTAAAGAATTATTAAAATAATAACATTATCGGTATGAAAGAATTTTTAACTTCACCGATAACAAAAACCACTTCAAGGATTGCACTTGTAATCTTTATTTTAATGAGCACTTTTTTATGCTTTTACAGACTTAAAACTTACACATATCTCACAGTAGAATTCAATGATGCAAGACCTGTCAGAAATAAAATCCCTGTTTATTATAAGGGTTACAGGATAGGAAAAGTCGAAAAAATAAAACCAAGCAAAGATTTTAAAACAACACTTGTAACAATAGTCCTTTACCCGGCACATTTGAAACTGCCCTCAAACACAACAGCGCTTTTGACAAGAGAAAAACGGGAAAGAAGGGAAATAGATTTTATAAATCTTTTATACCCTGAGGAGCCCTCACAAATAATTTTAAAAAGCGGGGACCATATTAATGGTTTTGCAACAATTGACATTGAGAATTATTTTTCAAGCAAGGCGATAAGCGGCGAATTGGATATAATTACAAACAATATTAACAGTCTTCTTGAAAGTTTAAAAACAACAAGTGATGCATTAACCCTATTTATGGAAATTTTGCAGGACACAGTCAACGAAAACCGCCCGGCAATTAAGATTATGACAGGCAACCTTGCCCAAATGTCAGATGCATTAAAAATGTTTGCCTTCAAACTTAACAATTCAATAAATGAACAAGAAATGAAAAGCACATTCAGCAATTTCAACAAAACATCTTCAAGCGTAGTTATAACAACGAAAAATCTTGAAGGAATTACGCAAAATATTGACGCAATAACAGGAGGCGTTAACAGACAGGTTCCTCAAATTACAACCTCAATCACAAATGCCGATAAAATAGCCCAAAATCTTGAAGTAATTACAACTGGTGTAAAAAATACTATGTCACAAAACTTTGGCGGCCTGAGATTGCTTTTTGGAAAAACAATTAAGCCTGTAAATTGCAGAAAAATTTGCGAATAACACGTTTTTAATCAAGACCTTCTGCAAGTTTATAACAGAATCTGGCTTCTTTTATACGTCTCATTGCCGTTAAAATGTCACCTTTAAGGTTATAATTGTAAGAATCCTTGTTTAATAACAGCCCCTGATTAATTGATTTCAGCGCATTCTCGTAATCGGATTTGATATAATATAAATTCGCGACACGGTAATAGGCAAGGTCATCGGCTTTATATTCAAGCGATTTATTGTAAGCTTTTATTGCATCATCAAATTCGTTAAGTTCCTCCAGACAAAAACCTTTATATAAAAACGGATGTGCCGAAGGCGAAGAAATAATTTGTTTATTAAGCCAGTTGATGGCTTTATCGTATTTACCTTCACAGAAATAGGTGAGCGCTAAACTGTTATAATAAGTGCTTTCAGTAAGTTCCTGCGTCCCTGCTTTACGAGCAAGATGAAGAGCTTCGCGGGATTTTTCAAACTCGCCAAGTTCACGATATGAACAGGCTTTATAACCGTATGCGTCAACGTATCTGTATTTAATCAGAATTCTGTTTGCAACATCAATACATTTCTTATATTCCTCTTTATCATAAAAATAATCAATAAGATTTTTATAATAACTTTCTTTATCAGCTTTATTTTTACAAATTTCAGCTGCCTCAAGCAGCATTTGAATACCGTCTTCTTCTCTTCCCGCTTCAAGATTAAACAAAGCTTCTTTGGAAAGTCTCCAATCCGGGTGAATTGTTTTAAACAACCAGTTTACAAATATATAAAAGAGAAATGTCACAAAACTTGGCAAATCCGCAACAAACAACCCTCTTTCAAAAATTCTGCATTTCAGAGCTTCATAAAAATCAGAAAAGGCTTCTTTTAATTGGGCATGTCCCTCATATATGAAAGCTCTTCTTAGAAGATACGCAGAAGATTTTTCTGTCTTCATTTTCATGAAACTTTTCTCATATCTATCCCTGGCAAGAGAATCACCTTCCTCTGCAGCTGTGGATATTAATTCATACAATCCGTAGTAAAAATTTTCTCCGCCAAGATCAAAAGATTTTAGAAAGTATTTTTTTGCAGGCATGGAAGATTCTTTATAATCTTTGCAGGCGGCTCCGCATGCATACCAAATCATAGGGTCTGTTTTGTCCATCCGCAAAGCTTTTAGAGCATACTTAAAAGATTTTCCTTTTAAAAATAACATTGAAGTTAATAAAGATAACTTAAGATAAGTATTTGCATCAGCCTCTCCTGCCGAAATTTCTCTATTAAGCTTTATCAAAACCCATATAAAATTAAAAAAATTTATGTTTTCTAACTTCTCTGACATACTTAACCTTTCTATACCCCAAGACGGCATGTTATAATCAAAACTTTAATATTTTTTACATTTGTAAACATAAAAAATCCCGCCTGAAAATCAAGCGGGAAAATTTTATATGATTAAAAATTAATGTAAGAATCTTAACCAAATATATACAGAGCTTAAAGCAAGAGAAATTACCATTACTGTGACCCCGTATTTCAAAAATCTCATAAACTGTATCGGATGTCCGTGGTGAGCTGAAGTTTCAGAAACAATAACGTTAGCGGCAGCACCGATAATTGTCATGTTTCCGCCAAGGCAGGCACCCAGAGACAAACACCACCACAAAGGAAGTGTATATTCTGCTCCCATTACATTTCTGATTTCAAGAAGCATTGGTGTCATTGTTGCTGTGTAAGGAATATTGTCGATAATACCTGAAATAAATCCTGATGCCCACAAAATAAGCATTGCAGTAGCCTGTTGAGAACCTTGGGTTACATCCAAAATCCATTTTGCCATCAATGCGATACCACCGGAAGCTTCAACACCGCCGATAATGATAAACAATCCGATAAAGAAGAAAATTGTATTCCATTCAACATCGCAAAGAATATCTTTCGGCTTTTCAAAAAGAAGCAAAAAGCTCGCGCCAAGCATTGCAGTAACACAAGTTTCAATGTGAGTGATATCATGCAGAACAAAGCCTAAAATAACAAGGCCAAGAACAATTGCACTTCTAATCATAAGAGGAAAATCAGTAATTGTTTTTGAGTTATCAAGATTTGCAACTTCAGCCATTCTTTCTGGAGTTGTATGAAGGTCTTTTTTGAAGAAAAGCCACAATACAACAAGAACAACTACCATAATTACTGCAATAATCGGGGTTAATTCATTTACGAAATCCATAAAAGATAATCCCGCTGCACTTCCAATAATAATATTCGGAGGGTCGCCAATTAATGTTGCGGTTCCGCCAATATTTGATGCAAAAATTTCAGTCAAAAGGAAAGGAATCGGATTAATTTCCAACTTACTTGCAATAAAGAAGGTAACCGGCATAATCAATATAACAGTTGTTACGTTATCCAAAAACGCCGATGCAATTGCAGTAAACAGCCCGAGCGCAAATAATATTCCGACCGGATGCCCCTTGGTTAGTTTCAAAAGCTGATTCGCTATCCAGTTAAACATGCCGCTTCTTGTTGCAATACTTACAATAATCATCATTGAAACAAGAAGGAAAATTACGTTGAAATCAACGAAATTAATAAAATAGTGCGGGTCTAGTCCGCCGTCTAATGACTTAGTCTGGCTAACCAATCCCAAAACAATTGTGATTGCGGCACCCAAAAGTGCAATAGTAACTTTCGGGATTTTTTCCAGCGCAATAAAAAAATACGCAATTAATAAAATACCGGCAGAAATCGCAACACTGTGCGCCTGCACGATACTGTGTAAAAATTCCATAATACCCTCCAAAATCTTATAATTACATTTACAATGTTAGCGCAAAAACGCATAAATGCAAACAAACGCATTATTTTTACTTATTTTAATTTTGAAAAGTATTTATGGTTTGTCAAAGCCTCATAAGTACAGTTTACACCTAAAAGCCTGTCCTTAGAAGTACTTCTGCTGTCACAGTAAAAGCCATATTTATCAAGAGGGTAAAGCGTTCCTTTATTTCCCATTGCTCTTAGTTTTGTGCGTTTTATTTGAAAAACAAAAACATCATATCCGAGTTTATTTGGTTCAACATTTGCACCGTTTGTGTCAACTATGACTAATAAAGGTTCTGTTGGAATTACGGGTTTGTTTACCATAAAAAGAATATTTCCAATAACAATTCTAGCGCCTTTATCAAATAATAAATCTGACATTAACGCTTTACCATTAGAAGTTTTATAAGGTTTTCCACTGCAGATTGCCTTTTTCGAATTTATGCAGTTTATGCTTTCAAAACGGGTATTAAATACGTCGAGAAGATAAAAATAATATGCATCGTTTTTTAATTCATCATCATTTGAAATAAAGTTAACAAAAAGAAGAGCTTCACTGAGGATATAGACAGATTTTTTAAGCCCGACTTCGTATCTTTTGCGCATAATTCCTTTATGAACCAATAGGGTCATCATTGCAACAAACAGCACAAAAAAACCTATACATATTATAAAGCGGTACAATGATATTGCGGGATAATATTTTTGTTTATACTTCATATAATAATCCTCAATTTCATTATACATAAATTTTAATAAATTGTATAATTATTAAAATTTTACTAAGCTTATTAACAATCCGGCCACTGCAGAAATTCCGAGATAAAATAACGGGTCGCGCTTTTTACCGAGACTTAACCCGAACAATATTAAAAGCAGCGCAATTGCTTTAACATTGACTTCTGTAAGAAACATATCTACAGCAACAGCTCCCAAAAGTCCGCAGCCTGCCGGTTTGATAGAATAAATCACGGATTTTACGTATTTGTTATGCTTAAACTGCTCAAGAAGTTTTGAGATAATAACAACAATAATCAAAGATGGAAGAATAACCGAAGTTGTTGCAACAAGCGCCCCTAAAATTCCTGAAGTTGTGTATCCTGCAAAGGTTGCAACGTTAACTCCAACAGGACCTGGGGTAATTGAAGATACAGCAATCATATCAGTAAGCTGTTTTGTAGTATACCATCCCTGATTTTCAGCAATATGGTATAAAAACGGTAAGGTTGCATATCCACCGCCAAAAGAGAAAAGACCTATATGAAAAAATTCTAAAAACAGTTGAAGATAAATCACTCTTTTTCCTCCGTTTTTAGATTTTTGGTTTCCTGGATATTTTTATAAATCTGTAAAATTATTCCCGCGATTATCGACAGAATAATCAAAATAGCCGGTGAAACTTTAAAGCACGCTGATAAAATAAAAACAATAAAAAATATTGAAAAAGTATATTTGTCAGTTACACTTTTATTCCAAATTTCTTTAACCGCAAGATAAATCAGCAAAAGAACACCGATTGCGACACCCCAGAATATTCCCTGAACAAATTTATACTTTATAATCTCTTCCAAAATTCTTGCCAGAAGAACAATACACAAAAACGCCGGAGTAACCATGCCGGAAATTGCAGCCAGAGCGCCGTAAGTTCTTTTTAATTTGTATCCCACAAAAATAGAAACATTTGCCGCAATAAGCCCCGGAATACTTTGGCTGAGCGCATAAAATTCACATAATTCCTCATTGTCTATCCAATTTCGTTTTTCAATAAGTTCGGACTGCAACAATGGCAGAATTACATATCCTCCACCGAGCAGCAAAGTTCCTACTTTGAAAAACGTTTTATAAATATTCCAGAAAGTCTTTTCCATACAACGATTATACACTGGCAAAAAGCTTAAACAAGTGCTGATGATATTTCATATAAAAGTTTTAATTTTTCTTTATCCTCTTTCATAAAATTTAAGTTTTTTAATATTTTATTGTAATAATCAGTTTTGGAAAAATCTTCGTGAAAATTAAAAATTTCTTCTATGTCAATTTCAAATGCACAAGCAAGTTTCTCAATAGTTTCGGGCTGAGGATAGTTTCTACCGGTTTCGATTTTGCTAAGGCTTGTAATATCCATATTTATTTTTTCTGCAAGTTGTTCTTGCGTCAAATTTTTTGCTTTACGCAAATATTTAATACGCATACCTAGTTTTATTTTCAAATCTTTCATAAGCCCCTCATTTAAATAATATTGCATTTGGAGCTGTTGTATAATGGACTATTAGTTAAAATTATTCTTGACAAATATGACCATTAAGCATATTATATTAACAGGTAATCATATTTTGAGGTTCTAAAATGACTTACAAGGCTAATTTTAAAATTGTTATTGGAGGCTTTACACTTGCCGAGGTGCTTATAACATTAGGCATAATCGGGATTGTAGCAGCGATGACTCTGCCAACCGTTATAAACAATGCCCAAAAGAAAGCAACTGCATCACGTGTCCACAAATTCTACAACACAATGAATAATGCCTTGCTACGATCAATTGTCGATCATGATGATGTTAAATATTGGATGCCAGAACAAAAAGTTTTTTCTTACGATCAAAATTTGGATTTCTTAAAAATTTATATTTTGCCATATATAAAATACAATCATTACGAACCCTGCAACGGTTCAGGAGGCTATAGTCGAGCTTGCTGCGTTTATCTGCCAGAAGGGTTAATGGTATTTCTTGTGGATGCGAATGGTGGAGACATAGGATATTACCCCAATGGAAAAATTGAAGTAACAACTAGAAATTATTTTGCATTCCAATTTAATAAAAAAGAAGGTTTTGATACAAACGGAAAGCCAATAAAACGTTTAAATAATAAAACACAATTGAACCGTACACTTTTAATTGGGATGGGAAATACGAAAGCTTAACCTCTACAACAAATAGCTGGGGATGTAACAAACTTAATAAAGGGAAAGCCGGTAGTTTTGGCTATTGCACAAAACTTTTACAGTTGAACAACTGGGAGATTACAAAGGATTACCCGTGGTAGATTATTATTAAGAAATCTTTATTTGGATAATGCTGAATTTTTATCCGTTTAATGTAGCTTTCAATCTTGCCATTGCTCGAGCAACAGCAGCTTCTGCACGTTTTGCATCAATTGCGACATCTTTATCCGCCAAGCGTTCCTGCGCACGTCTTAATGCCTCTTTTGCACGGGCAACGTCAATATCATCTCCGCATTCTGCTGTAGTTGTAAGAATTATGCACTCATCATCTTTAAATTGCAAAACACCGCCCATTGTAGTAAAACATTTTGCATTCTCGCCCTGCTTAATATGTGTTACGCCAATATCAAGCGCAGACATAATCGGAACGTGATTTTTTAAAATTCCGAATTCGCCGTCTACACCGCGCGTGTAAATTTCATCGACATTTTCATCAAATACAACTTTTTCGTGTGTAATTATTTTTAAACGCATAAATTTTTCCTTTGTAAAAAATGGTGAGAATTCATCCATAAAAACACCTCACCATTTACAAGTGTTCTAAAGTGATTTAGCTTTTTCAACAGCTTCTTCAATGGTTCCGACCATGTAGAAAGCTTGTTCGGGCAAATCATCATGCTTGCCTTCAATAATTTCCTTAAAGCCTTTAATCGTATCTTCAAGCTTAACATATTTCCCGGGAATTCCTGAGAACTGCTCAGCGACAAAGAAAGGCTGAGACAAGAATCTTTGAATTTTTCTTGCTCTGTTAACGGTTTCTTTATCTTCGTCAGAAAGCTCATCCATACCAAGAATTGCGATAATATCTTGCAGTTCTTTGTATTTTTGAAGAATTTCAAGAACTTTACGAGTAACGTTGTAGTGTTCTTCACCAACAGTATTCGGGTCAAGCGCGCGTGAACTTGATTCAAGCGGGTCAACCGCCGGATAAATACCGAGAGATGCAATTTGACGTGACAAAACAGTTGATGCGTCAAGGTGCGAGAATGTTGTAGCCGGAGCCGGGTCAGTCAAGTCGTCTGCCGGTACGTAAATTGCCTGAACTGAAGTAATTGAACCATCTTTTGTTGATGTAATACGTTCTTGAAGTTCACCCATTTCATTTGCAAGTGTCGGTTGATAACCAACGGCTGACGGCATACGTCCAAGAAGTGCTGAAACCTCCGAACCTGCTTGAGTAAATCTGAAAATATTATCAATAAATAACAAAACATCCTGTTTTGAGAAGTCTCTGAAATATTCAGCGGCAGTTAAGGCTGAAAGTCCGACTCTCATACGTGCTCCCGGCGGTTCGTTCATCTGTCCGTAAATCAGGGCAACTTTATCTATAACGCCGGATTCTTTCATTTCGTTCCAGAGGTCGTTTCCTTCACGGGTTCTTTCTCCAACACCGCCGAAAACAGAAACGCCTGAATGTTCCATTGCGATGTTATGAATTAATTCCATAATCAAAACTGTTTTACCAACACCGGCACCACCGAAAAGACCGATTTTTCCGCCTTTTTGGTATGGCTGTAACAGGTCGATTGCTTTAATACCGGTTTCAAGAATTTCAATATTTGTATTTTGATCAACAAGTTTCGGAGATTCTCTGTGAATTGGGAGATATGTATCTGTTTCAACAGGTCCCATCTGGTCTACAGGCTGACCTGTTACATTAAGAATTCTTCCCAAAATCGGTTTGCCAACAGGAATTTTAATCGGTTCGTTTGTATTAACAACCTTCATACCTCTTTTAAGCCCGTCTGTTGAAGACATTGCAACTGTTCTGACACGGTTATTCCCAAGCATTTGCTGAACTTCGGCAACTACAAAACTGCCGTCTTCTTTGTAAATATTTAAAGCCGTATAAATTTCCGGCAGGTCACCAGCCTGAAACTCAACGTCAATAACAGGTCCGATGATTTTAGTAATTAATCCTTCGTTTTTGTTTAATATCTCCATATTGCTCTCCTTTAATGACTCAATTATAGAACAAGAAAAAATAAATAGCAATTAATAATTTGAGCAAGACCAATCTGTTGATTTATTAAACTTCATTGACAAATTTTAAATAAAATTATAAAATAAATTTACTAAATTAAGGAAAGCATGGGTGAAATTCCCACACTGGACCGCAGCCGTCAAAGTCGGAATGCTTATTTTAGTTTAAGTTACCACGGAAATCTGGGAGATTTTTTTATGAAGAATACGATTATCAAAGACAACAATGTTGTCGCTTTGGACTCGGCTAAAAGAGCTTTTATGTCAAATGTTCTGCCATCGGCAAAAGATGCAAACATTGAACTTGTTGACAATTATTTGAAACAGCTTGACTGGAAAGTTAACGAAAATTCAAACATGACTTATTCAATTCAGGGGCTGAACAATTACATAGCATCAGAAATCAGCAAAAATTACTGGCTATATAAAATTTACCCATCAGATATTAAAAATGCTCACATCAACGGCGATATTCATATTCATGACTTGAATATAATTTCGGTCTACTGCGTGGGCTGGGATTTGAAAGATTTATTAACCGAAGGTTTTAAAGGTGTTAAGGGAAAAATCGAAAGCGCGCCGGCAAAACACTTCAGAACGGCTTTGGGACAAATCGTGAACTTTATGTACACAATGCAGGGAGAAGCAGCCGGAGCGCAGGCTTTTTCAAACTTTGACACACTTCTTGCACCTTTTGTTAAATATGACAACCTGACTTATGAACAGGTAAAACAGGCAATGCAGGAATTTGTGTTTAACATGAATGTTCCGACACGCGTCGGTTTTCAAACTCCTTTCACAAACATCACAATGGATTTGACAGTTCCCTCATATTACGCTGAACAGCCGGTTATTATCGGCGGCGAATTGCAGGAAGCAACTTACAAAGAATTCCAGAATGAAATGGATATGATTAACAAAGCTTTCTTTGAAATCATGATGGAAGGCGACAATTCAGGGCGGGTTTTCACCTTCCCGATTCCGACATACAACATTACAAAAGATTTTGACTGGAATAACAAAAATATCGAAGGGCTTTGGGAAATGGCTGCAAAATACGGTATCCCTTACTTTTCAAACTTCATTAATTCAGATATGTCTCCGGAAGATGCACGTTCAATGTGCTGCCGCCTGAGAATTGACAACCGCGAACTTGAATACCGCGGCGGCGGGCTTTTCGGGTCAAATCCTTTGACCGGTTCGGTCGGCGTTGTGACAATTAACCTTCCAAAAATTGCAGAAAATTCAACTTCAAAAAGCGATTTCTTTGAACAGCTTGCAAGAAAAATGGAAATTGCAAAAGAAAGTTTGGAAATCAAACGTGCGCTTCTGGAAGATTACACAGACAAAGATTTGTATCCGTATACAAAATTCTATTTGCGCGATATCAAGGCACGTTTCGGAGTTTACTGGAAAAACCACTTCTCAACAATCGGGCTTATCGGCATGAACGAGGCTTGTCTGAACCTTTTAAAAGATGATATCGGAAGTTTTCGCGGAAAACATTTTGCCATTGAAGTCATGGACTTTATGCGCGCAAAAATCGTCGAATTTCAAAAAGAAACCGGCAACAATTACAATCTCGAAGCAACACCGGGCGAGGGAACATCTTACCGGCTTGCAAAGTGCGACAAAAACAAATATTCTTACTACACCAATTCAACACAATTACCGGTGAATTACACGGATGATATTTTTGAAGTTCTTGACCATCAGGACGATTTGCAAACCAAATACACAGGCGGAACAGTTGTTCATATTTATGCGGGCGAAAGAATTCAAAATATTGAAACCATGAAAAATCTCGTGAAAAAAATCTGTAACAATTACAGACTTCCGTATTTCACATTTTCACCGACATTCAGCACCTGCCCGAACCATGGATATGTTGCAGGCGAACATTTCACCTGCCCCGAGTGCGGAGCAGACTGCGAAGTTTATTCGCGCGTTGTCGGTTATATCCGCCCCGTAACCCAGTGGAACAAAGGCAAACGCAAAGAGTTTTGCGACAGAAAGACGTTTGTAGTTGAAGGAAAAATATAGTGAGAAGTGAAAGGTGAAAAGTGAAAAGTCCGTATCAGGAAGTAAATATTCATAAATAATTTCTATATTAATTATAAGAAACTAAAATCACCGGGTTTTAAGAATAATTATTTACCATAAAGGACTTTTCACGTTTCACTTCTCACTTTTCACCTAACAAAACCATGCAAATCGGCGGAATTCAAAAAACATCCTTACTGGATTATCCTGAAAAAATCAGCGCTATTGTTTTTACAAAAGGCTGCAATTTTCACTGCGGATATTGCCACAATCCCGAACTTTTTTTGTCTAATACCGGTCAGGCGCTTAATGCGTCTGACTTTTTAGAATTTTTAAAAACCAGACAGGGCAAGCTTGATGCGGTTGTTATCACAGGCGGCGAACCGTGTCTGCAAAAAGATTTAAAAGAATTTATTCTTGCAGTAAAAAATCTTGAATTTTTGGTAAAACTCGACACAAACGGAAGTTTTCCGGAGGTTTTGGAGGAAGTTTTGCTTCACATTGATTACGTTGCAATGGACATAAAGGCTCCCTTTGAAAAATATCAATCGATAACCTGCTCGAAAATTGACACGGCTAAAATTCAAAAAAGTATAGAATTAATTATGAAATCCGGTGTTGATTATGAATTTCGGACAACCGTTGTAAAATCACAGCTTGGCATAGAGGATTTTATAAAAATCTCCGAAATGATTAAAGGCGCAAAAAAATATTATCTGCAAAAGTTTCTTCCGACAAAGCTTTTAAACCCGGAATTTGAAAAAGAAACAACTTACTCCGATATGGAATTCTCAGAAATTATCAGAAATATTCAACACAATTTTGAAGAGATTAAGCTGAGAGGTTAAGTTTTCTTAAAATAATTCTTTTGGCTATTTGCCTATTTTGGTTTAATGGAGTAGAATTGATGTATGACAGTAGACGAACAATTATATTCTGACATCCCTCCGACAAAGCTTCGGAATAAAGAGGAGACGTTTAAGCCAGCAAAGACAAGTAAATTCTGGCTTTGGATTGCAAGCATGTTCTTTTTTAACATGCTCCAAAACAGATTTTTTGCTTTCCGATACACTGGAGATGAAAATTATTTTGACAGCGACAGAAATGTACCGACAATACTTTTTGCACCTCACTGCAATTGGTGGGACGGAATTGTTTTGTACAACATTACGCACAGGATTTTTCACAAAGAAATTCGTTTGATGGTTGAAGAATTGAACAGATTTCCACTTTTAAGACGCGGCGGAGCATATTCTGTTAACAAAAAGTCACCGCAGTCAGCAATGAAAGCGCTTCAATATTCAGTCGATGTTGTCGGAGATTTGAGAAACATGCTCTGCATATTTCCACAAGGAATAATCAGACCGCCGCACTACAGGCCTATAGAATTTCAGACAGGACTTGCTTATATTGCTCAAAATGCAGTTAAGAAATTCGGCAGAGTCAATTTAATTCCGACAGCTGTTGATTATTGTTTTCTTAGAGACAACCGCCCTGAAGTCATAGTAAAGTTTGGCGAAAGAATAGAACTTTCTAATCCTAAAATTGACCGCAAAGAATTAACACATATTCTTGAACACTCATTAACGAAAGCTTGTGATGATTTAAGCGAGGATATAACGCATGGGCATGTTTCGAATTACAAAATTTTGTTCAAACAGCATTTAAAATGGTACAGAAGAATTGAACAAAGATTAAAAAGTATAGATTTACCGCCGGTTTCAGGGGTGTAAAAACTAAAAAGCCGGGCGCTGCCCGGCTTTTTATGCGTTATATCGTTTGAAGACTTTTTCTATGTTCTTGGAAATTACTGATTTCACTGTATCGTATTCTGTTGTTAGTGAAGATATTTCCGTATCAAGGTTTTTCATCTTCATATCAAGAATATTTTCTTTGTAATTAATTTTTTGTTTTTCTCTGTTGTATCTGGCTTCTGCCTGTGCAATGCCTTCTTCGTCAGTGACCTCTTTTATTAATGAATTTGTTGCGTAGTTGCCCTGATAATAATAACCGTCATCTGATAGTGTCGAAATATACATATTACCGTTTTTCAGAGATTCCTGCAGGTAATCCTGGTTGTTTACATTGTCATTTTCGGTCCATCCCTTTGTACAAATCTGGTTAAACAATGTATCCCAGAAAGCTGCAATTAAAAGGTTGTCGCCTGAAGTATCAACATCAGTAACAATTGTAAATGTAAACATCTCATCAATAAGGTTACTTGTTGAAGCTTTATTTGTTACTTCATATGAGGAAGAATCGAGACCTTCCATATATTGAGCAAAATATGTAAGGTAAGCCTTGAACATATTAGATACGTTTACAGTTGCTACAGACATACAGCTGTCATCATCAGATTTACCGTCATTATCGTGGTTATAAATACCGTTTAAACCAATGGTATCAGCAGAAGCGTCATCTCTTGCCCAGCCATTTACTTTACTATCATATTTATCACGGTATTCTCTCCAATCACCCCAGTTGTCATGTATGTTTTTGCCATCCCAGCTGTAATCTCCGGAACCAGTACCTACTGTACCAACACCGCTGTGACTACCATAATCACCTTTGGTACCATCATCTTCACCAGCCCCAAGGTTGGTCATCATGTCTGTAACCATTCTTCTAGCGTAAGCAAGAGCAGCCTGAGTTTTTGGATCACCTGTATCTAATTTGCTTTCAAAAACCTCAAACATACAGTCCCAGACAGTCATGTTACACAATACATCTGCAACACCACCGTCTACTGTTAAGTTGTTATAAGAAGTTTCACCATTGTCGCCATCATGGGTTTCTGCTAACAACATATAGTTACCATTCAATATATCTGCAAAACTTACTTTATTTTCTGCTGTTGTCGCAGTACCGTTTGCCTGTGATTCAAATTTTACATCATCCACAAATTGGTTATTAAAGCCTACAACATCAGAAAAATCATAGTATTCATTTGAAACGGCATCAATCAAATCCTGTAATGTACCAGTTGTTGTGCTGACGTTAACCAAGTCAGCAGAACCAACACCAGCCATCTGGTTATAAGTTGTTTTCTTAATATTATCAGCCTGGAATTGGCTTATGTAACCTGTTGATGCCAAAGAATCAATAAATTTATTTCTTACATCAGAAGATGGCAATCCATCAAGACCTTCCTGAGGAATACCTGCATCTCTTGCGGCTTTTGCAAGTCGTGAGTCTAAAACAACTCTGCCTGATGAATCTGTTATCGGAGCAGGTGTGTAATTATTTATAGCAGAAGGTGTCATCAACAATCCGTAAGTCAAATCAGTAGATTCTGAATCCTTTCCATAATAATCATAAATCAATTTTGTTTGAGCCATTGCATTGTCGTATTCTGCTGAAATTTTATTCATATCACGAGACAATGCGATTTTCTGATGAGAAAGACGCATGCTTTCATATTCACAGTCCGATTTTCTTGCTGTGATGGTTAATAATCTAGCTTGTGATGCTGATAATCCCATTGTCTTGTGTACAATCCTTTCAAGTTAGTAACAATTCCTATTGATACATATAGTATGACGGCGTTTTTGAACTAAAACTTTAACTAGCGAAAAGAATTGCTTTACAAAAATTTACAAAAGGAAAGTTTGTGTTAAAAGACAGGGTTAACAAAATAACAAATGTCGTAAATAATAATAGAGTAGGGCGAGAGCCTTTAAGTTTTAATCTGGTTAAAGACTCTGCTTCGCACCCTACGATTGAATTTTTAATGCTATTACTGCAATTGCGAACGCTAGTAATAAGCAGTATTATTTTGTCAACCATAGCTTAGCCTCTGCTTGGTTGCTCGCATTAAACAGGTCTACCGGCAAGGCTCAACGCATTGACCGTCCGCCTTCTGCTCGCAATCCGCCTTTCGTCCAATTTCTTCGTAAATTGTGTGTGACGAAACGGCAGTGTGCCAGCCCTACACAACAATTATATAATATTTCATTCAATAAGAAAAAACCGCTTTGGGAAAAAGCGGCAGGGAAATAGTTACGAAATTTAGGGAAATGTTATGGTTTTAAAATTTTAATCTTATTAAGAGAAAATATTAAATGTTTTTTCAACGTTTTTGTCAATTACACTTTTTACAGAATCGTACTCTGTTTGAAGTGCATTGTGTTCTGTATCCAGTTTCTTCAACTCCATATCAAACTTGTTGTCCATTTGTTCGACTTGCGCCATATCCATTTTATATTTTTCTTCAACAAGTGCGATTTCTCTTTCATCTTCAACTTCTTGAATTGAACTGTCCTGATCAATTGAAGTTGAGATGAATTTCTTATCAGTTGTTGAGTAGTATTCGAGCTGGAGTTCTCCTTTGCGAAGCTGTTCTTCAAACCAGGCATTGTCTTTAATTGTTTTTGACTGATCTTCTTCTGTATAGTAGCCTGTTTGCTGAATCCGTTGGAAAATATTTGTTAAATATTTGATATAGCCTGCATTTTCCGGATTTGCAGCGGTTTTTAGGGAATTTGCAGAGTCAGAATCCCCGTAGTATGCTTCTGTCAAGGAAAGTGCATAATCGTACAGTTCTCTTTGCTCTTGAGTTGTTCCCTCATAGTTCAATGCTTTTGTTTCACCATTGAGCGTATAAGTCGGATAGCCTGAAAAATAATCCGTGCCAAAAGAAGTATAACCGAATTCAAGTCCGTGTTCTTCGTCTTCGTATTCCAAACCTACAGATGTAAGATATTGGTCCCAAGCTTCATGGATTTTTTGTTTAGCCAGAAGTTTGTCTTCATCGTCATCACCGCCGGAACTGTTTTTAGTAATATCAATATCAGCCTGTGAATAACCCATTTTTGCAAGGAAGGTATTCAAATCACCGTTTCCAGCTTCATAAGCTGCCGCAATCTGCTGGGTCACAAGAACCCGGCCTTTTTTATCTGTAACAACATACTGTTTTCCTGCAGCAACAGTATTATATCCGGTCATCAGAGAATATGAAATATCAGTATAAACTTCTTCCGAATTATTAAAGCCTGTGAGAACAGTAAGCTTAGTCGCCTTTAAAGCATTAAGATAATCTTCGTTAAGCTGATCCATTTTATCCGCCAAACGAATTTTAGAATATGAAATGTCCTGACCGGAATTTTCGTTATCAGTCAGACGAGCCGTTAAGCTTAATAATCTTGCTTGTGAAGCTGACATTCCCATTGTTCTTAAGATTCCTTTCGTTAATCTTTAAACGCAACTTGTAATTTTAGATACGACACATAACGCTGAAATCTTTAAAAACACAATTGCATTTTTAACATTTTGTTACAAACCAAAAGGCAAAAAATATTTTATTTATGTTATATTCTAATTGAAATGATTAATTTTTTACCCCGCTGTGAACAAAATAATTATTATAAACCTTCTTTTCAGGCGTATGAAAAAACATTTGTTATGCTTAAACCTGATTCATTTAAGCGCAGCCTTGACGGAAAAATTATGGAAAGCTTAAAAGCTAAAAACCTTGACGTTTTAAAGCAATGGGAAGGGATTGCCCCGCGTGAAAAACTTGAAGGAAATTATATCCAGCACAAAAACAAATCATTCTTTAAAGAATGGATAGATTTTCTTTTATCAGGAAAAGTTCGCGCACTTCTTGTGGGAGGAGAAGATGCTATAAGCGAGATAAATAATCTAAAAAAATCAATTCGCTCTTCATACGCGCCAGGCGAAAAACGTTTTAATCTTATACATTCATCTGATGACGCCGACAATGCTAAACGTGAAATTAAAAACTTTTTTGATATTGAAATTTAGCGGGTAAAATTTTAGCTTAAACTAAATTAAACCATTTCATCCGGTTCTAAAATAGTAATGGATTCCAGCCCTGTAAGCTTTTCAAATTCTCTGTACATAGCCTGAACAGGGCGCTTTTTCAAAACATCAGCAGTAAAAGATATATTTGTACAGTTTTCAAACTTGCCGCTCTGCTTTTTGTTAATTTCAATAATTTGCGGGAAATTATCCACAATATAAGAATAAATTTCATCCACATTTTCAGTTACGCATGCTAATTTTACCCTGACGCGCTTTCTGTTCTTAGAACTTCCTGTAAGAACGTTTCTTTCAAAAACGCGGACTGAAACAAGAACAATAATTGTAAAAATTGTCGACAAAAGCGCTAAGCCATACATGCCGGTTCCGCAGGCCATTCCAATTGCCGCTGAAACCCACAAAGTTGCGGCAGTTGTGAGTCCGAAAACATTCGCCCCGTGTCTTAATACCGTTCCGCCTCCGATAAAACCTATACCGGTGACAATTTGAGCGGCAACACGTGCCGTATCACGTGTGCCGAGTTCATCGCCCGTCACAGAAACCTCAGGAAACCCGTAAATTGAAATTATTGTAAAAATACAGGCTCCGACGCAAACTAAAATATTTGTACGAAGTCCCGCATATTTGTTTGTCATTTCGCGCTCAAGTCCGATTGCAAAACTTAAAAGGATTGCCGACAAAACGCGCATTGTAATATTTAAATCAAAAATCTGACTGATAACTTCCACTATCTCACCTTATTTTTCGGATCAAGAACATCTCTTATTGTATCACCTATAAGGTTAAATGCCAATACTGCAACAAAAATTAAAAATCCAGGTGTCAAAAGCCATGGCCGCGAAATTATATTTGTAAATTCCTGCGCTTCTTTAAGCATATTTCCCCAGCTTGCGTCCGGCTGTTGAATACCAAGCCCTAAAAAGCTTAAACCTGATTCCGAGAGAATATACGAAGGCACTGAAAGCGTCATTGCAACAATCACGAAACTCGTTGTCTGCGGAAGAATGTGTTTCACGATAATTCCAAGCCGCGACTGGCCGATTGAGCGCGCTGCCTGAACAAATTCCTGATTTTTAACGGACAAAACCATTCCTCTTACAACTCTTGCAAATCCGGCCCATCCGACAAGTGCAAGAATTATTACAATCAGCATAAATCTCTGAATGCTTGTCATGCCGGACGGCAGGACAGAGGCAAGAATTATCAAAAGATAAAAACTTGGAATTGACATAATAGCTTCGGCAAACCTCATCATTATACTGTCGACTTTACCGCCAAAATACCCCGAAATTCCTCCATACAAAAGCCCTATCGGGAATAGTACAAAAAGTGCCAAAAAACCGATTGTCATAGATATTCTTCCGCCGAAAAGCAGACGCGAAAAAACGTCCCGCCCGTTAATATCAGTTCCTAGTAAAAACAAGCGTCCGTCAGCGTCCGTGGTTACAAGATGGCGTTTCATCGGGATAAGCCCGAGGAATTTATAAGGTTCGCCCTGCGCAAAAAATTTTAAATAATGCTTCTGGCTTCTGTCGAGTGAATAAATTATTTTCAAATTTTCACCGTCAAAGTCGCGGCGGTAATTGTATGTGTAAGGCTTTGAAAGCTTTCCGTTCTCATCAATTGTGAAAATCTTTGACGGCGGCACATAAGCCATTGTTCTGTCAGAAAAATCTTTAGTGTAAGGTGCAATAAAATCTGCCAAAAACAACGCAAGATAAATTAAGCCCAAAACAATCAGAGCCGCACGCGCAAACTTATCTTTCCAGAGCTGTTTGAAAACATCTTTTATCATGCCGCGCCTCCTTTAACCCGAATACGCGGATCAGTAAGGATTAATAGAATATCTGCTATTAAATTGCCTGCAATCAGCATAATCGCGCCCATCATTAAAGATGCCATAACAAGATTTATATCCGAGCGCAAAACCGCTTCCAAAATTAAACGTCCTAAACCGGGATATTGGAAAACGTATTCTGTAAGCGCAGCCCCGCTTAAAAGTCCGGCAAATTCAAAACCAAGAAGTGTAATCATAGGGTTGATTGCATTTCTCAGTGCGTGTTTGTAAACAACTTTAAATTCTGACAACCCTTTTGCCTTTGCGAATTTGACATAATCGCTGTCCAAAACGTCAAGCAGGTTTGCTCTCATCTGCCTTTGAAGTCCGGCAAGCGAAATCGTAAACAAAACAGTTACAGGCAAAACAAGATGATGTGCCAAATCCCAAAACTTTTCGCCAAAAGACATTTCTGCAAAATTTGAGGATGTCAGCCCGCCAACAGGGAACCAGCCGGTTTTCACGGCAAAAAGCAGAAGTAAAACAGCAAAGAAGAACGATGGAATTGCCATTCCGATACTTGTTAAAACAGTCAAAACTCTGTCAAGCGGAGATTTCCATTTCAGAGCAGCCAAAACCCCGAGCGGCACACCGACAAGCCATGTCAAAAAAATTACGACAACTGCCAGAAGAAGCGTATTTGGAATTCTTTCTTTAAGTTTTGTGCTGACCTGCTCGCCGTTTGAAGTTATGCCCAAATCGCCTTTAATAAAAGATTTTGCCCACTTCCCATACTGAACAATAATCGGTTTGTCCAAACCAAGACGCTCGGTTTCTTTCTGGAGGGTTTCTTTTGAAACCGACGGGTTAAGTTTGAGTTCAGCAAGCGGGTCGACAGGCGAAAGCCTTATGATAAAAAAGCTTATCAATGAAACTATTATCAAAAGCGGAATTGACTGAAGTATTCGTTTTAGTATGTAAATAAGAATTTGCATTTGTGTTCCTTTATTGGGTGGTGAAAAGTGAGAAGTGAAAGGTGAGAAGTCGATTACATTTTGGTGAATTAGTGATAACTTAAATAAGTTCTTTTCAGAAAGAATATTAGTAAAATTTTACTATAATAACATTAAGGTAAAGGTCTTTTCACTTTTCACTTTTCACTTTTCACTTTTCACTTTTCACTTTTCACTTTTCACTTTTTTCCCTCTCATCAACATAGATTTCCTCCAAATTATACGTAATCCCTGTCAAACCAGACGGAAATATGTTTTTGAATTTAGTTCTGATTGCGGTGATTACAATCGGTGAATATATATAAATAAAAGGTTTTTGTTCATACGCAATACGCTGGTATTCGTCATAATACTTTTTACGCTCCGCAAAACTCGTTGCCAGAGCACCTTTCACGTAAACCTCATCAATCTGTTTTTCCCAATCAAGCCGCCTGCTTGTTTTATCGCCGTCAAGCCGCTGGTTAAACATATGCAAAGTTCCGTCGGACATCCAGACATTTTTACCGCCGTTCGGCTCAAGCGGGCTTCCCGTAAGCCCCATTATCACCATATCCCAGTCAAGCGTATTCATAAGCCTGTTTACAAGCGTATTAAATTCAACCGGTTTGAAATTGACTTTCATTCCCAAATCCTCCAAATCCTGCTTAACCATAACCCCAATGGCTTCACGCTCTGTGTTGCCTGCGTTTGTGTAAAGGTCAAATTCTACATGATTATTCAATTTGTCGCGCAAATGCCCTTTTTTATCCCAGAAAAATCCTGATTTTTTTAAATATTCTTTTGCCTTTTCAAGATTACGGGGGTATGGCTGCAATTTTTCGTTTAAATAAATCGAATTCAGACTTTCTGCAGTAAAAAGAGGCTCGCCAAGTCCGTTTGCAATATTTAACACCATGTTTTTTCTGTCTATCGCATAGTCGCAGGCAAGCCTGAAATTCACATCTCGAAACCATCTCTGCTTCATCGGGTCAACATAGAATTTGCCATCTTTGTTGCGTCTGTCGTTCAGATTCATAGTCAAAAACATTGTTCCGGTGTTCGGCCCAAGGTTGTAAATCTTGTAATCAGAATACGGCTCTCGTTCTTTAAAGCGGGCAACATTTGCACCCTGCAAACCAATTACATCAAGTTCGCCGCCTTCAAACTTAAGAACTTCATTATTCAAATCCCCGACAATAAAGTAAATCAAACGGTCAAGATAAGGAAGTTTTTCGTTGTTTTTATTGATAATATAATAATCAGGGTTGCGTTCAAAAACAACACGCTGCGCCGGAACATATTCCTTCAATCGGAACGCGCCGGAAGTTACAAAAGTTTTCGGGTCATCATTTGTTGACAAAAAAGTATAAAAATAATCTTTGCCTTTTTTAACTGCCGGTTCAAAAACGTGTTTTGGCGCAATCGGTGTTGAAAGCATTCTGATAAATGGAGCAAAAGGCTGCGGAGTTGTAAATTTAACCGTATATTTGTCTATTTTTTGAACTGTTGGAAGTTTTCCGTCAATTACAAGAGAGTCACGGGTTGAAGTGTTTCCAAAACCATCGAAAATTATATTTTGCCATGTAAAAACGACATCATCAGCAGTAATTTCTTTACCATCAGACCATTTTACCCCGCGGCGAAGGTTTACAATGTAATCGTTGCCATTTACGGTAAAAGATTTCGCAAGTTTTGGAATTGGTGCGCCTGTTTCGGGGTCAGTTGACAAAAGTCCGTCATACATAACATCGGACATCAGAGACGAGATATTATCTTTTGAGTTAAACGGGTTAAAAGTTTTCGGACCTTCACCGATGGTCGAAGCGCGAAGTTCGCCGCCAAATTTTCCAACCGGGGCCTGCGATTGAAGAAAGTCAACCCCGTTTATCGTAACCGTTTTTTGTGACGGCGGGAAAATAACGCTTTCTACATCACTTTTTGGGCGGATTTCTGGTGGCTGCGTATTCGGGAAATCTCTGCGAACACAAGCTTTCAAGAACAAAGCACAAAATACCAAAACTAAGATTACATAAACCCATTTCTTCATAAATTCAGAATAGCATAAAAATGAAGTTTGTTTATAGCAGAGTAGGGCTATTAAATTTCTCAATAATTAAAAAAACCTTAAGGATTTTAATAATTTCTCAAATCTGTTATATAAATATAATATGAATTTGTAAAAGGTCATTAGTTAGAAAAGGAGAGATATTATGATTAAACCTTTAGGCGACAGAATTGTTATCAAAGTTATTGAAGACACTGAACAAACTTCAGGTGGAATTTTCATTCCTGACAGCGCAAAAGAAAAACCTCAAAAAGGTGAAGTTGTTGCTGTAGGCTTAGGCAAAATGAATGAAAAAGGCGAAAGAGAACCGATGGATGTTAAAGTCGGAGACACAATCCTTTATGCAAAATACGCAGGAACCGACGTTAAAATGGACGGAACCGAATATAAAATTCTGTCAATCAAAGACGCACTAGCAGTTATTGAATAGTTCAGACTACATTAATCAATAAATCCGGAAACACAGACCCGGTGAATCTTTAAAGGTATCACAAAAAGGCGGCACGTGGATAATCGTAAGTTATATCTACGTACGTAGTACAGGAGAAATAAAAATGGCAAAACGTATAGTATTTGACGAAGAAGCAAGAAAATCGCTTCTCAAAGGTATAGATGCAGTTGCAGACGCTGTTAAAGTTACGCTCGGACCAAAAGGCCGAAACGTAATTTTGGAAAAGAAATACGGCGCTCCGCAAATCGTTAACGACGGCGTTACAATCGCTAAAGAAATTGAGCTTGCTGACGGCCTTGAAAACGCAGGCGCTCAACTATTAAAAGAAGTTTCTTCAAAAACAAACGACGTTGCAGGTGACGGAACAACAACCGCTTCAGTTTTGGCTCAAGCAATCGTTCGCGAAGGCTTGAAAAACCTGACAGCAGGTGCTAACCCGATGTCAATGAAACGCGGTATTGACAAAGCTGTTGAACTTGCTGTTGCAAAAATTAAAGACATGTCAAAACCGGTTAATACTAAAGAAGAAATCGCTCAGGTTGCAGCAATTTCAGCAGGCAACAACAAAGAAATCGGTGAACTTATTGCAGAAGCAATGGAAAAAGTCGGCCACGACGGTGTTATTACTGTTGAAGAAAGCAAGTCTTTCGGAACAAACTTAAAAGTTGTTGAAGGTATGCAGTTTGACAAAGGTTATATCTCACCTTACTTTGTAACTGACCCTGAAAGAATGGAAGCTGTTCTTGAAGACGCTTATGTATTCTGCTGCAACAAGAAAATCAACCTTATCTCTGATTTAGTGCCGCTCCTTGAACAAGTCGCCAGAGACGGCAAAGCTTTGTTGTTAATCGCAGAAGACATTGAAGGCGAAGCACTTGCAACTCTTGTTGTTAACACAATGAGAAAAGTTTTGAGAGCAGTTGCTGTTAAAGCTCCGGGATTTGGCGACAGAAGAAAAGCAATGCTTGAAGATATCGCTATTTTGACAGGCGGCGAAATGTTCACAGAAGAACTCGGCATTAAGTTAGAAAACGTTACAACTCAAATGCTTGGTAAAGCAAAACGCGTAACAGTTACAAAAGACGAAACAACAATCGTTGTAGGTAACGAAACAAAAGAAGCTGTTCAAGACAGAGTTCGTTTAATCAGAAAACAAATTGAAGCTTCTGACTCTGAATATGACAAAGAAAAACTTCAAGAACGTGTTGCGAAACTTTCAGGCGGTGTTGCTCTAATCGAAGTTGGTGCAGCTTCTGAAGTTGAACTTAAAGAACGCAAATTGAGAATTGAAGACGCTCTTAACGCAACACGCGCGGCAAATGAAGAAGGAATTGTTCCTGGCGGCGGTGTTGAATTATTAAGAGTTCAGCAAGAACTTGAAAACAAACTTGAACAAATCGAATTTGCATCAGATGATGAAAAAGTCGGCTTCAAAATCTTGACAGCAGCTCTTGATGTACCGTTGAGATTAATCGCACGCAACGCCGGCGCTAAAGCTGATGTTGTAGTTGATAACATTCTCGCACATGATGGAGCTTACGGTTATGACGCGCTTAACGACAAATACGTTGACATGTTTGCTGCCGGCATTGTTGACCCTGCAAAAGTTACACGTTCAGCGCTTGTTAATGCAGCATCTGTCGGTTCAATGTTACTCACAACAGAAGCAGCCGTTGTAGATATTCCGGAAGAAAAACCCACTGCTCCGGCAATGCCTGGCGGAATGGGAATGGGCGGAATGATGTAGTATTAACATCAGTATCTCATAAAAAAAATGGCGAAAATCCAGATGGTTTTCGCCATTTTTAATTTTATAAAATTGATTATTTATTTTCATTTACTACAGAAACGAATACGACATTCATTCCAGAAGGAAGTCCGTTTGGGAAAACTTCTTTTACTTTTTCTGAACGTTTAGTTTCAACGAAACTTCTGACTTTTTTGCCGTTAATTGTATCAACAGAAATTCGTTGTTTTATCCCGTTAACTTCATTAATTAAAACAAGTCCGTTAACTGCGTCCCAGATATTTTCATTAATTACTTCTGCTGCTAGTGTCATAAAACTCCTCCTCGTCTCTCTTGTACATATATAAAAACAAAGTTATTAACAAAATTTCACGAGAAGAAATTTTTGTAACATTTCGCAATAAATTCTCTCCTCTCCTAATTTAGGATACAAAGCAAACCATCGTAACGAAGTGAGGATGAGTAAGCCTGTATGCCTTGTACTGAGGGGTTGGGGTGAGGTATTACTGAAATATTTCGCTTGAAAGATATCTTTCTCCGCTGTCCGGCAGAATTACAACAATTAATTTGCCCTTGTTTTCAGGGCGTTTGGAAAGCTCGATTGCCGCCCAAAGCGCCGCACCTGAGGAAATCCCAACAAGCATTCCTTCTTTTTTGGGCATTTGGCGGGCCGTTTCGATTGCATTCTCATCACTCACTGCAATTACTTCATCCACAACTGATTTGTCAAAGTTTTCAGGAATAAAATTGGCACCGATACCTTGAATTTTGTGAGCGCCTGCCCTGCCTTGCGTCAAAAGCGGCGAGGAAAGAGGTTCAACTGCAACGGCTTTTATGTTTGGATTTTTACTTTTTAAATTTTTTGCAATCCCGCTGATTGTCCCGCCTGTTCCGACACCTGCAATGACAATATCAACTCTGCCGTCTGTATCCCGCCAGATTTCTTTAGCCGTACTTGAATGCGCCGAAGGGTTTGCGGGGTTTGAAAACTGCTGCGGGATAAAAGAGTTTTTAATTTCTTTATGAAGTTCATTAGCCTTGTCAACAGCACCCTTCATGCCTTTTGCGCCTTCTGTCAAAACAAGTTCGGCACCGTAAGCCGCAAGAAGTTTGCGGCGCTCGAGACTCATGGTTTCAGGCATTGTCAAAATCATTTTATAACCGCGGATTGCACAGACTAACGCAAGCCCAATACCTGTATTTCCGCTTGTGGGTTCAATTATAACCGTATCTTTGTTTATCAAACCCGCTTGTTCTGCCTCTTCAATCATATTCAAGGCCGGACGGTCTTTCACAGAACCCGCAGGATTTTGTTTTTCAAGCTTTGCTGCAATTACGGCGCCGCCGTCATTCATGCGGTTTATTTTCACAAGCGGCGTATTACCTATAAGTTCCAAAATATTATCTGCAATCTTCATAAAATCCTCCGTTATCTGAGCGAAAACCTCTGCCGGTAGAGATTTTCCGCCCGATTTGTTTTAATTTTTCATCAAGCTCTGTGTAATCAACCGAAACTTTACCGGGATAAATTTCGTAATTCTTTTTGTGAGCATTATCCGTAACATTTGGCATAACAACGTTTGCGCCGGCTTGCAGCGCAAGAATTCTGCCATCCGGCTGAAGAGTTTCCATCGCCGTTGTTGCAGGAATATTTATATCCGGAAGCAAAAGCCTTGTGAGCGCCATAACTTTTAAAGCCAAAGTTAAATCTCCATTCGGCAACCCTGCAAGCGGTGTCCGTTCATGCGTTATCAACGGCCCGATACCAATCATATCGGCATTCAAATCTTTGTAAAACAAAATATCTTCTGCCAAATCCTCTTCTGTCTGCCCCGGAAGCCCGATAAGCGAGCCGGTGCCAGTTTCAAAGCCGAGTATTTTCAAATCATAAAGACATTTTTTCCGGTTTTCCACATTTTGCCCCGGGTGGAATTTTTCATAAAGCTCTTTATTAGTTGTTTCGATTCGAAGCAAAAACCTGTCAGCGCCGGCGTCTTTCAGGATTTTATATTCTTCAAACGAACGCTCTCCGATACTCAGGGTTATTGCGACATTATCCCCCTCACCCGAATTGCTAAACCCACGCTGTTCATTAAACAATTCTACCCTCTCCCCAGCGGGGCGGTGGGTAATTGATTTAATCTTTTTTATTATTTCAGCCAAGATTTCAGCGGTAAAAAACAAATCCTCTCCGCTTTGAAGAACAATTGTTTTATAACCCTGAGCCACCGCATGTTTTGCGCAATTCAGAATTTCGTCTTCTGTCAAGCGGTAGCGTTCGACATCTTTGTTTGCCGCGCGAAGCCCGCAGTAAAAACAATTGCAGCGGCAAATGTTTGAAAACTCAATCAGCGCCCTCAGATAAACCTCATCACCGATATATTTTCGCCGAACCTCGTCAGCAGCACAAAAGAGGTATTCGTTTATTGAATCATCTTTCAAAACCTCCGTAATTTCGGATTTTGAAAGCTTGTGAAGTTCAACGGCTTTATCAATCAGGTTTTTCATAAATAAATTATACTTCAAATAGCAAAAAAATATTTTTTTTGTTTTAATATTTCTAAAAACAATGAAAGGGGAAATTTTAAATGCCAAAAATCAATTTAACAACCAGAAAGTTACAAGTCGCTGATTTTAATAAAATTTCCAAGGGCAAAGCGATTTTGCCTCAAATAGCCAATACCGGATTTCCGGTAAATATCGCCAAAGCTCAAATTCCGGATTTTAACAGTATACCAAAAGGCAAGGCCGTTTTACCGAAAATAGACACCGCCGATTTGCCGGTGTTTAAACACGTCAAAACTCCAAAATCCAAACCTAAGAATATTATTTTTAAAAATATAGTGAATATCTTAAAACGCAAATAATAAAGGAGCCTTTCGGCTCCTTTTAATTATTTTATCGCCTCCAAGCATTCTTCACAAATGCCGTCGGCGTTGAGTTTTCTGTATTTCCAGCAGCGGGAGCATTTTTCGCCCTGTGCTTTTGTAACCCAAACCGTAAAATCGTCTTCCTTGTATTCATTCAAAACATCTGACGGCTTTTCATCTGTAACGCAGGCTTGTGAAGTAATGAAGATGTTGCAAAGTTCCTCTTCGTTTGCTTTTAAAACGGCATTGTCTTTTACATTTACATAAACTGCAACTTCCAGTGAGCTTCCGACTTTTTTGTCAGCTCTCAAAGGTTCAATTGCACGGCTCACAACCTCGCGGGCTTTAAGAATTTGTGTAAATTCTTCTTCCAATTTTGAATTTTCCCACTCTGCGTTTGTTGTCGGCCATTCAGAAAGAAGAATACTTATCAATCCGCTGCTTGGTTGCTCGCGATTAACGGCGTTACGGTCTTGCGCTTCCGCAAGCCCTCCAGCCTCAGCTCGCAATCCGCTTTTCTGGCATTCAGGAACGCTCATCCAGATATCTTCTGCCTGGTGTGGCATTACAGGAACAAGCATTCTGACCAGAGCCTGCAAAATCTCATACATTACAGTCTGGCAGGCGCGGCGGGAAAGCGATTTTTTACCTGCTGTGTAAAGTCTGTCTTTTACAATGTCCAGATAGAACGAGCTTAAATCAACTGCCGCAAAGTTTTGAAGATGTTGGAAATATTTGTAGAATTCATAGTTTTCAAACGCTTCCGTAACTTCTGCGATAAGTTTGTTGAGTTTGTGAAGCGCGAATTTGTCGAGCGCTTTCAAATCTTTGTATTCAACATAATCAACAGCCGGGTCAAAATCAAAAAGGTTGCCGAGTAAAAATCTTGAAGTGTTTCTTGTCTTTTTGAAGATTTCAACAAGCTGTTTAATGATATTGTCGCCGATTTTGGTATCGTTTCTGTAATCGACAGATGCTGCCCAGAGTCTTAAGATATCCGCGCCGTAGTTTTTAATAATATCATCCGGACGGATGTAATTTCCAAGGGACTTAGACATTTTTCTGCCGTCTTCGCCGAAAACAAAACCGTGAGTCAAAACTGTTTTGTAAGGCGCTTTGCCTTCGGTTGCAACAGAGGTCAAAAGCGATGACTGAAACCATCCGCGGTGCTGGTCGGAACCCTCAAGATACATTTCAACCGGAGTTGTGCCGAGTTCATCTGAACGTTTTTCAACAACCGCGCGCCAGCTTATGCCTGAATCAAACCAGACATCCATGATGTCGTTTTCTTTTCGGAAATGCGCTTTTTTAACATCTGCGCCATTGCTAGTTGAACTTTGAGATGTTTGTGAGTGATTGCCGCATTTCGGGCAAACAAAACCTTTTGGAAGAAGTTCTTCAGCAGAGTATTTAACCCATGCGTCAGAGCTTTCTTTTTCAAAAATTTCTGCAACACGGTTGATTGTTTCATCTGTTACAATGACTTCACCGCAATCTTCGCAGTAGAACACAGGAATCGGCACGCCCCACGCACGCTGGCGGGAAATACACCAGTCTGTGCGGCCTGCAACCATGTTTGAAATTCTGGCTTCGCCGCTTGCGGGAATCCATTTGACACCTTTTATTGCATCAAGAGTTTCTTCGCGGAATTTGTCGACTTTAACAAACCATTGCGGAGTTGCGCGGTAAATTACCGGATTTTTACATCTCCAGCAGTGAGGATAACTGTGGTTGATTTCCTGAGCTTTCAAAAGGGCACCGCAATTTTGAAGTTTTTCAATAACGATTTTGTTGCCTTTGTAATAAGGAACGCCCTCAAGGTCTTTGTCGTTGACTGCACTTGTCCAAACACCGCGCCCGTCAAGAGGTGAAAAGACTTCGATACCGTATTTGCAGCCGACTTCGTAGTCTTCAAGCCCGTGGCCGGGTGCCGTATGAACTGAACCGGTACCAGCGTCAAGCGTTACGTGTTCGCCCAAAATTATCGGTGATTTTCTACCCGCTAACGGATGAATTGTATTTAAAAGTTCCAAATCCTGCCCAACGCAAGAACCCAAAACTTTAATATCACTTTCTTGCCACTCAACATCAGACAGAAATGCGCCCAGCAACTCCTGAGCCACAACATAAACATCTCCGCCTTTTGCGAAAAAAGTATACTCAAATTTCGGATGCATGCTGATTGCCATGTTTGAAGGAATTGTCCATGGTGTTGTTGTCCAGATTACGGCGTACAAGTCTTTGTCGCTGTCAATTCCTGCAATTTTAAAGGCTTTTTTCTTATCTTCGTCTTCGAATTTAAATCTTACATAAATTGAAGTTGATGTGTGATCAGCATATTCAACTTCAGCTTCTGCAAGCGCGGTTTCGCAGGAAGCACACCAGTAAACAGGCTTCATACCCTTCTCAATGTATCCCTTTTTATACATATCACCAAATACACGTACTTGTTCAGCTTCATAATCCGGATTAATTGTTAAATACGGATGTTCCCAGTCGCCCCATACACCAAGACGTTTGAATTCGCTTTCCTGGCCTACCAAATTTTTGTGTGCAAATTCACGGCATTTTTGACGGAGTTCAAAAGGCGTCAAAGCACTCCTTCCTCCCTTAATATTTTTAACAACGGCGTTTTCAATCGGAAGCCCGTGGCCGTCATAGCCCGGAACGTAAGGCGAATAAAAACCTCTTTGTGATTTGTATTTTGTCAAAATATCTTTAAGGATTTTGTTGAGTGCTGTTCCAACGTGAATTTTTTCACTGCTCAGGTACGGCGGACCGTCATGAAGAATGAATTTGTTTGCTTTATCTTTATTTGCAATTGATTTTTCATAAATTTTGTTTTCATCCCAGAATTTTTGGATTTCAAGCTCGCGGACTGTTGCATTAGCTCTCATCGCTAAGGTAGTTTGCGGGAGATTTAAAGTATCTTTTAATTCAACTTTTGTACTTTCACTCATCTTCATTATCCTTCTTTTATTTCAATATTGTGTTCATGTTCTTTTCTAAATTTTGCGATATCCGCTCCAATACTTTCTTCTTTGGAAATACGGACAAATTCATTCATCTTATTATAATCAAAAACTTTTTCCCATCTTGCAATCACAACAGTTGCAACACAGTTTCCGACAAGGTTTACGGTTGTTCTGCCCATATCAAGAATTTGGTCAATTCCCAACAGAATAGCAACACCCAAAATCGGTATATTAAAGCTTGCCAGCGTACCTGCAAGGACAATCAGCGAAACTCTCGGAACACCGGCAACACCTTTGCTTGTAAGCATTAATGCTAACATTATAACAACCTGCTGATTGAGGTCAAGATGAATTCCTACGATTTGTGAGGAAAACAGAACCGCCATAGCAAGATATAAAGTGCTTCCGTCAAGGTTAAAGGTATATCCCGTCGGCATTACAAAACCAACTATATTTTTCGGTACGCCAAAACGCTCCATAATGTCCATTGCTTTTGGAAAAGCAGCCTCGGAGCTTGCGGTTGTAAATGCCAGAAGCGCCGGTTCCTGCAAGGCTCTCAAAAGATTTCTAAAGGAGATTTTTACGATTTTGCAGGCAATAATCAGAACAAGCAGGACAAAAACCGCCAGTGCAAAATACAGTGCGCCGATAACTTTTGCGTAATTTTTCAAAATTCCCAAACCGTTAGCACCGATTGTCGAAGCAATTGCGCCAAAAATCCCGAGCGGCGCAAAATACATAACATATTCCGTAAATTTAAACATTATTTGCGATACGGAATTCAAAATATCCAAAACCGGTTGTGCTTTTTTTCCGACAGCGCAGATTGCTAACGCAAAGAAAATAGAAAATACAACGATTTGCAGTAAATTTCCTTTTGCCATGGCATCAACGATACTTGTCGGAAAAATATCTGTAACCATTGCTCCTATTGAAGTATGAGCATGGGTTGCAGCCATCAAGCCTGCCTCTTGCATCTGAACAGCATGAGCTGACGTTCCTGAGACAAAACCGACACCAGGCTGGAAAATATTTCCCATTGTAAGCCCGATTATTAACGCTAAAGTTGTTACAATTTCAAAATAAATAATGGTTTTAAGTCCGATTTTACCAAGGCTTTTAGCATCACCGTGGCCGGCAATTCCAACTACAAGCGTTGCAAAAAGCAGAGGGGCTATAATCATCTTTACCATTCTCAAAAATATTTCTGCGAATGGCTTCATTTTCACCGCAAAATCAGGTGCAAAATGTCCGACAATTACACCTAAAAATAATGCTATAAATATCAGGGCTGTTAGTTTAGAGTGTTTCAAAAATTTTCACCTCAAGCGTATTATATTATAAACATGAAAATCATAAAATTTTTAGAAAATATTTTGTTACAAAAGCGCAAATAATTTAAAAGCCCATGTTGCATGCTATTTTAAATTGATGTAGAATTAGAGAATAAACCATGCTTTAAATATTTTTTATTTTATGGGGATGATTAACTTTTAATTTTTCTAATAAGAAGACTTGAATTATTTTATAAATGGAGGTTAGTGTGAACTTAGTGGAAGAAAAATTGAACTTATCCGAAAATGCAATCAAGGTGCTTGAAAGAAGATACCTGAAAAGAGATAAAGACGGAAATTGTACGGAAAAACCATCAGATATGTTCAAACGCGTATCATTTGCAATCGCAGAAGGCGATTTAAAATTCGGCAAAACTCAGGCGGATGTCGAAAAACTTGCTCAAAAATTTTATGAAACAATTACAAACTGTTATTTTATGCCGAATTCTCCAACCTTGATGAATGCAGGCAGAGAACTCGGACAACTTGCAGCTTGCTTTGTTCTGCCGGTTGAAGACAGCTTAGAAGGAATTTTTGAAACCGTTAAAAACACCGCACTTATTCACAAATCAGGTGGCGGCACCGGTTTTTCTTTCTCTAAATTAAGACCGAAAAACAGTGTTGTACGTTCAACAATGGGTGTTTCATCAGGCCCTGTTTCATTTATGGAAGTGTTTAACGCTGCAACAGAAGCCGTTAAGCAAGGCGGAACCAGACGCGGTGCAAATATGGGTATTTTAAGAGTTGACCATCCGGATATTCTGGATTTCATCAACTGCAAATCTGATAACAACAAATTAAACAACTTTAACATTTCGGTTGCTATCACAGACAAGTTTATGGAAGCTCTTAAAAACGGCACTGATTACGATTTGGTTAACCCGCAAAATAATCAGGTTGTCGCAAGAATGGATGCTAAAAAAGTTTTCGATTTAATCGTTGACGGCGCCTGGAGAAACGGCGAACCCGGAATTATCTTTATTGACAAGATGAACGCTGACAACCCGACACCTTTAGTCGGCCAAATTGAATCAACAAACCCTTGCGGCGAAGTTCCGCTTCTTTCATACGAAGCCTGCAACCTCGGCTCAATCAATCTTGGCAGAATGGTTGTTGAAAGTGCAAACGGCCCGGTTATTGACTGGAAACTGCTTGCTGAAACAACAAGAACTGCAATCAGATTTTTAGATAATGTAATTGCGGTGAATAATTATCCGCTTCCGCAGATTTCCGAAATGGTTCAAAACAACAGAAAAATCGGACTCGGTGTGATGGGCTGGGCTGATATGCTTATGAAAATGGGACTCTCATACAGCTCTGAAGAAGGCACAAAACTAGCTTCTCAGGTTATGGAATTCATTGATTACGAATCAAAATGTGAGTCAATCGAACTTTCAAAAGAAAGAGGAAGATTTAACAACTTCAAAGGCAGCATTTACGATGGCAAAAACTTCCTTTACAACAAATACAAAGGAAAATCAGCAGGAAAAGTTTCTGACGAACAATGGAAAGAACTTGATGCGCAAATCGAAAAATACGGAATTCGCAACGCAACAACAACCTGCATTGCTCCGACCGGAACAATTTCAATGATTGCAGGCGCTTCAGGCGGTGTTGAACCTCTGTTCGGACTTGTATTTTCAAGACTGATTATGGACGGAACTGAAATGCTTGAAATTAACCCGATTTTCAAGGATTACGCAGTAAAACACGGTTTCTATTCAGAAGAGTTGATGAAAGAAATCGCAAAAACCGGCTCTGTTGCTCACGTTGACAAAGTTCCTGCTGATGCGAAAAAGATTTTCGTAACAGCGCATGATGTTTCACCATACTGGCACGTTAAAATGCAGGCTGCATTCCAGCTTCACACAGACAACGCTGTTTCAAAAACAGTTAATTTTGAAGAACACGCAACACGCGCTGATATTGAAGAAGCTTACATTTTAGCTTACGAAAACAATTTGAAAGGAATTACTGTTTACAGAAACAACAGCCGTCAGTTCCAGCCGATGAACCTTGATGCGAAAAAATCAGAAGCTCAGATTGAGGCTGAAAAATCAATGAAAACAGTAACCGAACCCGTTGAAGAAGAATACAATCCGACAGGCGAAATTAAGACTGTAAAATGCCCAGAATGCGGAAACGAAATTCAGATGGCAGAAGGCTGCTTCATCTGTCTGAAATGCGGTTACTCCGGCTGCTCATAGGCGGATTTTCGGTAGAGTGAAGCGAGCGTAAGGAGTGAAACTCGTCACGTCCTAAGCTCCGTAGTGAGCGGCTAAATTCCGAAGGAATTTTTAGCGAACGACAGGAGCTGGACAGCCGAATAATCCGACACGGGTGGACGAAGTCCACTCTTACACATTGGAACTGTCATACCGATGGCGCTGGCGTAAGAATTAGGACAAGGCAAATACGTTATTAATACAAGCGCTAGGAAAGAATTATGTAATCCTTCCCCACCCCTTTAGGGCGGGGAAGATTTTCTGTGTGAGGACTCCGAACGCTAGAGAATTAGGACAATAGCGCTAGGAACGGACAATGTCTTTTCTCCCCTCCACCACTGGGGGAGGACTGAATTTCAACTTGAAGCTGACGGTAAAGAAAGCTGAAAGTTAGAAATTCGGGTGAGGGTAAAGCAAAAGATAAACAGACATACCTATCGAATAATGCAATAGGTATGTCTGTTATTTTATGTAAAATTTCTTTAACACATTCAAAAAAATTAGCAATAAAATATTCACTTTGTACTTATAATAAGTAATGAAGTGTAAGTAGAAAGGTTTTATTTTATGAAAACAGAAATGGTAAATGCATTGAATTCGTCAATTATTGGCGGGAATCTAGTTCAAATGGACAATAAAAACCGCTATCACGTTACTGACAAAAACGGAAAAAGAAAAGTCCTTTCTCAAGACCAGTTCAAACGTAATCTCGAAAACAATTATGATAAAATCCAAGCTGGACAAGAGTTTACCTTCAAAAAATCAATGTCGCCGATGAAAAAAACTATTTTAACTTTGGCAGGAATCGGCGCAGCCATTGCCGCTGTCGTTTACCGCAAAGACCTTCTGAAACTCTTTAACAAAGAAAAAATAAAAGAAACCGCAGAAAATATAGCCTCAAGCCCTAGCGGACAAAAAGTAAAAAAAGCAATAGAAGAACAGATAACCGTTATAAAAGAAGCTGTTAAAAACCCGGAACAAACCGGCGCAAAAATAGGCGATAAGGCTAAAAACATAACCTACGCTGTCACAACAAAAGCTCTAAAAGCCTGGCAGAATGTTTCAGACTTCTTAAAAGGTTTTAAAAAATAAATTAAATATCAATATATAAGTTACCGGCGTATTCAAGGAATACGCTGTTTTTATATAACAAAACTACAGCTTTACATCTCAACCGTTTTTGTATATAATAAACAGGCAAAGGAATAATAAAATGCCTCTATTACAAGCCGAAAAAGAAATTCAAGAGATAGTAAGACAAACCGGATTACAGCATATTGCAATCATTATGGACGGAAACCGCCGCTGGGCAAAAGAACGAAATCTTCCTTCCGCCTTCGGGCACAAAAAAGGCGTTGACGCTCTAAAAGCCGCAATGAGAGCCTGCGACGATTTCGGTGTAAAATATCTGACAGTTTACGCATTTTCAACAGAAAATTGGAACAGAAATCCTGAGGAAGTTGCATTTTTGATGGATTTGCTCGGTGTAACTTTACAAAACGAACTAAAAGAAATGCACGAAAATAATGTTGTAATTTCTTTTATCGGCGACACAACAAAATTAAGCGAAAAACTTCAAAAAATATTAAAAAATGCAGTTGAAACAACAAAAAACAACACCGGTGTGAATCTTCAAATTGCATTTAATTACGGAGCGCGCGACGAAATCACAAATGCTGTTAAAAACATTTGCAAAAAAGTGCAAACCGGTGAAATTTCACCTGATGAAATCACGGAAGAAACTATCTCTCAAAATATTTATACAAAAAACATTCCTGACCCTGATTTGCTTATCAGAACCGGCGGCGAAATGAGAGTTTCAAACTATCTGTTATGGCAGATTGCATATTCGGAAATACTGGTTACCAAAAGATACTGGCCGGAATTTGACAAAAAGGCGCTTGCCGAGGCAATTATGGAATTCCAAAGCCGCCAGAGACGCTACGGGAAATAAACGGAAAGATAAAGTTTATGAAAATAATAATTGCAACACAAAACCCGCATAAAGTTGAAGAAATAAAAGAGATTGCAAAACTTTTCAATTTTACCGGAGCAGAATTTTTACCGATAGATAACTCTTTGAACTTTGATCCGGTTGAAAACGGTGCGACCTTTGAGGAGAACTCTTATATTAAAGCAAAAGAAGCAAACCGGCTGACAGGTGAATACACGCTTGCTGACGATTCCGGGCTTTGCGTAAATGCTCTTGACGGCGCTCCGGGAATTCATTCGGCACGATATGCAAAAACTCCGGAAAAACGTATTGAAAAATTATTGGAAGCCTTAAAAAATTCACAAGACCGCAGTGCAAAATTTGTGTGTTCAATGACCTTAATTAACCCTGACGGTGAAACCGTTTTCATCTCACGCGGCGAATGTCTTGGAAAAATAGCTTTAACACGCTACGGCGCCAACGGATTTGGATATGACCCCGTTTTTATTGTTGACGGCACCAAAAAAACAATGGCCGAAATGACAGAAGATGAAAAAAACACCATTTCACACCGCAGTCTGGCTCTTCAAAAAGTTTTTGATTACCTTAAAAACTGTCCGGAAGGGCGATATTAAATTATTGATTTTTTAAATGTCTCAGGTATAATTAAATTGTTGCAAATGCAACACAGTTTATACACTAAAAAATATATTAGCAGATTAGGGAGAGGCAATGAAGAAAACTATTATTATAATATTAGCAGTAATATTTGGTGCGATTTTACTGCGTTACGGAATGTCCGTATACAAAAACATAAAAACCGGCCAGGCAATGCGCAACAAACCGGCTCCACAGGTAGTTGTCGAAACAATTAACGAACGCAGTATCATAAGGACTTACGAAGCTCCCGGACGCGTTGTTGCAAAATACAGAGTCGATGTGTTAGCGCGTATTGCAGGATATTTAACAAAAAGCTACTTCAAAGAGGGCGATTATGTAAAACAAGGTCAAACCCTTTTCCAAATTGAACCGACAGAATTCTCAAACTCTGAAAAAGTTGCACAAGCAAATGTTGCAAATCTGAAAGCTCAATTAGCCTATGCAGAAAAACAGCTTGCCAGAGCGAAAGAACTTGTTGCAAAAGATTACATTGCAAAATCCCAATACGACCAAATGTTATCACAAAGAGACTCTTTGAAAGCACAGCTTGCATCAGCGGAAGCAAGTTACAATGATACAAAAAGAATTATGGGTTACACAATGGTGAAATCTCCGGTTGACGGACGTGTCGGGATTATCAATGTAACTGTCGGAAACTATGTAACTCCTTCATCCGGTGCGCTTACAACAATTAACAGTATGAACCCTATTTATGTAACCTTCCCGCTCGATTCAAACGATTACGCAATCCTTTCAAATTCAGACGGCGAAGCAAATACGAACAGAAAAGTCGAATTATATATGTCGAATGGCGAAAAATATAAATTAGACGGCGTACAGGATTTTCAAGACAATAAAGTTGACCAGTCAACAGGCACAATTACAATGAGAGCAACTTTCCAAAACCCGAATAACACACTTATTCAGGGAGAATTTTTGACGGTAAAACTTTATGCAAACAAACCGTCAAACGTTCCGGTTGTTCCGCAGACGGCAGTTCAGGAGAATCAGGCCGGAAAATATGTTTACAAACTTGATGCCCAAGACCTTCCACAGCTTACTTACATAAAAACAAAAGGTCAAAACGGAGATTTTTGGATAGTGGAAGACGGGCTTAAGAAAGGCGACCGCATAGTTACAGACGGTCTTCAAAAGGTAACCCCGGGCCGTCCAGTTACTATAGTCTCAGCAGAAGAGATGCAAAAACTTAAATCACAAGAAGAAAAAGCTGAAAATAAAATTGAAAACAATAAAAAATAAATTATAAAAAACATTTTTACAGACTAAGAGAGGAAAGGACAGGATTACGATTTTAGAAAATCGGAAACTGTAAATATAAAAATATGGCAGAAAAAAACGGAAATTTATTTATACAACGCCCAAAACTTGCTATTGTAATTTCACTGGCAATAATACTTGCCGGTATGCTTATGATAAACCTTCTTCCGCTGGAAGAATACCCCTCGATTACCCCGCCGCAGGTTGTTGTAACAGCAACTTATGCCGGCGCGAGTTCTGACGTTGTCGAATCTACAGTTGCAGCCCCGATTGAAGCTCAGCTGAACGGGGTTGAAGATATGATTTACATGTCCTCAACATCTCAAAACGGGCAATACCAGTTAACACTATATTTTGAAGTTGGGTCAGACCCGGATATGGCTGTTGTAAACGTTCAAAACCAGCTTCAACTCGTAACACCACGACTTCCGGAAGATGTTAAACGCTATGGGCTTTCTGTAAAAAAATCCACAGGCGGCCCCGGTCTTATGATGATTTCCGTAAACTCGCCAACACACACTTATGACTCTTTATACATTGCAAACTACGCCTCGATTTATATAAAAGATGAGCTTGCACGTATCAAAGGTGTTGGTAAAGTTTCAGTATTCGGTTCAGCCGATTATTCAATGAGAATATGGCTTGATGCTACAAAAATGGCAAACCTTGGTGTTTCTATTGCAGAGGTGAGCAAAGCAATACAATCTCAAAACACTCAAAGTCCGGCAGGTGATTTGGGTGTTGAACCAATGAAAAATAAACAAATGATTAAGCTTACAATGCGTACAAAAGGCCGCTTGCAGGATACAACCGAATTTGAAGACATTATTGTTCGTTCAAAGCCTGATGGTTCGCAGATTAAATTAAAAGATATTGCACGTGTAGAATTAGGTGCAGAAAGTTACTCATATTTTTCACGTATAGGCGGCCGTGATTCAGCAATTATTTCAATAAGCCAGCTTCCGGAAGCTAATGCGATTGACCTTTCAAACAAAATCCAAAAGAAAATGGAAGAATTGTCAAAAGGTTTTCCTCAAGGCATAGAATACAAAATTCAGCGTGATGAAACGCGGTTTGTGCGTGAATCAATCAAAGAAGTTATAAATGCCATCGGACTTGCGATTGTACTTGTCGGAATCGTAACTTATTTATTTTTAGGAAGCGCAAGAGCCGCATTTATTCCCTTCTGCGCTATTCCGGTATCGTTAATCGGCGTTTTTATCTTCATGAACATTCTTGGATTTTCAATAAACCTGTTGATATTATTCGGATTAGTTCTTGCGGTAGGTTTGGTTGTAGACGACGCGATTGTTGTTCTTGAAAATACTCAAAGGCATATTCAGGAAGGCAAAACCCCTAAAGACGCTACTGAAATAACAATGAAAGAAGTTTTTGGTGCTGTACTTGCAACCTCATTAGTTTTGATGGCAGTATTTGTTCCTGTTTCTTTTATGGCAGGGATTACCGGACAAATGTTCAGACAGTTTGCGTTATGCATTGCCTCATCTATAGGTTTATCAACTCTTGTTGCTCTGACATTAGCACCGGCGCTCTGTTCTATGGTTTTGAAATCCGGTGAGGAAGAAAACCATATCAAATTTATCCAAAAATTTGATGAATGGTTCAACAAAATCAGAGATAAATATTTAATAGGAGCTAAATTCTTTATAGATTCACCCAAATTAACAATTATAACATTTTTTGCAATTGTAGGGCTTATTATATTTATTGGAAGACTTATTCCGCAAGGATTTTTACCAACAGAAGACAAAGGCGCAATCTTTGCGCAAGTTCAGCTTCCGGACGGTTCTTCGGCTTCAAGAACAGATATTGTTGCAACCGAAATAGAAGAAAAAATTCTTGCAATCAAAGGCGTTGAAAATACGATTACTCTTGTCGGCTATTCCGGTGAAAATACAGCACTTATTGTTGCAGAACTTACGGAATGGTCAGAAAGAAAAACAAAAGAACTTTCAATGCAAAGTATTATGAGCCAAATGCAAAAACAATTCTCAGACTATCCATCAGCCAAAATTGCGGTATTTGCACCGCCTTCAATTTCCGGTTTGGGTATGTTCGGAGGTTTTGAATACCAGCTTTTAGATAAAGGTGACAGGACGCCTCAGGAACTTTATGACGAAGCCGTCAAGCTTATTGCCGAAGCCAATAAAAATCCTGCCTTCCAGCTTGTTTACACCTCTTTCACAGCAAACCTCCCGCAGCTTTTGATAAATGTTAACGCAGATAAAGCAATGGCACAGGGCGTCGAAATCTCCGAAATTTACAGCGCGCTTGCGGGTTATTTCGGGAAATCCTACGTAAACGACTTCAACAAATACGGCCGTGTTTATCGTGTATATTTGCAGGCAGAATCAGAATTCAGAGAGAAACCCGCTGATATATACAAAATATTTGTCAAAAATAATTACGGAAATATGGTTCCGCTTACCTCGGTGGTTGATATAAAAGAAATTGTCGGACCTTACAGTTTGACAAGGTTTAATATGTACCCTGCAATTACTATTAACGGAATGACCAGAACAGGTGTCAGTTCAGGTGATGCAATGAAGATAATGGAACAAATTTCTGATGAAGTTTTGCCAAAAGATATGGGATACGCCTGGTCAGGAAGTTCTTTGCAGGAACACGAATCTTCAGGACAAATTCTTCCTATTATTGCAATGTCACTGATATTTGTTTACCTGTTTCTGGTCGGGCTGTATGAAAGCTGGATGCTGCCGATAGCTGTACTTTTGATATCACCTGTTGCATTGGCCGGCGCATTATTCTTCCAGTATGTATCAGGAATTTTCGGACCATTTTCAGGATTGTCTCTCGATATTTACGCTCAAATCGGGCTTGTAATGTTAATCGGGCTTTCTACAAAACAGGCAATTCTTATCATAGAATTCGCAAAAGATGCGCATGAAGAAGGAATGCCTTACAAAGAAGCCGCATTACAGGCTGCAAAGTTAAGATTTAGAGCCGTAATGATGACAAACATAGCGTTCATCTTAGGGCTTCTTCCGCTGGTGTTTGCACAAGGCGCCGGAGCGGCAAGCCGTAATTCAGTCGGTATGACAGTTTTCGGAGGGATGATGGCAGTTGCGTTTATCGGAACCTTCCTTGTTCCGGCTTACTATGTGTTAATTGAAAGTTTTAAAGAATTTACCCACAAATTGGCAAAAGAATACAAGGAAAAGAAAAATCATAAGGAAAGTTTATAACCTATGCTTAAAAGAGTCATAACAACATTATTAATATTAACTTTAAGTCCAACGGCTTACGCGCAGGACATAATAAATAACGTTGGCAACACTATTAATACAAAAGAATACCCGCATGCTGAAGAAGTTTTGCCGAAAAAAGTTGATGACAAAATTGTCATAGAAGGTTCAGTTGAAAAAAATATTGACCTTACGCTTGAAAGGTGCCTCGAAATCGCACTTGGCAACAATCCGCAGATTAATGCGGCATTTCATGATGTTCTGGCGTCCGATTCGAGAATTAAACAGGTTTGGTCAAACTATTTCCCGCAATTCAGCTGGCAGACCGGCTACACAAAAATCAAACAGCTTCAATTGTCTGATGCTTTAGGAAGAAATTTGACCTTTAATTACTTCATACTCGGGCAAATAACATTGCAACAGATGCTCTATGACTTTGGCGTAACCCAAAATCAGGCAACAATCAGACGTTTGGAATATGAAGGACAAAAATCAACACTGTCTGAAACTATTAATACTGTAATCTATCAAACAAAAGATGCCTATTACAATCTTTTGTACTCCTACGAAAACGAACGTGTTGCAAAAAATACGGTCGCGCAATACACAATGTTTTATGACCAGGCTAAAGCCTTCTACGAAATAGGTTTAAATCCAAAAGTAGATGTAACAATTGCAGAATCAAATTTAAGCAATGCGAAACTTCAGCTTATTCAGGCAAGTAACGCTGTAAATCTTGCAATGGCAAAGTTAAATAACGTAATGGGAGTTCCTTTTATTGACGAATACACCGTCCAGGAACGCTTACGATATGAGCCTGTAGATATAACATTACAAGCAGCGGTTGATATAGCACGAGAATCAAGACCTGATTTGAAACTTGCCGAAACAAAAGTCGAAACAGCAAAACAAACTCTTAAGCTGGTGAAGAAATCTTATTTCCCGACACTTTCAGTAGAAGGCCAATATCAGGTAGGCGGTAAAAGCTGGACTAACAACTACGGTTATAACATCGGAGGATATTTAAACTTTCCGACAATTAACGGCATGTTAATCCGTAACGAAATTAAAGAGGCTCGTTACTTGTATGATAAAGAACTTGCAAACGCACAAAATACGCAAAACCAAATATATCTCGAAATCCAAAACGCGTATTTGACGCTTGTAGAAAAGAAAAACCAAATTCCGGTCGCAATTTTGCAGGTAAAACAGGCAAAAGAAAACTATGAACTCTCATACGGCCGCTACCGCGTCGGCGAAGCCAATCCGATTGAACTTAAAGAAGCACAAACCTCATATCAGACTGCTCAATTAAATTATTACAGCGCACTTTACCAGTACAACTCGGCAAAAGCCGCGCTTGAAAAAGCAATCGGAAAAAACCTTGTAAATCAGGAAGACGACATTGAGCTTGAACTTGATAATGATACAAAGGCTTCTGTTGAAAAGCAAAGTTAAGGAAAAAGCGCAAGTTTACAACATCTCAGGAGAATTGTTAAGTTTTTTTTACAATACCTTGAACAAAAAAGCAATTTTTAACTTGTGATATACTTTATATATATAAGAGATATAAAAAAGAGTTTAAGAAAGAGAGCTAACAATGTTACCAACTGCATCAGGTTCAAAAAATGATACCAACGGAAATGGACAATTCGGAAGTTTAATAAGAAAAAGAACAAACCGAAAAAGCAGCAGAGGTTTTTCTTACGAAGATTTCACATATCTGGATAAAAAAGACAGAAGAATGCGTTTCAATACATCACAAGACCCGATATATTACGTATTTGACTGCATTGAGAACAGGCCGATAAGCACTCTTGCAAAAGAATTCGTAAAGGACACATTATTCGAAATAACAAACTTTGTATCAAAAGTCGTTGCATAATTAATAGGAAAAAGGAAAAGAAGGAAAATATTAAAAGACGGTTTTTAAATCGTCTTTTTTATTGCAAAATTTTTCAACAGCGCCGCGCTAAAACTCAAATTTTTGCCGGAGAAATCCCCCAATGCAGCTTGTCGCGCAATACAGAATAGAAATCAGCGTCTTCAAGAAGTGCTAACTTGGCTTTGTAATCGGATTTTCCAATTTCTATATCGCATTTACATTCATAAAAGCTCTGCCCGTCAGTCGACACAACAAACCCGTTTTCACAATCATTGACAGAAATTGAAATTAATTCATTATCAGGAATTACCAGAGGCCTTGCAGTTAGCGTATGCGGGCAAATAGGAACGACTACAAACGCCCCCAGATTTGGCGAAAGCACAGGTCCCCCAGCCGAAAGGCCATACGCTGTAGACCCTGTTGGAGTAGAAATTATAAGCCCGTCAGCTAAATAATCACAAACCGGTTTTCCATTAATCTTCAACGATAAACGTGCAGTTCTGCCAAGTGTATTGCCCTTTATAACAAAATCATTTAAAGCAATGTTTTCACCGCTCTGAAGCATAATTCTTTCTTCAACATGAAACTTGCCGTCAAGGATTTTTAAAACGGATTTTGCAAGATTTTCTTTCGGGGATTGGGAAAGAAAACCAAGCCGTCCCAAATTTATACCAAAAATCGGAGTCGAATGTTTGGCAAAAAATCTTGCAGCTTTGAGAATCGTTCCATCACCGCCAATTACAAAAGCGAAATCAGAACCGGTTTTTAAATTATCAATATCAAAAATTTGTGCCTCAATATTATGACTTGCAAGGATTTCAGCAAGAGTATCTTTAACTTTTACTGAATGCGGGATTTTATTATTAAAACAAATTACATACTTTTTCAAATTCATATATAAAAAATACCATATATTAACGTTTTTCGCAAATGACCGTAAAGTTATGACGCAAACGTAATCAAAATCATAATAGTCGATTGGCTAATATGAATTTGATTACGCCTAGTTATCTCGCAATGTCATCCTGAGCATGATTTGGAAAGGCGTACAGCTACAGACAAAAGATAGCGAAGGAGCTTTGTTACAAGACGATTTGGAAGGGGATTCTTCGCCACAACGCAAAGAAGGCTGACTACCTCAAAAGACCAGATTCAGAATGACATGATAAAAAGAAAAAGGCGCCTCAAATATGATAACGGGCGCCTATATTGAGCAAAAAGTATTTTTGTTAAGTAAGCGTTACTTCAATTCATAAGAGAAACTATTGCAATAGCATGAAAAGTGTGCTGTATTTCTAAAACGATAACTGCTTCCATCATATGTACCAGGAGGTACAGTACCTGGATTTAAGGTATATTGACTTTTACAGCCATTATCGCCTGTTCCATATACTATTAGGCTACGTTTAAATGAATTAACAACTACTCCTGACACATAATATTCAACCCAGACGGCTTGTGAACCCTCTGCTGTTTCTATTAAATCTGAACGTATTATTGCCCAATCCCGATAGTCATCTTCATTGGATTTTTTATACACAAAAGTAATTTCGACATCATGCGCCGGCATTGTTCCTGAGATTACAGACTTATCAACAGTATAACCGGACGCGGTAGGTGCTGTTATGCTGTATTTATAACCGGCAGGATAGCGGTATTGAACGCTTGCGGATGAGCTATCAAGACGACCTATCATTGACTTACCTGATTCATCAACATAGTTTATTGAAAGGATATAGTCACCATCAGCACATTGAGCATTTGCATAAAATTTAAAGTTTTCATTAAAATTCATATTAAGAGCACTACCTATATTTACTTGATTATTAGAGAAATATATATTTGAAATGCTCGCGGGAGTATTACCAAAACTGCAAGATATTCCTGACAAACTATATATTCCGGCATTCATTGTCCAGCTGCCCACAAGCTGCTCACCGCCTATTGTATTGGCTGATAGGTTAGAAATTTTGAAAGTATTAGAAATTGGTCCGCCTTCACCGTTTAGTGAAATTTGGCATACCAAATCTACTGCACTGGATGGCAAACAGTTAACATCAAGCAGATAACCTATACGAACATCCATTCTATATGTTTTATAATCAGCTTCCACAGAAATTTCACCGGTACCACCGGAGGCTAATGTAATCTTCGTTGGATATACTTTCAGGTTGTTCACATCAACCCATTCGCCACCTTTGTTTAATTTTATTTTTGCGGATGAAGAGGTTGTTACATTGTATGAACCGGCTGGAACTTCCACTATCTTCTTTGTATCTGAGGAAGAGTAACCGCTTAAATCTATTGTCCGTTTTTTACCACTGCCGTCCGTTGGAGTCAAAGTAATTGTTCCTTCGGCGTCACTATAGGCTACATTATAAACCGTAAACCATACTGTTACTTTTGCTGGTTTTGGAGTTTCGACTATTGAATCACAGTCAAAGTTCACATTAGCAATGAGATTACCATAGGAATTTTCTGTTA
>ENA-UOOA01000533-UOOA01000533.1-human-gut-metagenome-genome-assembly--contig:-P61old-NODE-533-length-77723-cov-8.409062_pt1 | contig 77723 bp, 53 predicted proteins | sample MGYA00242467_ERZ724014 | MGnify/ENA metagenome assembly ERZ724014 | reverse complement strand
AGCACATAATATATACACATCAAACAAATTTTTCAAACAACTTCTTGTCGCACAGAGCCGTCGGTGATGACGGCGATCTTCTGCGTCTGCGGGTAGATTTTGAGTATGAGGCTGATCAACGGCTGGAAATTGTGACCGCATTCGATGCCGGTAAGATTCGGATACTGCGTGCGTTTTTCCCTGTCGAAGTCCGTATATGCACAGAAGACAATCGGCGTTTTCTCCTGCAGGACGGCATAGTGTTTCAGCAGGAGGTCGGTTGCTGCTTTGCCTTCCGTAACAATCAGACCATACTTTTTCTTCTGCAGAAGTTCCAGAATGAACGCCTCGTCCGATGGACGGATCTTCAGCCCCGGATTTCTCAGGATTCCAAGCTCAATGACGTTGAGTTTGACGGATGGTTTGTTGAGTCCGTTGTTGAAATATGCCCGGAAGCCGTCGAGAATATCGGCCGACCACTGGTAAGACGTGTCGTAAGAATTGATATATAAAATCTGATTTACTGTATTTTTTACCTCCGCCTGAACATGCCAGAGCAACAGGCAGAGAGACAGAAAGAACCATCTTTTTCTCATAAAACGACTCATCAATTCGTGGTATAAATTTTATAACAGGATATCCCCGGCCGGTGCAGTGAAAATATGTGGTGCAGACATCAATTTTATTCCGCAGGAAACCGGATATTTACAGTACACCTGTTATAAACTAATCCATGAGGAAGACGATTGCAAGCGTGAAATCAGGAAATATCCCTGAATAATGCTGAATCCGAATCGAGGCGGCAGCTTTATGGTTCCGGTGTTCCGGGAGCCGCATTCTGCGGCAGGATATAAAAAAAGCGCCGCAATGCAATTGACGGCGCTCCACAAACACGAAAAAACGGTCAGTCTTTGTTGAGAATGGCGTAGACTTTCTTTTTGTCTGTTCCCGCTTCCAGAATCTCGTTCATGATATCTTTGTCTTTCAACTTGATGGAGATGCTTCCGAGAAGCTTGAGATATGCCTCCTGATCTTTTTCATCGGCGGCAAGGAAAACAATCAGCTTGACAGGTTCATTGTCGAGAGTCTTATAATCTGCAATCGGAGTCTGGCAGATTCCGACGATTACGAGAGGAGAGGGAAATTCCGCGACACGGATATGGGGAAGCGCGAGACCGTTTCCGATACCGGTTGTCATCATTTTTTCTCTTTTCCAGATCGCTTCACGGAGCTGTGCCTCATCCATGGTGCAACGGGTGGTAGCGTATGTAATGATTTCTTCGAGAACGGCTTTTTTGGTTTCGCCTTCCAGAACGAGGATAGAATCTGCATGAAGATATTTTACAAATTCGGGTTTCATCTTCGTGATATCTCCTTTCACAATGTTAATAAGACTCACATATATATTCTAAAATTACTACTGAATATGGAAAAGTCAAGCGGGAAAGCGCAATATATCCGGAATAAGCATTTTTTTCAATTCCGGACTTGCGTTTTTCAGAAACGAGGTTATATTACGTGTCCATTGCAAGCCAATCTAGCTCAGTCGGTAGAGCAGCTCATTCGTAATGAGCAGGTCATCGGTTCGAATCCGATGATTGGCTCCATTTTTTTGCCCGGATTGCCTGTTTTGTGTCTGAATCGCTGATTTCATACTTTTCCCGCTGAAGATCCTGGTGCAGGTGCGTTGTATCTGCACCAAACTATTTTTATTTACAATGACGGCAAACTTGTTTGCCGGGGTGCAGGTGACTTTCACCTTGCCGCGGAGCTTGAGGGCGCGGAGCCCTCATGGTCTTTTCCCCCGGCGGCGGTTCCACCGCTAACGGATGAGGAACAAAGTTCCGAGAGCCGCCGGAAGATGGCATTACATCGGGAATTCCGGCGGGGAGATTTCGTGCTGCGCACGACCAACTTACGCAGTTGGATCGCGGCAGATGCGACGCACCTGCACCAAACTATTATTCGGGCTTTCCGATCTCCCGCTGCTTGTCACAGGGTAGTCCATTGAATCTGACAGGGAATATTTGTTTTCCCGTGACAGGTCAGTCTCTTCTGCCGCCGAAAATACGGAGCAGATAGAGGAACAGGTTGATGAAGTCCAGATACAGTGTCAGAGCGCCGAGCACGGCGATTTTCCTGACGGTTTCGGAATCATCGGTTCCCGCCGCAAGATACATGTTTTTGATCTTCTGCGCATCAAAGGCGGTGAGTCCGACGAAGATCAGGACACTCGCGTAAGTCACGATCCAGTAGAGCGTTGAATTCGCCCAGAACCAGTTTACGATGGAAGCGATGATGAGTCCGATCAGCGCCATGAAAAGAAGATTCCCCATACTGGTCAGATCTTTTTTGGTCGTTGTGCCGATCAGCGCCATGACGCCGAATGTCCCGGCTGTCACGGCGAATGTCATTGCGATTGACCCCATCGAATATGCAAGGAAGATGAATGACAGAGTGATGCCGTTCAGAACTGCGTATGCGATGAACAGCGCGGTTGCGGTCGAAGCCTGCATTTTGTTGATTCCCGCCGAGATCCAGAACACCATGCCGAGCTCCGCCAGAATCAGGATGATGAAGATGCCTTTATTCTGGAATACCATTCTGCTGAGTTCCGCGGATGTTCCCACCGCCCATGCCGTGATGCCGCTGACCAGCAGCGCAAAGGTCATCCACCAGTAAACATTTGCGAGACAAGCCGCCAGCGCCGAGGACGTGCGGCTTCCAACCTGATAGTTTCCGTCATACATAGATGAGACTCCTTCTTTTTGATCTGATTTCCGTGATGACTTGCCGGGCTCCTGCCCGATGCGGTAATATACTTCGGATTCCCCCTCCGTTTCTATTATGAGAGAAAATATAACTTCATACTTGAATAAATCAAATTGGGAATTAAATTTATCTTCTTCTATCAGGACAAAAAATGAATACATTGCGAAACAGCTGGCTCGAAGAAGATGATGAACACCTGCTGCGCGAGTGCGTACAGGATTTTCATAAAGCCTCGGGAAACGGCGGGCAGAAAGTCAACAAGACTTCTTCCGCGGTCAGGCTCATCCATACACCCAGCGGAGTTTCGGTTTCCGAATCGGGAGACCGGAGTCAGGTCCGGAACCGCTCCAATGCGCTGAAAAAACTGCGCCTCCGGATCGCGATGACGGTCCGTTGCAAAATTGATGAGGATTGTCCTGTCTCCGATCCGTTTTACGTGCCTTCCGTCCATAACATTCACGCCTATGCGCCATGGCTCGCCGTGCTGGTGGATCATCTGGCTTTTGACGGGTGGGATGTCAGGAGGACCGCGGAACGGTATGGAATCAGTTCTTCCAGACTTATAAAAATCATATTCAGGGACTCGGACCTGTGGCAGGAACTCAATCGGAAGAGAGCCGCCGCCGGACTTGCCCCGCTCAAAGGAATCAAATGAAAATATCAGTGGAAAATCTTACGCTTAATGTCAAGGGACTGCCCGCGACGATCGATCATGAACTCCAACGTTACATTGCCACAAGATGCGGAATCAAGGCGTCCGATGTTCTCGGATACAGGATTCTCAAACGCAGTATCGATGCCCGCCATAAGCCGGACCTGAAACTGATTTACTCTCTCGTCGCAACCATTAAGGACGGCGCCGAGGCTGTCTATCCGCTGGTGCCGGCTCCCGCTGAAATGGATAACGGAACCCCGAATTTCGAGTGTAAGAACGGACTTCTGAATCCTGTCGTGATCGGTTCCGGGCCCGCGGGGCTTTTCTGTGCGCTGATTCTCGCTCAGGCGGGATGCAGGCCCGTCATTCTCGAACGGGGCAAGGATGTGGACAGCCGCCATGAGGATATTGATGATTTCTACTCCACGCGCAAACTCAACGAGGAGAGCAACTTCCTGTTCGGCGAGGGCGGCGCCGGCACATGGTCCGACGGCAAACTTTACACGCGGGTCCGCGACGGGCGCATCGGTTATATTCTTGATACGTTCATCAAGTTCGGAGCTCCCCGCGAAATCGGTTATTTCAGCCATCCGCATATCGGTTCGGATAAACTGCCGCTGCTGATTTCGGCGATCCGCGACGAGATCATTGCGCTCGGCGGCGAGTTCAAATGGAGCACCCGCGCCGATACGATCCTCGTGAAGGGCAATGTCTGCAAAGGCGTTGTTCTGGCGAACGGCGAGACGCTTGAAGCGCCTGCGGTGGTATCCGCGTGCGGGCACAGCGCAAGGAAATTTATCCTGAATCTCGTGAATGCGGGCGTCAAATCTTCCCTGAAAGGATTTCAGGTCGGTTGCCGGATCGAGCATCCGCAGGAGTTCATCAACCAGCTCCGCTACGGTATGCGGAAAGCGCCACCTGCGCTGGGCAGCGCGGAATACAGTTTCGCATCGAAACCGAATGCAAACGGTTCGATTGCCGGCGCGACGACTTTCTGCATGTGTCCCGGCGGAGAACTGATTCCGGCGACCTCCGACAGCGGACAGCTCTGCACAAACGGCATGAGCAATTCCGATCGCGACGGTTTCTTCGCGAATGCGGCGATCGTGACTGCGCAGGATCTTTCGCAGTTCCGGACTCCGGCGGAGGCGTTTGCGTTCCTCGACATGCTGGAAAAGAAGACGTTCGAAGCGGGCGGCGGAGATTATACGTGCCCCGCGCAGACCGCCGAAGATTTCATGCGCGGAACGGCGGGGGAACTTCCGGATGACGGTTCCTACGGGCTGGGATTGCGCAAGTTCCGTGTGGATTTCCTGCTTCCCGAAGCCTCGAAGCGGGCGATCCGCCGCGCCATCAAACATATCGACAACGTCGTTCCCGGCTATATTGACAACGGGGTTGTGGTCGGACTTGAGACCCGTGTATCCAGCCCGGTCCGGTTTGACCGCGACCCGGAGACGCAGGAGACTTCCGTCGCCAATTTCTATGCGATAGGCGAGGGCGCCGGTATGGCGGGCGGCATCATGTCCTCCGCCGTGGACGGTATCCGCATCGCGGAAGCCATGCTCAGAAAATAAAGCGGAACAGCCTGCGGAGAATCAAGAATCGCGGTGCGAAAGTGTTGTGCTTGCCGCATTCCTGTTGCAGCGACCGTTTCATGCGGAACATGAAATTGCATTTTTCCGCATGAAGGATGTCTGCGCCGGAGTCTGGAAATTCCGGCGCAGGCTTTTTTATTTTTAATTCAATCTGGTTAATTCCAGATTGGAAAGACGTGCACATCCGGGCCCGCCGGAGAGTGTGAACATAATATTAAGATAGTAAACGTTTTGGGGAATCGTAATTTCAACTTCGACAGGTATCCAGTTTGCATTGCCGGTAATCATTCTGCTTTGGCGTTGTATTTTTGTTGCAGTATCACTGCCAAGCCCATAGACTGAAAGTGCCGCTTTCCCTTCTCCGGTATTCCATATCATTGCCTTGCAACGATATTTCTCACCAGGTTTGACTTGTGGCAGGCATGCGCTGACATTTCTGTCATGTCGTGTCAGACACCAATAGGATTGAGTTACATCAAATTCATTTCTGATAGCCAGCGAAGCCGTATCGCCGGAGGCAAAAAGCTTTTTATCAACGAAGAAATCTGCAAATTGGCTGCCACCGCCCCATGCGTAGAATTGCCATGCTCCGAATTGTGCTGCTTTGCCAAGATAGCTTTCATTCCGGGCATAACCGATAATGGCAGACGGCTTTTGTGCTGCGATTGGTTTACTCCATATACCTTTTCTGCCATAAGGTGTAATGGCACGTACTTGGCAGTAGAGCCTATTGATGTTTTTCCGGATGGACTGGAAATATGGCAGTGTGACTGTTATGGGGGAGACAGAGGTTAGTTCGGCTTGTGTTGCGGCAACGCGGACTTCAAATGATTCCAGTTTTGCCGGATCAGCCTGCCAACGAAAAACAGGATAGTCTGATTTTCTAAGTGGTGCGGTGACTTGTGGAATTTCTGATGGGCTCGTATTTTTCTTGGTAAAACCGAATAGTACAGCATCAGGGGAAAAGGGGGCTACAGTAACAGTATAAATGCCCTTCTTTTGTGAGATCAGTTTCTTGCTTGACAACTGGATACCATCAAGATGTTCGATATCTTTTGTTTTCAGTGTAAAGGCTGTTGGCAAAGACGAGCGGTTGATTAATATGACAGCCGTCTTATCTCCCTCACGAAGAGTTATTGCATCACCGCGTATTTTACCTGTTGCTGCGTCAACTGTAAGTGATGGATGTTTTGTATGAAGTAAATTTCTGAAAAGCGGTTCACATGTTGCGGCAATAGTTGCAGCTTTTGAAGCATTATAAAAATATCTTCCATCACATGTGTAATAAAGAAAACTCATATAACTTCCGCTTTGACAAAGCATTTCTGTAAACGTGGCTGCCATTTGCGATCCATCGACATGATCCATTTGCAAAATGCCGCTGTTGAACATTGGTTTCTGAATTTCCTGAAACATCTGTTCTGTGCTGCCGCCATAGCCAGCCATGCAAAGATCAATCTGCGGCGCCAGTTGTTTCCAGTCAATACCATAGACTTGGTCTGAAGATGGGGGATAACCTGAATAAACAGAGACGCGTGCTTTGCTTTTTAGTTTTCTGGCAATTTCCCGGTAGAGTCCGAGTGTGTCTGCATTTTGCCCATTACGAAATTGGCGCCATTGATCGGCATAGTTTTCAAAGATGAGCGCAGGTGTGAGTTTTTCTGTGATATGATATTTCTGCCTGAAGATTTCCAGATTGCGATTTGAAAAGCCGATTACAGCATTTCCTGACGGAAGTTTCTGTTCTGTTCGAGGCATGAAAGAGAACTCATAATCAACATGAAGCTCGTCAGGGAATGTTGTTAAATATCTGGCAATTACCTTCTCCATGAAAGGGAGAAACGGATTGTTTTTCTGTAAAAGAATTGCCGGATCAATCGTTTGCGTCTTGTGTCCATGAGCGTTGACTGCTGCATATTCCGGATATTTCCTGACGAATGCCGATGCAAAGGGAAAATAAGGTCCGGAAAGTGTCGGTGTGGGCAGCATGGGAAAAGGCCTGATGCCGAAGGCTTTGAGCATTTGTGCCGTTCGCGCATTGCAGGGAATCATATTGAACCCGGAAGATTTGACTTTTTCAAAGATCAGTTGTTTTTCAAAATCGTTCATTGAGGCTGTTTCCGGTCCGTCTGCATAAACCCAGAGAATGGTCGGCAATGCTGATGTCGGGGCATAGCCTTGCGGCGGTTCCAGAATTTCGAGCGGCAGTATATGAGCAGCAGTTTCCGCAGATTTCCCTGCAATTGCCCTGTATTCGAGATTACCGATCCTGCCACGTTTCGCTGTATCTGCAACGATGAAGAATGATAGCAGGCTTGCTGTTGAGAATGGTGCATCATTTGAGTTGATGAAACGACGGTCAATTGCCATATGATACTCCCTGAACATTTTCCCATTGCGGATGACCGTATTCTCATTCATCGTCATTGGAGCAGGAGCAATTGTGTCGGCCGAGGGTGGCAATAGACGGATGTCTTCGGGTACGATGACAGAGAGTTCTGCTGTATCAAGTAAATTACGAATAGAACTTTTCAAGAGAAAGCTGATTCTTTCAGGTGAGCCGGCAGCCAGTGAGAATCTGCTGCATTCAATCAAACCATTGCTGCCACGCTGGACAATACGCGAGGATATTTCTTTGTTTTCAACAGCGAGTTTAACTTGAAATTTAGCGGAGCGGGCAATCAGTTTCCCCTCTGTATCAAAGATCAGATAAGTGACGGCAACGGATTCCGCACCATTTCCGTAGCCGGAGACAATTCCCTCTTTACGGAACACATTATAATTGCGGCTTCCACTGGAAAAATCGCCATTATCTAGGATGTTTTCTTTTGTTTCATCGTCTACGATGGAAATATCATCAATGGCAATCGTTCCTTCAATATTGCGTTTCGTCCATTTTATGCCCCAGAGTGAGCCGGAGGTATGATCTTTATTGAGGAATCGGGTCTGAAACGTTCTCCATTCTCCTTTTGTATTGAGAGGAAATTCTACATCAACGATTTGATAACTTTTCCCCTGGAGAATGTAGAGGAATGGATATTCTCTATTTTTGGAATTCCAGCTGTAATTGGTTTTGGCTCGTAATGATATGGTATAATTCTTTCCCGGACGGAACACCAGATTGCCGGTTCGCAGAAAAGTTTCAGTCCTGTCCTTGTCTGTTTTGGCTTTGAACTGATAAGCTTTATTTTCCGGATCAAGATTGAATGGAACTGTGATTTTCCCTTTGCCGGACTCCGTGAAATGGACTTTGGTATCAGGAAACTCGGCATGGAGTTCCAGTTCTACCGGTTTATCTGATATGCAGGAAAGTGAATTCTTTCCGGTTTTGAGTATGGTGAGGGGGGATATGTTGCGGATATTTGGAACATTCTGGCGAAACTCAAGCGTTCCAAAGATATTGGGATCGTGAAATTTACCATTTGTCTGTGTCCAACTTGAGATTTCTTTCGCTGACTGTGAAACACGGCAGAAGTTGGCTAGTATTTTTCTGCCGGTAATTGGAGTGGAGATCCCTAACGATGTAAGAGGTATTGCAATTTCAGCACACCACGATGCTCCAGTTTCATTGGAATTACTTTCCGTCATATTGATTTTTGTGGCACAATCAGCATTGGAGTTCCAAGCTTTACCACCTTCTCCCCTGGCATCATAAATCGCTCCATTGGCATTCATGGCAAAATGAAAATAAGAGGATGGCGAATTGATATCAGGCGCAAGAAAGAATTCAACCATGTCATCTCGCCAGATTTCTGTCGTATCATTGTTTTTTACTCTTTTTTTGAATTCATGCAATTTGTTGAGCACTGGATTCAACACTTCTTCGAAACAATGAAAGGCAAGATAAAGGTTATTATGGTCATATGTCACGTAAACACGAGTCATACGTTTTGCGGCAGAACCCTGTGTTCCGAATTTGATAAAATTAGTGACCTCCACCGCAGACTTCCAGGCTGCATCGTTCAGATTGCCGTCAATTACGGGGGGATGATTGCATTTGCCGACTGCGAGAAATTCATCCATTGCGAATAGTGTTCCGAAGTTCAGAAAACAGAGTAAGAAAACCAGATATCTCATTTGAAGACTCTCCTTGTTGTTTAAATGGTATTATGCTGTTACTCTCCGCAAATTTCTGTTGCACAAAGATATTTATTGGCACGTGACAGATCGTAACCATCATAACCCGTCCCAAACAGTAACCCATTATATTTTATTTTTTCAACATGACCATCAAAGAATGCTGTAACATTACTCATATTGTGCCACCACCCCATGTTGTCCTTTTGCGATACATAACCGCAAAGAGAATATTGCGTGTTGTTATCTCCTGTTAACCATTTTGATGACGCTTTTTTTACTTTTGAGACAAGAACTCCTCTTTGTCTTTGATGATTGCTGCTGCCCCCGCTCCAGGTTCCCCAAAGCCGATCAAAAGAACCGTCGTTTTTCATATAACCGTTATGCCCGTTGTAATAATACGATGAATTGGCTGATGGTGATTGACCGGGAGGGACTTTGCTTTTCTCATTGAATTCTTTACATTGCAGCAAATTCTGTTTGAAATATTTCAAAGAGTATGGCCCGAGAGTAAACCACATATTCGCCGCTTTTGAATTATCCCAAGCCAGTGGATAATAGTCGGCGTAGTCACTGACGTAATTGTGAATGGCTAAAGCAATCTGTTTTTGATTGTTTGCACAACTTGTTGCTATGACAGCTTGTCTTGCCTTGTTCAAAGCGGGCAGCAGCATGCCGGCGAGAATGGCGATGATCGAAATTACGATCAGCAACTCTATCAATGTAAATCTATGTCTCATGATGTCCTCCTGTTGGCTATGAAATGTTTTCCATCTCTATTTTGATATTATGACAAGCCTTTTTCTGTTTTTATTGGTATTACGTCTATATTATATGGTATTATGCTTTCTTTGTCAATAGGAAAAGAGAAAATACAGGGATTTTTTACGGAAAAAATATTTTTTTTATGGTTATTGGTATCATACCAAAATAATTTCCATCAGGGGCGAATGTGTTGTCTTACGTGATTCCCGTCAACGTGTTTTTCGGATGAGAGCGAGGCAATGTTTTTTGCAGAAACGGGGAAACCGGGTCGATATCCGCTTTCCCGTGGCTGCGATGGTGACAGCCGCCAGAATGCGGAACAGCCTGCGGAAAATCAGAGATTTTCTGCAGGCTTGGAACAGCAATCTGTATTTCAATTCTTCATTACGGGGATGTCCGAAGACTTTGTGTTTTCCTTATCAGTGAATTGATAAAAGTTTTTTGTCGCCTTTGCCTTACTGGTTTTGTAATTTGGTTATATGGCTTGCCGTTACTCTGCGAAGTTCATCTAAACTGATCTGATCGAAAGATTTGTATGCCTGATAATAGTCATCACTCAACATCGCGGCGACTGAGTTTACAAATTTTTCAGCATTATGCTTTGCTTCTGAATCTTTTGCATTCTGCAAAAGATCACAAAGGGTTTTCATGTATAAATAATCTTTATATCCTTCAAAGTTATTTTCTCGACGAATGGATGATAACATCTTGCGTCCGGCAAAGCCGCAATATCCTTGAGATTCTTTTGTTTTCTGACTGATTGTTTCTCCCCAATCAAAAATACCGTTAACCGGATTTTTCCAGAGATAAAGACCATGGATCAGACGTTCCATAAGTTGGTGTTGTTTACTGAGGATACCTGTTCTGCAGGTATACCAGAACACCAGGCGATTCTTTTTCGCATAATCTCGAGATATTTTCATTAGGATGGACATCAACCCGTTAGTATTGAATATAGGCACATATTCCGGACGCAGTTCTGCCAAGAGCATTCCCATCGGCGTTGAAGGGGTGAATGTCGGGTATTTTAATCCCGAGGCGATTATTTTTTTTGAACGTTCTACTGCCAGCTCAAGCATCCAATAGGCAGAGGGCTCATCAATGCTCCATGTGAGAAATGTATAACCGTATTTTGAGGAGAGTTCTTTCACTTCTTTGGCAGAGAGCAATCGGTAAATCGGGCAAATCACCGAGTTGCGCCATCCCATTTTCCAAAGTTCGTCTATTGCCCACAACAAGTCCGGTTTGTTATTGGTGTAGATGACAATGCTGTTACAGCCATTATCTGCGACAAATTTTAATCCGTCCTGGAATTCACTACGGCTCATTTCATATTTTTTATTGCCGCTTTTTGTATATACAGCAAAGAATGGACCATATGCCTTAGCCTTTTCTTTATTCAAACGGAATGGATAAACTTCAAGATTGATGGTAATATCATGCCCGGCAATCTTCAGTGTGGAAGTATAATTTCCTGCTTCCGCATTTTCCGGAATGCGTATAGAGACTTTACTCCATGCAGTTTCATTCGGCATCAAAGATAGTGCGCTTGTTTTGTCGGAATCTTTTTCATTGTTGCCGAAAAGCGTCAGAGTGTTATTGCTGACCTTGGTAAGTCTTTGGTCATTTACAAGGTAGTATCCCTCATCGGTAACATAGCGGACTGAAAATACATCTTCAGGAATTCGAACGGAGCAGAAAAGAGCTGTCAAGTCTGATTGTTGCTTGGTCAAAGGAGAGAATTTCCATGAGGTGAGTGATTTCGTGTTGCCGCCCTTGAAAGCAAGAGCGAAGTCTACTCTTTCTCCGGGAGTTCCTCCCAATGACAAAGAGGTCAGGGTGAAATTTCTGTTGCCGGGGAATACTTTGCCTAGACGGGTGTCGACTGCGTTCAGCGGCAGAATCGTAACTGCTTCAGGATCCGTTTTCAGTTTTAAAACACCTCTGTAAGGTACAACAATATCAGATTGTACTGTAAGGTGCTGTTTTTCGGATAGATTTTGCCATATTTTGACAACTGTGTCTGTCTGTGATGGAACCATACCGGTGTAACAAAATGAATAAGTAATGGATTCGCCGCCTTTCAATTTTTTCAACGGCATGAAAAATTCCATTGTATTTGCGCTGCTGTTTCCTCTGAACCAAGTGTAAAGTCCCGTTGTTGCACATGGTGTTGAAAGTGAGATAGCAAAATCTGAGCTGGGATAAAACAACGCAATCGCACTGTTTTCCGGATTGGAAACTGATTTTTCCATGGATTTTTGGGGATATAGAGAAAACATAGTACGTTTTTTGTCACCGAAAACGCAGTAATCCTCTTCTGACCGCCTTTGAATACCCCAAAAATCTTGTAGACGATAGCAGATACTTCTTTCCTGCTTTCCCTCATTACGGATATTCAAATGCATGACGATATTGCGACCTTGCAGTTCAATAGTTTTTCTTTCGACCAATCCGGAAAACAGACTGAATGGATTTTTCCATTCCATGACTATTGTGGAAGGTGATTTTTTCAGAATGGTTACTTTTTGATCCATCTGTTCATCAAGGTAGGAACCTCCCATGTGACCGGAAAAAACACCCCCATGTCTGTGGTTTTTCTTATGATAATAATAGTTTTCATAAAGAGAAACTGTTTCCAGATTTTTTGCCTTCCAAATCAGAGAGGAGGCCCGTCCGCCATTGTCAATATCCAGTTTTGCTTTCCAGAAATCATTTTCCAAAATTATTGGCTGGGCCATCGCAAAGCAACTGATTCCCAATAGATTCAGACAGAATATTGTTTTTATTGTAATTTTCATAATGAAATCCTTTTCTTATTGTTGATGATGAACTGTTTTTCAGTTTTGTTCATGACAGATAATGATTCCCTCACCGGGTTCCAGTGTAATTTTATCTGTAATACGGGTATGATTCTTCAGATCATACATCGGCAGACTGCTTTGTATTTTTCCTGTTTGCATTGCGGCCTCTTTTATTCCTGTCATTACTCCGCAGGAATTGATATTCACGTTCTTTTCATCAATGATATCCACGATATGAGTATTCACAATGATCGAATAGCGACGTCCCTGAGAATCACGGAATGAATTACCGTAGAAGACAGGATTATCACAGGAAAACAGACGTTCCGGCAGTTTTTCAAGATCAATCAACAAGTTTCCAAACGGTTTCAAATCCGCAAAAGTCTGTCTCATATCATCCCATAAAACTTTATTAGAGGAACAGAGTCTGATACTGACATTTTCTTTTCCTCCGATTTCATTCTGAATTTTTTGTTCGGCATTTTTTCTCTGTACCTCATAACTTAATGGACTGTAAGAGAAAATCAGAATTCCTTTTGCACCCTCTGCGACCATCTGCCATGCCTGAACCCGAATTCCGTTTTTGGGAGGGGCATACATGCTCCAATAACCAAATTTCCTTGATCTGGGATAATACTTGATGCCCTGAGATTTTACTGCGAATTTTTCATATTTTTCCGGCTCTTTCAATCCTCCGGTCATTTCTTCGCCGGAGATAAATGAATGCATGGCGCTTCCTTGGATTACTCCGATCATTGGAAGACCAATTTTCTGTGACTGATTGAAAAAATAACGAATAGACCATCTGGTTGCCGCCAGCCCCTGTTGGGGAAATTGAATTTCTTTTGCTTCATATCTGAATGAATAACGGTCAACGCCTGCAATATTGGGTAACGGTGAACGCAAGGCTGCCAAAGTTGTATTTTTATTGAATAACTCAAAAATGCGTTTTCTGGGGGATATTTCCCATATTTTTTTTCGATATAGCGCCAAGCGGTCTACATCATCATGGTCTGCTTCTTCACATGGGAGCCACGCATAAACGGCAGAAAGATCGTTGCTTAATGGTAACGTACGCCGAATACGCGGGAAAGCATATTTTTTTAAATACTCAAGACTGTTTTTTGCCTTGTAATTGTTCAGTCCAGCATAATTATTGCGCCGATAATAGACATCATTCATTTGGCACCAGAGAAAAATATTATATTTTTTCCGCCAGTTTTGCCACATTGGGAATACTGGTCATCGGATGTTGTTGCGACAGACCTGTATTTCCTGCAAAATGAATTGTATTGACACCAGCATCCTGCAGTTCCTGAAGCATCTGCCGCATGGCTTCTTCTGTTCTGACCGTTTGCTAACTTGAATAATAATAAATTCCCATCGGGAAATAATCCAATTTCAGAGAATCGCCTGTTCCTTCCACATATTCGTGTCGCCGTTGCGGCAAAGGAGATATCGTGTTGCCATCCGACATCGCTTTCTGTCTTAAAAAGTCTTCATTGGAGGGGGTGGCTGAAGACGTTTGCTCCTTTTCCATGACAATTTGTGAAATTCTTACCCCTCCGGAATTGCGGAATAACGCCAATACATAACGCCCCGGTTTGTTTTTGAAAAGTTCTGCAGGTGCCTTGAAAACAATTTCTTTTTCCTTATCGAATAAGAGACGCTTTTTCCAACCGATATTTTTGATTTGTTCCCATTTATTTCCCGCAATACGGTAGATGATTGCCCCGAAAGAACCAAACTCATCCCCTTTCAATGCCTGCGCTTTACAGGTAAAACGGATGTTTTCAGACGGCGGATTAAAATAAAATGCACCGAACATATAACCATTGGCTGCTTCAAGGGCATTGTCTTTAATATAACCCTTATCGCGTACCGTGTAATCTTTACAGTCCGATGAAAAATCCCATTTTGTAATGACAGCAGCCATAAGAGGATTGGCTAATAGTATCAACAGTAATCTACATATGTGTTTCATCTGATATTCCTTATTTTATTCGTTGCTAAACCACTTTTTATTGTAAAGATCCCGGTGTTTCATCCAGCTGACATGTCCATCTAACCAAAGGATATTTGGCCCTCCAAAATGATTATCAGATACCAGCCAGTCCGTAGTGTTGCTTGTCCCTCTGATTTTCCTTGTATTGCTCGGTATATAGCAAATGTTAAAACCAGAAAAACTGCCCCATTCATCAACACAGAAAACAAGCTGAGAAGGTCTTTTTTCTTTCCCGATTCTATTGCTTGAAGATTCAAATGCTTGAAAGTTCATTCCATAGCTTCTTTTATCTGGAACAAAACCGGAGTTTATCGCCCAAAAAACAAGTTTTGCACTTGGGCATCTCATGAAAGGATATGACTCGTAGTTACCTGGGTAAAATTTTGAGGAGCTTTTAGCGTTTTTTTTAATGTTACCATGATTTGCCAGTTTGTCATACCAATGTTCCTTGTCTGTTCCGCCATTGTAGTATTTTGGCAGATAATCCTTGTAATCTGGTGCATAATTTTCTATTAAAAGCCCAATTTGTTTCAGGTTATTAACGCAGGTAATGTTTCTGGCTTTTTCCTTTGCCTTGTTCAAAGCGGGCAGCAGCATGCCGGCGAGAATGGCGATGATCGAAATTACGATCAGCAGCTCTATCAAGGTAAATTTATGTCTCATGGTGTCCTCCTATTGGTTGTTATGTTGATATTCTTCCCATTTCAGCATGATCTGATCAAGTACCAGATCCAGCCTGATGTTGCGGTCCAGCAGATCCGCCAGATCATCCCACACGGCATATGTGAAAAACTGCATGGCAGGAGGCGGAAGCATGGCATCCAGTTGACCTGCCAGCAAATTGGCTGCCGGTTCCGGCATCTGGAAGATCTGTTGCGCACCGTAATGCCATGCCGTCCTGCGCGCTGGAATCAACTGGCGCCGCAGAGGCAGTTGACGCTGGACCGGTTCACTTAACAGATGTTTCATGAACAGTTCGGCAGTCGCCGGATATCTGCTTTTCTTCCAGACGGAGAGCAGAAGGGGAGGGCTTGCCCGGCGGCTGCCCGGAAGCGGATGGACCGGTTCGCATTCCACCTTGAAGGACGCATTTGCCTGAGCCGTCTGCCATGCCGCTGGGTTCGTATCCACCAGCAGCTGGTTCCCGTTTGAAAAATTACGAACCGCATCCAGCGAATCTGTCTGACTCGTATAAAAGATACGCGGATTTCCTCTGAAACGTGCCAGATCTTCCAAATGTTTCTTCAGGAACGGACGCTTCAGGTCCGGAGTTCCGGGCGGATAACCGAGAAATGCCAGATAATCCCAGACATGTCCCGCGATCCGGTATCGGGGCGGCAGTTTCCGATCAGCTTCTTCCAGGACTTCCAGGTAATTCCCGGACCGCAGGCGTTTCCGGATATCCGGAATTCCGTATTCTTCCGCAAGAGACTGGTTCCAGTAAGTCATCGCGCAGGAACATGCGTAGGGAAGGGAGTGAAATGTCAGTGCCCCATTGAAAAGAAAGTGCTTTCCCGTAAAACTTCCGCGCAGGTCATCGGAGAGTTTCAACCCCAGATCGGAGGCGTCAAGGGTAAGTTCGTGCTGAAACAGATCCGGATTGACTTTTGCAAGATAATCGGCATAGTGTTCTCTTGATACATCGCCCGGCAGCCAGTGAATCGAAATATGATATTTCGGGTAAAGCGAATTGAATGAATTGACCGTATAATGCCAGAACTCCTGCTGTGCCGGAATATTTTCATAAAGAACGAGCGTCAGCTTTTCGCGGGGGGCCATGGAATCCGTCCCGAGAGCCATCTGATGAATGGAGTGCTGTTCCGGCGGTGTTCCCTCGGAGCGGGGAGCGATCCGTGTCCCCTGACGGGTATTGCGGACCAGCAGTCCTTCTTTATAGAGCGGAAGCATGGCATTGCGGACTGTGACACGCGAAATTCCGAGCACTTTTTCCAGTGTGCGTTCCGGCGGCAGAAGCGTTTCCGGCTCCGCATTTTTGACAAACAGATACAATTTTGTCTGAAGCTGTTCCCGCAGGGATTCTTCCGAATCCGGGTCGACTCCAAATTGTTCCCTGATTTCCGCGTCTGTCATGGCAAGCCTTTTCCTGTTTCTATTGGTATTACGTCTATATTATATGGTATTATGCTTTCTTTGTCAATAGGAAAAGAGAAAATACAGGGATTTTTTACGGAAAAAATATTTTTTTTATGGTTATTGGTATCATACCAAAATAATTTCCATCAGGGGCGAATGTGTTGTCTTACGTGATTCCCGTCAACGTGTTTTGCGGATGAGAGCGAGGCAATGTTTTTTGCAGAAACGGGGAAACCGGGTTGATATCCGCTTTCCCGTGACTACGATGGTGACTGCCGTCAGAATGACGATGATTCCGATTACAAGACGCAGTGTCAGCTGTTCTCCGAACAGCAGCACGCCGAAGCAGACAGCCGGTGCGGGTTCCAACGCTCCCAGAATCGCTGTCCTGGGTGCGCCGATGACCCGGATTGCGACCGTCATCAGAAGCAGGGAGACGATGGTCGGCAGTACCGCAAGGGCGACCGCGCAGCCCCAGCCCGAAAGGGTGGGAATCCACTGCAATTCAAGCCCGAAATTCATCCGGATCAGAAACAGCGGCAGTCCGAAAACCAGCGCATAAAAGGTCAGGAGCTCCGGAGAAATATCCTTCATGCCGGTTTCGCGGACAGCCACCATATACAGCGCATAACTCAATGCCGAGAACAGAACCAGAATTAGCCCCGTGAAGTTCAACGGCTGTCCGTCGCCGCCTTTGTAGAGGATGCAGACGCCTGTCAATGCCGCCAGAATTCCAAGAATTGTGGAAACCGTAACCTTTTCATGGAAAAATACAGCCATGATGACGGCGACCATCACCGGATAAATGAAGAGAAGCGTTGACGCGATCCCCGCATCCATTTTTTTATAACTCAGAAAAAGAAGGAGTGAGGAGAGCGCCATCAGAAATCCCCCTGCGGCGACCAGTGAAATCTGCTTCGCGGACAGTTGGAAGGAGCCCTTTCTCCACCGGATGAGGATGCCGAGCAGTGCCATCGCGAAGAAATAACGGTAGAAAAGCACTGTATCCGGAGTCATTCCGATTTTATATAGCGGAAGCGTAAACAGAGGGTTCATTCCGTAAGCCATTGCCGCCAGTGCTCCGCAGCACAGACCTTTGAATCTGTCATTCCACATTCTTTCTTTTTTCCTGATTTGATATGAGACACTGTCCTGTCCGTTCCGGCAGGGACTTCGCCGTCTCTTTCTCTTTCTTCATTGTTCCTGAATTTTTTCCCTGATGCCTTGCTGTGCCGGAAACGTGGACGGAAACTGTCCCGGAGATTACTGAATGTTGCACTTCCCCTGCCGCATTTCATAAAAATATTTCCAGAGCGGAGCCGCCATAAGCGCCTGCACGATTTTCCCGTTCAAAAGCAGTTCCAGAACTTCATCGGGAGAAAGCAGGTGAATGGTCAGGTCTTCTCCCGGGTCCAGGTTTTGAGCGGAAACAGGGATCACATTGCGGGCAAGAAAGGTGTGCGTGAGATTCGTCTGGCTGGCGGGATTTGCCGACAGAGTCATGAATTCCGTCCATTCTCCGCCGCCGAAGCCGGTCTCCTCCTGAAGTTCACGTTTTGCCGCATCCATGGGCGAATGATCGCTTTTCTCGCAGACGCCGGCGGGGATTTCGTAGAAGGACTGCCGTAGTCCGTGGCGGTACTGATGGACGAAGATGAACTGCCCGTTTGCCGTAATCGCGATCATGTTGACCCATTCCGGGTATTCAAGGATATAGTAATCCGGAATCCTCCGTCTGTCAGGCAATTCGACTTCTTCGTGCCGGACCGTCAGCCACGGCTGGCGGAACAGGTATTTGCTCGAAACTGTTTTCCAATGTTCTGTGCCGGGTTGTTTTTTCATGATTCAACGCCTCTAAAACGCCTTTCATTTTGATTTGCCGCAAGAGTTGCCGAAAGCGGGAATATAGTGAATCTCCGGGAAAAGTCAAGCTCCGCCCGGATGCTTTTCCTGCGATCATCTGCTGATTCATATTGCGTTGGCGGAAACCCGGAAAGGAATCAGGCGGCGCAATGCCCGCATCGCTGTTTTTTTTGAAATTTATTGCAATGACCTCTTGACATTTTCTCTGAAATGCATATAATATTAATATAATCCAAAATTAGATTAGAGAGAAAAACGATGTATTTCGGTGACAATCAGGGGAGACGCACAGAGTTTGCAAAACAGGCGATCATCCGTTATATCTGGGATAAGAACCTGCAGGAAGGCGACCGGATTCCGGCACAGTCGGCGCTCTGCCGTCTGCTGAACGCGGGAAGCGCCACGATCGACCGCGCGGTAAAGAGCCTTGTCAATGACGGGGTTCTCGAAGCCCGCAAACGGACCGGTGTCTTTGTGCGGATGGAGAAGCCGGAAGGATACCTCGGACGTTCCGTCGGCATCATCGGGCAGGTCAGGAATGTCCCGCGGATTTTCAACTGGACTCTTGCAAACGCCCTCCAGACGGCGCTTCAGGCGCGCGGTTGTCTCTGCGTCATGTTCCCGTTCCGTGACAGATACCACAGCATGCCCGTGGTTTCCGATTTTCTCGGGCTCGAAACCGCACTCTCCCAGCGGACGGTTCACGGCTTGATCAGTATTTCCGATTTCAACGGGGAGAAGCTGATTCCCGCTCTGGAAAAGTTCGGGTTGCCGGTCTGCTTCGGGGGACCGCCTTCCGCGAACGTGTCCGGCGTATTCATCGACACCCCCGGTTTCATGCTCCGCGGGCTCGATGAACTGCGCTCCGCCGGGTGCAGGAAGCCCTGGATACTGATCGGTCCCGGTCCCGTCAGGAATTTCAGCATTCCGCGCGTGGAGCGTTATCTCGCGGAGTGGGACGGCGGGCGTCTTTCCGTGGAGGAGGTTTACAGGGAAGGCTATGCGCTGGATGCGGGGCAGGAGTTCGCTAGGACGGCAATGTCGCTTCCCCCGGAGGAGCGTCCGGACGGCGTTGTTCTCTGCGATGACATCATGGCGCAGGGATTTTTCTCGGAGCTGGTGCGGCTGCAGGACCCGTGTCTGACCTATCTGCCGCAGTCGGTCTGCCTCAGAAACAAGGAGAGCCAGATTGATTTTCCCGCCCGTTTCATCAGCAATTATGAAGTGAACCCGAAACAGATTGCGGATCTGCTGGTGGAACAGCTCCTGAAACATCTGCAGCCTGATCAGCCGGCAACGGAAACCGCCTGGATTTTTCCGGAGAAATCGAACAGCAATTTAATCAATCAAGATAATCCAACCAACCAATATAAGGAGAACAAATGATGAATGTAAACAAAAAAATGATGAGAGGAAAACGAAGTTTTACATTGATAGAGCTTCTGGTCGTAATTGCGATCATCGCCATTCTTGCTGGAATGTTGCTGCCGGCGCTGAACAGGGCACGGGAAAAGGCCCGTTCCATCAGCTGCGTCAATAATCTGAAAAGTCTCGGTCTTGCATCCATGCAGTATGCGAATGACTGGGATGGATGGCATCCGAATAATAATGGAAATCTTGATAATGGATGGTGGAGCTCGGTGTATGTCACCTTTCTGACTTCATATCTGGGAGGGAAAAAAAGTGCTGAGGAGATTATCGCGGACGGATACGATAAAAATGATATGAGCTGGGTTCCCAAAAGCCTGATCTGTCCATCGGCTGTTGCTCCCCAAGGTGATTTTCCCGCTTGGTATGCAATGCCTTTCAGAGCGGCAACATATGAAAAGTATATCCCTTTATATAAAACAAGGGTCACTCATGAGGAAAAGGGGTCAACGGTATCTCCCGGTAGTACTTTGCTTGGAGTTGACAGTTACACTCCAAATATGTTTGATGGGCATAAATTATGGAGTAAAGCCGGAGATGACTGGGGACTTCCCGGGATAAGCGCCCGTCATGGCGGGCAGGCGAATCTTCTGTTTCTTGACGGTCATGCTGGTTCGCGAGTTGGCAGATCAATCTTAAAAACAGATGAAATCATGGTACCGACAGAAGAAGACAGCAAGGGTGTGTATGCCTATCAGGTTGGGAAGTATTATGATGGCGGGAATATCGCCCGGGAAGAGTAGGAGAATCTGTTAAATGCGTTTGTTGAATGTATGCTTTATTTGGATGACGGTATTGCTCTGCTTTTCGGCAGAAGCTTTTGATGGTGGTCGCAATCTGGTTCTTGATCCCGATTTCAGAAAATTGAAGAATCTGCCGAACTCTTTTTCGCTCTCAAAAGGTGAAAAGAACAACACTCTCTGTAAAAAGCGCACAGATTTAAACGAATACAATGGTGTCGTTGTTCCGGTTGAGAAACTTAAGCTGGGACATTTCTACCGGTTTGGCGTCCGCGTGAAAACCGAGAATATTTCAAGGGAGTTTGCGCACGTATGCACCATTGAATTTTATGAAAAAGGAAAGCGCGTGGCATTTAGAGATCTTGGCGTCCGCCAAGGAAGCCGGGAATGGCATGAAATTGCAATGGATTTTGCTCCCGGCAATTATTCTTACGACACGGTGCAGCTCGTTCTTTATTTGCAATGGGGTGTTTCCGGCAGTGTTTGTTTTTCTTCGCCGTTTGTGCGGGAAATTCAACCTGGATGTGTGAAGCATGAATCTGCCGCACTTGACCCGGCAGCCCTGCCGGCGGCGGTCCGTCCCCGCCTTGAGGCGATGCGCGATAATTATTTCAAGCGTATGCGTGACGGAGCGATGAATGATCCGGCAGTGGCAACTGAACTGTGTCGGCGCACGGAATGGAACGCGCTCCGGCAGCTCTGGCAGAGTGCCGCGGAGTTTGAAAAGACACGTTCTGCCGTGACGGTTTTCCCGGGATTTGCCGATGTCGTGCTCGGAAGCGCAACTTCGGCGGAGAAGGTATTGCCCCGGGCGGCTTCTTTCCGTCCATTGCCGTCGGAACTTTCGTTTTCCGCCGCACGGAATGAACGCGAATCACAGCAGCTTGTCGTTTTTCCTGTCTGCCGGGATTTGAAAAATGTCAAAGTCGTGCTTTCCGATTTGAAAAATGACAACGGGCAAATCTGGCGGAATGCTTTCAAGGTGATGCCGGTCGGGTATGTTTATGTCCAGCCCGGGGCGGAGGCGGATTATATCGGCTTTTATCCTGATCCGCTGATGGCGCATCTTGATGCGGTTAAAATGATAAAGGCCGGAGAGGCACAGTCTTTCTGGCTTCGTCTTGCTGTGCCTCGCAATCAGCCTTCGGGAATTTATCGCGGGTCAGCTGCGGTATCGGTCGACGGGAAAACGGTGTTTCGTATTCCTGTCGCAGTGCGGGTGTATGATTTTGAATTGCCGAACCGGGCGATGCTGCCGCTTGCCGTTACCTTTCTGACGAAGGAAAAACATCTGAAACAATGGACGGATCTGCTGACGGAATATTACATTACTCCGGATAATCTTTACTCTCTGCAAGGCCGTCAGGATCGGGATTATTATTACGAACCGGATTTTGATCTGCTGGCAAAGATGAAACAGGATGGAACTTTGAACCATTTCAACCTGGGTTATGTTGATACTGCCCTGACTGATCCGAAAGACAATCACGGAATGCAGTTTCAGATTGACCGGATTCGTCCTCGCTATGAAAAGGCAAAGAAACTCGGACTGCTTGAACATGCCTATATTTACGGGTGTGACGAGAGCGGAAGCGTCAAGGAGTCTGAACTTACTGCGAAGATCATGAAGAAAGAATTTCCCGGCGTGCCATTGCTTACTACTGCGTATCATTATGGACAGGGGAATACTGCAACTGTGTTGCCGTCATGGGATTGGTTCTGTCCTCTGATTCACCGTTATGAAGAAACCCTGCCGGCGACAGAAAAGCTACGCAAGCAGGGCAAGCAGGTATGGTGGTATATCTGCTGTGATCCCAGAAACCACTATCCGAACGTTTTTGTCTATTCTCCATTGCTGGAAATCCGCCTGCTGATGGGGGCGATGACAGCCAAATTCCAACCGGATGGTTTCCTCTACTATGAAACTACGCACTGGCGTTTAAATGGCAGGCAGTTGCCGCTGGAAAATGAGGTATTTACTGCGTGGAATTCCGCAAGCTGGGACAGCACTTATGGTGATGGGCTCTTGTTTTATCGAGGACCGGATGAGATTCCTTTGCCGTCAATCCGGGCGGAAGGCTTTCGCGATGGTCTTGAAGATTATGCCTATTACAAAATTTTGAAAGATAAGGTTGCCGCTGCGAAAGCTGCCGGAGCGAATACAGCTTGGTTAAAGGCTGCTGATGCCGCTCTCCGGATACCGGAATCGCTGGTCAATTCCCTTGTCGATCATACGTCTGACCCCATCGATCTTTACCGTTGGCGGAATCAATTGGCTGAATTAATTGAACGAAAGGCTGAATAAAAAGATTCCGGAGAGGCGGAAGCGGTGATTGAACTGGACCGTGACCCGGACATGATGCCCCGTTTTGGAAATCTGAAACGGCAAGCCCCCGGAGTATGGCATTTCCGGGGACGCGACATCGACAGCGCTCTGGTGATTTCCGGGAAAAGAACGGACGAAAGCCAGAAATAATATGTCTTTTCCGTTTCCCGTGACCGATCAGGGCTTCCGGCAGACCGCGATGCTGCGGATCAGAGGATACCGGTTTCCGAGTTTGCGCAGAACAATATGCACCTCTCCGCATGGAGCGAGATCAATGCGGGGAGCGTCATCCAGACGGCACTCCGACTCCCTGCCGTTCACCGATATGCGGCAGTCCCCGGTCCCTTCAAGGAGCAGGAACTGCGGAGCGGAGGCGTCGCCTTTGAGGAAACACTCCAGATAGCCGTTCGGGAACACCTGATTCCCGATCAGGCGTCCGGGGCGCCCGTCTTTCAGAAGCGCATGGCTCGCGTGCATGAAGCGTCCGCAGCGGCATTCATCCGTGATTCCGCCGGGGATAATGAAATCGACCACACCGGGGAGCGCACCGGCTTTTTTCCTCGCTTCGAACTCCGCCCGATACTCCGCCCGGAGCAGTTGCACAATTCCGAGGAGAGGTTTCAGGTAAACCTGATCCAAGTCATTCCCCGCCACGGTAAAGACATGGTGATCCATTCCGTTCACGAACTCCGCCGAGGCGACTTCAAACTCTCCCGGATGCGTCATCAGCGGAAGCAGAGTCTCTTTCATGGACGCAATCGCCGCTTCCATGCCCGGCGCTTCCTCTCTGCCCGCTTCCATATCGTCGAAATACGCACAGACCACGCGCACAAAAGAACCGATCGCCTTGCCGGCGGTCACTGCATTGCTCCAGAGCCGTTTCAAACGCAGAGATTCCGCTTCGGAGAGTTCCGGGCGCAGTTTTTCCACACGCGCAAGATTCTTTTCCGCCAGAACAAGAGCCTCCTCTTTTTCCCTGAGGATGCGTTCGCGCCCCGGCGTGGTGTGTTCGCTCAGGATTGACCAGATGCCGTTCAGCAGATTCAGCTTCCGGTGATCTTTGAAGACGCCGAAAATGCCGCCCGCCTTGATCCATTTCAGATCCGCCTGCAGCGGGAACTGGTGAAAAATCAGATGATGATCGATGTAATGAAGTTTTGTCACCACCTCATACCCGGCGGCACCGAGCTCCTCCAGTTCTTTCCGGCAGGAGACGGGGTAATGTGTTTCCGCATAACGCCTGCGGATTTCCTGTGCGCTGATTCCGGGATTGAGAATCGCCTGTTCGTAGGCGAAAAGATTGACGGGATAGGAGTCGAAGATATTGTTTCCGATCCGGTCGAGGCGGATTGTAAAACGGTCCACGCCGCATTTCTGCCCCCAGCGGACGTAGCGCACGATATTTTCCACATTTTCGGCGGGAAGATAGCCCGCTCCGAGAAATTCGCCGAGACTGTCGCATTCCGCCCCGAGGGTCAGATTCGGAATCCGCTTCATGAACGGATTGTCCGGCAGGAACGGATCGAAATCATAAGGCGTGATCTTGGTCTCGACTTCAAAGGAGAACTCTTTTGCGGCAAGGGCGGCTCCGGCAAGAATGTCTTCGTAATCCTTCGCAATGGAACCGAACGAGCGCAGGATGAAGCGTTTGCCGCGCGCCGCATGTTCCCCGGCGAAAATGCGGACGATCTTCGCCACCACCTGTTCCGGCGGATAAATGCCGGGGGTGGAATTGTGAATCGCGGAAAAGTCGGCTTCGGTCAGAGTCAGGACAATGCCGTCCAGCGCGGGGACGGCGTCAAACGCTTTCGCCAGCTTATAGCGCAGAAGCGTCTCAAAGGCGTCTCCGAGAAGGTCGAATTCCCCGTTGGCGTCGCGCAGTTCCGGCACCGCTTTCAGGAATTCCGGCCAGACCGTGACCTCCCGGTGCCAGTAATAGACCGGGCGGCCGGACGCATGTGCAAGTTCCAGAATCTCATTCAGCCGCCGGCGGTTCGCAATGATTCCCTCCCGGTCAAGAGAAGCCGCGACTGCCGGATAATCCTCATACAGAACCAGGCCGTCCAGACCGCCCAGCAGAGTGTGGCACGCCGCGCAGATTTCAAAACTGTCCACTTTGTAATTCGCAGCTTCCGCTATGACACGTTTCATGTAATCCACATTCAGCGGAGTCGGATGCATCAGCGACCATGTGACTTCCGGCAGTTTATCCATAACTATGATTCCTTTTTTTATTTGCCAACGTTGGCAAATAAAATATATTGCAAGCTGTGTTTTTGCAAGTCCCCCCGTGTAAAAATACAGGAAAAAGAGAACGGCGGGCAATATGCCTGTGAAATTTCTCATGGTTCAAGGCTGGAAAACGAAACGCCGGTGACTGCGGTGCAGTGTGCTGCCTTCAGAAATTCCGACTGCGCGGATGCCGGGGCGGTATCGGAATCATACATCTATATTGAATTCAAAATACAGGATTTCCGCAGAAACGATCATGCCGGGGGAAAACAGTTTCTGCGGAAATTGCCTGCGGAACCGTCACTTTTTCGGCAGTGCCGTTTCCTTGACTCCGCTGAAATCGTCGAAATAAAGATCGGCGGTGCCGGGATTGACCTCGATTGCGATGCGGACGTTTCCGACATCACCGTCCAGTTTGGATGCAGGGATGGTGTAATCCTTTTTCACCCACTCTCCGCTGTCGATTACAGTTGCGGGCTCCATGTAGGAACTGACGTATTTCCGATCTTTCGCATAGGTGTAAAATCCGATCCGGAAAGCGCCTTTCCCCCTGACCCATACGGACAGCTTGAATGTGTCCGTATTTTTGTCGGTCGGGATCAGCGCACGGGAATAAAGCGCGGAAAAGCTCTTGTCCGTATTCGTGATCTGCATGCAGGAACCGCTTCTTCCGTTCGGCGCTTTTCTGATTGCCCCGCCCGGTCTGTGTTTCATCATTCCCTCGTTTGCGTTCCAGTAGCCCAGAACCTCGTCGAACGAATTGTCGTTTTTGATCCGGGTGGTTTCGATGTCGTCGTTTGCGGCGAGCCCGAGCGCAAAGCACAGGGCGAGTGTTCCGATTGTGATTTTTTTCATGTTCAACTCCTTGTTATTTGATGTGAATGACTTCCACGTCGTTTGCGGGGACAGTCAGGGTTATGTTTTCCGGTTTGTCAAATGTCCTGCCGGAGTAGCAGGCTTTGCCCTTCTGCCCGCTGAGCAGTCCGGTGCTTTTCACTGTAACCTGTTTCGGTGTTCCGGATTCGTTGAAGAGCAGGACAAGACGCTCTCCATCATGTTCCAGCACCAGCAGGTCAGGGTAGGCGATCTCTTTGGATACCGCAAGTTTGTCATTGCGCTTTCCGTAATAGAAAAGATTCTCGTATTTCGCAATGATGCGCGTTGCCTCTCCGACATAATACTTGATGCCGCCGACCATCTCCAGCGGATTCTGGAAATCCAGCCCTCCCTGAAGAGTCGCAAGGATACGGAGTGTTTCTCCCTTCCAGGTTTCGGGATGCACATAGCCGTCGTCGGACATCACATTGAATTTGAGCCAGCCTTCTTTCTGTTCCGTGTTCCAGCCGTAGGTCTGCGGGAAGAACACGAAACGCTGTCCCACGATATGGCTGCGTTTCATTTTCCCCTTGTGGAACTTCATATACTCATCCATGGAAATCTGCTGACGGCGATCCGCCGTTCCGTTTCCGGGACATCCGAGAAATACGGTATACGGTATTCCTTCCGCCGCTTCCCAGTATCCGAAATGATTGCTCCAGGAGTAGAACATGACCTGTTTTCCGAGCGACCGGATCGCATCGACCACAATCCGGTGGACTCCTGCGTCCTGTGAATAGCGGAACTTTCTCCACGGTTCATAATAATTTTTGAATATGGTTTGATTGGAGAGATCCGCATCCGCCGGGAGTTTTGCCCATTTGCGGAAGTTCTCCTTGCATACCCCGCAGAAACAGAACGCATTTTCCGGATTGGACGATTTCTCGTAAACACTGCCGGTCCACGGCTCCTGTTCCCAGTTGAGGAAGACATATTTCGCATCGGGATAGGCTTTGAAGAAGAAATTCCGGTAATCCTCTTTCACCGCGTCCGAAAATTCCGCTTTGTATCTGGAAAGCACCAGCGACGGGCAGAACTGAAACTTCCAGGTGTGCGCGGGAGCGTTCCTGTCTTCTTCTCCGCGGCGCTTCCCGGTGAAATATTCAGCGTAGAGGTCCGGGTGTTTCCGGAACAGGCGCATGACGCCGCCGTCCTTGACCCGCGCGCCCCAGATCGGATGGTTCAGATAACCGAACATCTGTGTCCCGCCGTTGGCGGTTACAAGATCATTGAGCAAACTTCTGCCCGGATAGAGGGAGAAGATATCGACTCCGGCGCGGACAGCATCCCTGATGAATGCCGAGGTCATTTCCCGACTCATTCCCTGCGGCATGGCGCCCATATAAAACGACATGACCATATGTTTCGTCTTTCCGCCGTTGATCCTCGGGAGAATGTGATACGGGAGCGTCCCCGTGATCTCCGTCACATTTCCGTTGATCCGGCGGGAATAATGAATACCGCCTTTGTCGCCCGCTTTGCCTGTGCCGTCCTTGTAAATGCCGAGAATGGAGTCCGCGGTACGCCATTCGTCGATATCGCTGTCTGCATACTGGAGCGTATAGCGGGTAAACGGTTTTCCGTCAAGTGTGGCAGGTTCGCTTTTTACTGTGCGGGGTGCAATGCTTAAACGGTTCCTGCGGGCGCCGGGCTCCATATCCAGCAGCCGGAACCCGGCAGGGAGGTCGAGGATGAATTCATAACTGTTGACCTTCAGACCTGTCGGGGAATAGAGACTGAGGTAAAGCGGCTCCGTGGAATCCAGCGAGAAGCCCCAGTTGTGAATGGAGGGATTGATGCAGCGGAAGCGTCCGTCGTGTTTCCGGTTCCAGATCACAGCCTGCCGAAGATAAATTTTTTCCGAATCGAACCGTTCCGGCATCGGTTTCCAATTCCGGTCGTCGAACCTGATATCCGTCCAGTTTTGGGGCGCCTCCGCGGAGTATGCCCAGCGGCGGTTGAGTTCCGGCATATTTTTGAAATCAAATTTCAGGGAGGACTCTCCCGAAGCTTTTTCCGCACTCATGCAAAGTGTTGTGACGCCTTCTTCCAGAGAAAAACGGTATCTGCCGTTTTCCGCTGCGACAGGTGCGCCGTTCACCTGAAACTTCAGATTTTTCATCCCTTTTTCCTGAACGGAGAACTCAATGGAACATCTCGGTATGCTGATCTTTGCAACGGTATTTTCCCAGTCGCGGTAAAGCGCGGCATATTCGGACTTGGGGAGTTGCTGATAAATACCGGCGATTTTCTTCTGCATCATACGGACTTTGTCAAAGTCGGGAGCTTCGGAAAAACGGGTCTCCAGCTCTTTGTATGATCTGCCTTTGACGGCGATCTCCCGAAGCCGGAGATAGAGCCATGTATCATATTTCCTGTTCAGTTCATGGCTTTCCAGCTCCACGTCCGCAGGTCCGTTGGAGTCCTGTTTCGCCAATTGTGCAAAACGTGCGGAATCCCCGTAGCCTCTGATGACATCCGCCCAGCAGGCGTGTTTTTCCTTGACGCCGCCGGGCATGTTGCGCCCGATGTTGAACCGTATTCCGTCAATGTCGACGGCGCCCAGGAATTTGACGGGGATTGCCATCTCAAGAGTCCAGGAACGGTCCGTTCTTCCCGCCGCGACCTTCCATTCCATCGGAGGTTCCGTTTCCCGCTCCGCGCCGTCGAGCTTTGACCAGCGGGCGCCTTTGGCGTTTGCCATGAGCTGCATGTAATGCCTGGACCCCCGCGGCAGGAAGAACAGTTCGACAGCATCGTCCATCGACCAGCCGTCGCGGTAGGTGTCGACCGCCTTGAGCTTTTTCAGATCGGGTTCATCGCATTCCACCGCCACATAGAGACAGTCGCCGCGGTATCCCATTTTGAATTTCGTCGTGCGTTCTTTGGCATACGGGGCATCCTTCTTCAATACGATGAATCCGCGTCCTTCGGGAAGTTTCTTCCAGGCATGGTCGTCCAGCCTGCCGTCTATTTCCGGTACGCGGGAGATCTTGTAGACGGGATATTCCTTTGCATCCAACCCGCCGAAGGACAGCAGGCAGGATAAGAACATGGCACTGTGCATCAGTTTCATCAATTTCATAAGACCCTTTCTTTCTCAGTTTCATTTTTAAAAATCATAGCTGGCATATGGGTGTGCCATGATATATTTCTGAATTGTCCTGGACTCCATATGTCCATCCAGAAACCATTGATTCACCGTTCGTTCATGGCGCATGTGAACCCTCGGTCCTTCTCCGCTTGCGCCATCCGGGTAATACCAATAAGCCTGCAGCGGAGAGTCTTTTTGTTTCGTGTCGGAGAACCAGTCCAGTTTTTCAAGGGAATCCATATTCCAGCTTTTATTTCGAAAAATTTCATTCATTTTCAGAAACTCCGTTCCTTCCCTCATTCCGTAAATATACATGGAGCCTGTTGCCGCCGTCGGAAATGTGTCGATTTCAGCCTGTTGTTCCGGGGTGATGTAAGAGTGACAATACAGCCATTTATAGTCTTTCCGGAAATTGATGTATCCGATATTTTCAAGTCGGCGATACCACGCCAGACCGTCAGGCACATAGTATCGCGGGACCATCCAGTCGTTGTAATCATTGACGTAAAACAGAAAAACGGTTCCCACCTGCTTCAGATTATTGACGCAACTGATTCTTTTTGCAACGTTGCGCGCTTTGCTCAATGCAGGCAGAAGCATTCCTGCCAGAATCGCGATGATCGCAATCACGATCAGGAGCTCGATCAGGGTGAAAATTCTTGTTTTCATCCTGCGAAGTAAAAATATCGAACAGGGAATTCTGAAGGAAAAAATAGAAAAACAATGGAACAATCGAACATTAGAACAATTCAGCAATCGAGTGAAGAAGCGAGGCAGGGCAGGGATTGACTGCGCCCTGTCTTGCTGCCGGAATGAAATCCTCCTTTTATGGAATTTCATCATCAAGAATTCGATCAATGTGAAAATTTTCTTTTCCCTGCCCATTTTTTTCTTCCTTTCGTCTGTCATTAAAAACCGTCCTTTCCTGTTCAGGATATGACAACCGGATCATACACCGTTCCCGGATTCCGGATCAGTTTCTGAAACAGTTCCGCCGCCTGTATGCCGGCGCGATACATATATTTCTGAATCGTGTTTTCTCCGTTCAGCCTGATATTCAGGTTCGGGTAATCCCTTTTATATTGCAGAGTGATTGGAGAGCGTTCCAACAGGAGTGCGATTCTCCTGCCTTCCGGGTGTCCGGACAACACTTTCATCAGCGGATTGTAGCGGCAGGCGGCTCCGCTCGATGAAATGGAGTCAATTTTGTTCCTTTCGATCAGAGACGGCAGCTTTTCTTCAATTTCTCCGGGTTCCGCAAGAAGATTTTCCGGATTGAAGCAGATGCCTTCTTTGCCGAGAACTTCAACGAAACGCCTGAAAGATTCATTCGGGTATCCGCAGTAAACCGGACGGCGCAAGCCGTTTTCAAGCAGGAATCGGGCAATGTCTTCACCGGATTGTGCGTAATTTCTCAGGATCGTATTTTTTTCCAGAACCGGATAATAGGATGTGAAAGGGGTGCCGATGCTGACCACGGGAAAACGACGCTCCGTCAGCCGGCGCAGTTCAGGGAAAATCTTCTCGCATGGAGAGATCCAGAAAAGCCCCTGGAGATTGTTGTTCTCAATGATATTTTCCAGACTTTCACCGGAACTGATGTTCAGGTAAATATAGAGCCATGAGCAGTTTTCATCGGAACCCATTTTTTTCAGGAAGCCGCTGAGCGCCATGGCTGCGGAACCGTCGATGGAAAAAGTGTATCCCATATCCACCGCGATTCCGACAGGATAGGGTATGCTTTTCGCCATTTCAGGATTCGTAAAGGCGCCGCGGCGTTTCGGCAGGCGGATGATGTAGGCGCCTGCGATCAGGGACTCAATCGCACGGCGGACCGTAACCCGGCTGACCTTGAATTTTTCGCAGAGTTCCATTTCGCCGGGCAGGAGTTCCGGGTCCACTCCCGCATGCCTGATCCGGCTTAAGAGATAGTGGACCACCGCTTCCGTCTTCAATACTTTGTTTCCGTTTTTTACCATCTGGTTATCCATTTATGTATTATCATATAATACAATAACTGTCGGTTTTCTTATAATTATAAACATAAAAAACGATTTGTCAAGAGGTGGATGCAGAAGTTTTCATAAAAAAACAATCATATATGCCGATGCAGGGCACAGGACCGCCGCATCACGCGGAACATGGCAGGAGAAAGTGGAAAACAGGAGAGATGAGGAAAAGGGCAGGGCGCGAAACGGGTTCTTCTTCCGGAGAACGTTTCGCGCCCTGTATTTATTGGGCTTTACCTGACCAGTGAAATTGTCTGAGTCAGAGTATGGCTCATGCCGGGTTTCAGGTCTATGATGTCGTCGCCGCAGTTGGCGGCTTCCACGCAGACCATGACATGATATTCATCGTCGCGGAACTCACTGATGAGTTTGGATTTTTCCACCCAGGGGTTCCATACGACCGTTGCTTCGGAGCCGCTCTTTTCCACGAGAATCTTCCTGTCGAACACGGGGTCGATGATCGTAACCGCGGCATTCGATGCGTAAATATTGTCCGTTTCGGCGGTGAAACCGAAGTCACCTTTGCAGAGACAGCCGGGAATGTTTCCACCGCCTGCGCGGTCGCAGTAGGTGGAGCCGCCGAGCCCGGAGATCGTGACCTTTTCGATCTCCCCGACGGAGAAGTAGGTGTGGAGTGCGCCGCCGAGGGAATAGGCGCTGTCCCCCTGATTGACCGTGATCAGTTTCATGGAAAGTTTTGCGCCGAAGTTGACTTCAAAAACGGCGTCGAGACGATGCGGTTCGCAAATGGAAAGGCTGAATACGACCGTATCGGAGCCGTCGCTCTCTTTCCTGACAGCCGTCATGTTCCAGTATTGAATGCGCGCAACGCCGTGCATCGGTTTTGCCGCCGGTCCGAACCACGGCCAGCAGACGGGCACTCCGCCGCGAATCGCTTTCGGCGGCTCGTATGCGCTGAGTTCCGACACCATGATCAGGTCCTTTTCCCCGTTCGGGACATAGGAGAGGACATGTGCGCCGTAGGGAGATACCGCGCCCTTGCAGTATTGATTGGAAATAAATGCCGTCGGCAGGGAGGAATCTTTCCATGTGCCGAAGGAAATGCTTTCCGATTTGAATTTTCCGTTGAGTTCCGCAATCAGATTTGCCGCATCCATCTTGTTTTCCGCCTTTCTGTTTTTGATTGTTGCAGGGAACTATGCCATAAATTTGAGCGAAATCAAGCCTTTTCCCCGTTTAAGTTTGGAAAAACCGCGATTATGCAATATAGTACACGCTTACGATACGCAGGAATGAAATACAAACAATACCGGGTTCAGCAATGAAAAAACATATGAATATGGATCTTCTTCATGCCGCGCTCCGTGAAAGAATCCTGATTCTGGACGGCGCAATGGGCACCATGCTTCAGGCGCAGGGGCTTACGGAGGAAGACTTCCGCAGACATCATTTCACATCTTTCAGGAAAGAACTCAAGGGCAACAACGACGTGCTCTGCATGACCTGCCCCGAAGCGGTGCTGAAGGTCCATAATGCGTATCTTGAAGCCGGCGCGGATATCATCGAGACCAATACTTTCAACTCGAACGCCGTTTCGCAGGAGGAATACGGGCTTCAGGATCTTGTTTACGAGCTGAACAAAGCCGGAGCGGCTGTCGCGCGGAAAGCGGCGGATGCCTGTACGCGGCTCAATCCGGGCAAACCGCGTTTCGTGGCGGGGTCCATGGGTCCGACCGGACGCACCGCCTCCATGTCGCCGGACGTCAACAATCCTTCCATGCGCAATATCACGTTCGATGAACTTGCGGCAACTTACAGAGTCGCCGCGGCGGGGCTGATCGACGGCGGGGCGGACATTCTGCTGATCGAAACCATATTCGATACGCTGAACTGCAAGGCGGCGATCTATGGAATCGAGTCCACGCTTCAGGAACGCGGGCTCCGTATGCCGGTCATGATCTCCGGGACAGTCAGCGACGCCAGCGGGCGCATGCTCACGGGGCAGAACGTCGAGGCGTTTCTGATTTCGGTTTCGCATACGCCCGATCTGCTGACCATCGGCTTCAACTGTGCGCTCGGCGCAACCGAAATGCGTCCCCATATCGCGGAACTTGCGGCAAAGGCACCGTTCATGATCAGCGCGCATCCCAATGCGGGACTGCCCGACGAGTTCGGGCGTTATGCACAGACTCCTGAGATGATGGGAGGCATCCTCAAAGAGTTTGCGGAATCGAACCTGCTGAATATTGTCGGCGGATGCTGCGGCACGACTCCGGCGCATATCAAGGCGATTGCGGATGCGGTCAAGGGGATTCCGGGGCATCGCGTGCCGGATGTGAAAAAATATTTCCGGCTGAGCGGACTTGATCCGCTGGTCGTCACGGAAAACACCAACTTCGTCAATGTCGGCGAACGGACCAATGTGGCGGGCTCCAGGAAGTTCCTGAATCTCATCAAGGCGGGCAGTTACGAGGAAGCCGTCCATATCGCGCGGAGCCAGGTCGAGAACGGTGCGCAGATCATCGACGTCAACATGGACGATGCGATGCTCGATTCTCCGGAAGCAATGAAAAAATTTCTGCTCTACACGACTTCCGAACCCGATATCGCCCGCGTCCCCGTCATGATCGACTCTTCCAAATGGGAGGTCATCGAAACGGGTTTGAAATGTGTGCAGGGGAAATGTGCGGTCAATTCGATCAGCCTCAAGGAAGGCGAGGCGCCGTTTCTTGAGAAAGCGCGCAAAATCAGGCGCTACGGTGCGGCGGTGCTCGTTATGGCATTTGATGAAAACGGGCAGGCGGATACCCTTGAGCGCAGGCTTGCGGTCTGCAAACGTTCTTACCGGCTGCTGACGGAGCAAGCCGGTTTCAAGCCGGAGGATATCATTTTCGATCCGAACGTATTTGCCGTCGCCACAGGCATGAAAGAGCATGACAACTATGCGAAGGATTTTATTGATTCGGTCAAGGCGATCAAAGAGGCGATGCCGCTTTGCAGGATCAGCGGCGGCGTCAGCAATGTGTCGTTCTCCTTCCGCGGCAATAATACTGTCCGCGAGGCTCTTCACAGCGTATTTCTCTATCATGCGATCCGCAACGGCATGGACATGGGAATCGTGAATCCGGGACAGCTCGCGATTTATGAGGACCTGCCCCCGGACCTCCGGGAAGCCGCCGAGGATGTGATCCTGAACCGCCATCCCGATGCGGCGGAGAAATTGATCGAAGTCGCCGGAAAATACGGGAAAAACGCCTCGTCCGCACAGGCAGACCACTCCCTTGACTGGCGGAACGAACCGCTTCAGGAACGGGTCAGTCATGCGATGCTCAAGGGCGACGATGCTTTCATTGAGTCTGATATGGACGAGGCGCTCGGCGTCTTTGAAAATCCAGTGGAGATCATCGAGGGCCCTCTCATGACTGCCATGAAGCAGGTGGGCAAGCTTTTTGGAGAAGGCAAGATGTTTCTTCCGCAGGTCGTGAAAAGCGCGCGTGTGATGAAGAAGGCTGTCGGTAAACTTCTGCCCGTCATCGAAGCACGCAAAGGCAATTCCGGCGCGGCGTCCTCCAACGGGACGATCGTGATTGCCACCGTCAAGGGGGATGTGCACGACATCGGCAAGAACATCGCGGGCGTGGTGCTCCAGTGCAACAATTACAAGATCATCGACCTCGGTGTCATGGTTCCCATGCAGACCATTCTCGATGCTGCGGAGAAGGAAACAGCCGATCTGATCGGATTGAGCGGACTGATTACGCCGTCTCTGGATGAGATGGTTGCGATTGCCGCCGAAATGGAGCGGCGGGGGATGAAGATTCCACTGCTTCTCGGCGGGGCGACCACTTCAAAGGCGCATACCGCCGTCAAAGTCCAGCCGCAGTACAGCGGTCCCGTGGTGCATGCTGCTGATGCTTCGCAGGGAGTCCTGCTGGTCAATGCGCTGATGAATCCGGACACGCGGGATGAGTTCATTGCTGAAACGCAGGCGGAATACGCGGCGATCCGTGCGGAATCCGGGGAGAAACATGCTCCTCTGCTTTCGCTGGAGGAAGCGCGTGCGAATGCTTTCCGTCCCGACTGGTCCGTCACGCCGAATGAAATGCCGCGACATCCGGGAATCACGGATCTCGCCGGTGAACCGCTGGAGGAGATCATTCCGTATATCGACTGGGATATGTTCCTGAATACCTGGGAGATCGACACGGAAGCCGCGGCGCATACCCGCGAGGAACTGATGCGCGATGCACGGGCGTTGCTGGAAAAAATCCGTATGGAAAAACTGTTCCGCTGTTCCGCCTCCGCCGGGCTTTATCCGGCTGTTTCCGTTCAGGATGACATCGAAGTTTACAGGGATTCTTCGCGCACGGAGGTGCTGGCGCGTCTGCCGATGCTTCGCCAGCAGTTGAAGAAAAATACAAAAAATCCGAATCTTTCCCTTGCGGATTATCTGCCGCAGAAAGGTTCCGGCTTCCAGTCGTGGATGGGATTCTTCGCCGTGACGTGCGCCGGAGCGGATGAGCTCGGAAAGCGTTACATGGATCAAGGCGACGATTATTCCGCGCTCCTCGTCAAGACACTTGCGGACCGTCTGGCGGAAGCTTTTGCGGAATATCTGTTCCTGCGGGTTCGCCGCGAGTTCTGGGGATACGCGCAAAATGAGGTCGTCTCTTTGTCCGACATTCTCCGCGGGAAGGTCCGCGGCATCCGTCCCGCCCCCGGCTATCCGGCGGCGCCGGATCATGCACTCAAGGCGGAGATATTCCGTCTGCTGGATGTGGAGCGGAAGTTCGGAATGAAACTGACGGAAAGTTATATGATGCAGCCGGGAGCTTCGGTCTGCGGCATGTACTTTGCGCATCCGAAAGCGATGTATTTCAGCATTGGAAAAATCGGTGACGACCAGCTTGCGGACTATGCGAAGCGTTCCGGCAGGACTCCGGGGGAAACCGCCGCATATCTCTCATTTGCAAAGTAATCCGGAACAGAGAATTATAATATTGTTTTGAAAATACTGAAAAATCTCCATTGACGGTAAAATCCGCAATGGAGATTTTTTATCTTCGGTCAGCGGTCAGAAATTGAATTCAAGCTGTGTTGATTGCGTTTCCTGCGGCGGAACCGGGACGGCGGGCGCCTGTTTCTCCAACTCTCTCAGAATGCTTTTCAGTTCCATTCTGGAAGCCAGTTCGGTGATCTTCCGGTAATCCGGAAGATTCCGGCGGAAAGAGTCTTCCGTCAGCGCCAGACCTTCCGGGATCGTCTTGTCCAGAAGAATCAATTTCTGATTCAGGTGCATGACCTCGGCGGACGCCCTGATCTTTTCTCGCAGGGATTCACGCTTGATTTCATCTACTCTTGCAAGCATATCGTCAATGGAATCAAACTGGTTCAGGAGAGCGGCGGCTGTCTTGGGACCGACTCCTTCGACTCCGGGAATATTGTCGGAACTGTCCCCGATCAGTGCAAGATAATCCACGATTGCGGAAGGTTTCACACCGAATTTTGCAATGGTTTCTTCTATTCCGCGCCTGGTGAAACCTTTCCCGTCATGATCCGGCACGAGCATCTCGACCCGTTCGTCGATCACCTGCGAAATATCTTTGTCGGAGGAGACGATCAGAACCTTGCGGTCTGTGAAATTTGCCGCCGCTGCCGCGATCAGGTCATCCGCCTCCGCCCCATCCCATTCGATGATGTTCCAGCCGAAAGCGTGAATCATATCCCGTATGATTTCCAACTGGCTGCGGAGGTCGTCGGGCATCGGCGGGCGGTTCGCTTTGTAGGCGGGGGCGAGCGCCATTCTCTGCGCCGGGCGCCCCTTGTCGAATACGAACGCGCCTTCATAGCCTTCGTATTCCTCTTTGAGTTTCATCAGAAGTTTCGTCATGGCAAACACCGCATTGGACGGTATTCCCTGAGCGGTTGTAAGCGCGCGTATCGCATAATACCCGCGATAAATCTGGGAATAGGAGTCGATCAGCAGAAGCGGTGCAGCCATGATTTCTTCCTTCCGTTATTTCGCCATATCGACGATGGATTTGTCATAATCGGCGGGTGGAACGAATCCGAGCAGTTCCATGCAGGTTGTGGCGATGGAACTGATACCGAGCCCCGGATTCAGGACCGGAGAATATTCGCCTTTGCTTTCCGGATCGAAGATGAAGCAGGGAACCGGATTCAGGGAATGGCTGGTCTTGCGTTTCGGAGAACCGTCCTTGTTGTATTTGACTTCACCCTTTTTGTCATGTTCATACATGTCGTCGGCATTGCCGTGGTCTGCTGTAACGACAAGGATGCCGCCGGCTTTTTTCACCGCATTGTAAACACGCTCAAGGCAGAGGTCCAGCGCTCCCATGGAGACCTGGACCGCCTGATAGATTCCGGTATGCCCGACCATGTCGCCGTTGGGGTAGTTGAGACGGATGAAGTCATATTTGCCGCTCTCGATCGCCTTGTCGACTGCATCCGTGATTTCCGCGCACTTCATCCACGGGCGCTGTTCAAACGGGACAACGTCGGAGGGAATCTCAAGATATTCTTCATTTTCAAATTTGCCGGAACGGTTGCCATTGAAGAAATAGGTCACATGCCCGTATTTCTGAGTCTCGCTGATCGCAAACTGCTTCACGCCGGAAACGCTGAGATATTCGGCAAGCGTGCGGTCGATTTCCGGCGGATTCACCAGATAGTTGTTGGGAATATGAAGGTCTCCGTCGTATTCCATCATGCCGGCGTAAAGAACATCCGGCTTGGCGCCGCGGTCGAAATGAGTGAATTCAGCTCCCTGATCGAACGCCTGGCTGATCTCAATCGCACGGTCCCCGCGGAAGTTGAAGTAGATTACGGCGTCACCGTCCCTGACCGGACCGACAGGCGTCGTTCCGTCCTCGGAGATGACGAACGGCGGCAGGTCCTGGTCAATCGCCTTGGTTTCCGCGCGAAGCGTTTCGACGGCTTCATGCGCGCTTTTGAACATTCTGCCTTTGCCCTGCACATGAGTTTCCCAGCCCTTGCGGACCATGTCCCAGTTTGCGCCGTAACGGTCCATCGTGATGACCATGCGTCCGCCGCCGGAAGCGATTTTGAAATCGGGTCCGAGCTCTTTCAGGTAGGTTTCAAAAGGATCGATATAGTCGAGGGCGGAGGTTTCGGGAACATCGCGTCCGTCGAGAAGAATGTGGAGACGGACCTTTGTGATTCCCTCGGCTTTGGCTTTGTCGAGCATTCCCTTGAGGTGCGCGATATTGCTGTGGACATTGCCGTCGGAAAAGAGTCCGATGAAATGAAGCGTGCCGCCGTTCTTTGCCTGTGCAATGACTTTCTTCCAGGTTTCGCCTTCGAACATTTTCCCGGAGGCGATTGCTTCGGAGACCAGTTTCGCGCCCTGAGCGAAAACGCGTCCGCATCCCATTGCGTTGTGTCCGACTTCACTGTTGCCCATGTCGTCGTCGCTGGGCAGTCCGACCGCCGTTCCGTGCGCCTTGAGTGTAGTGAAAGGGAGCTCTTTCATGAGCTTGTGGAGGAAAGGTGTCGGCGAATCAAGAACCGCATCGCCTTCTTTGTATTTGCCGATGCCGACGCCGTCCATGATCATCAGGACAACCGGGCCGCGTCTTTTCTGGAATTTCGGATTGGTCTGGAGTTTTTCAAGCATGATATCTTTCCTTTCTTGTTTAAAAATATACAGACAAGTAAATTACACTCTTGTGCCGTGATATTCAAAAAGAAAAGAGCAATCTTTCGGAAAAAATAAGCTGTTCGGGAATCTGCCGATGGAAGGATTTCAAATGCCGTCCGTTATAAAGCCGTGCCTTTTTCCGGAATATGGAAATGCCTCATATCCGCCTTTTCCAGAGCAAGCAGCTTTGCTTTTTTACTGATTCCTCCCGCATATCCGGTTAAACTGCCGTTTGCCCCGACAACACGGTGGCAGGGGACGATAATGGAGATTTCATTATGCCCGACCGCACCCCCTACTGCCTGTGCCGACATTCGGTGCAGCCCTTTTTGTGCGGCGATCATCCGCGCGATTTCTCCGTAAGTCGTGGTAGAGCCGTAAGGAATTTTACGCAGGATTTCCCAGACCGCAAGCTGAAAAGGGGAGCCGGTCATATGAAGCGGCGGCATGAAACCGGGTTCGGACCCGGAGAAATAAATATCAAGCCACCGCTTTGTCTCCCTGAAAAGTGGGAGGTCTTTTTCGACATGCTCCGGGTCAAGATGATCGGCAAAATATTTTTCTCCGTCAAACCAGAGCCCTGTCAGGCCGGTTTCATCGCCTGCCAGCAGAATGCCGCCGAGCGGTGACTGATAATGATTCGTGTATTGCATCCTGGCCTCCTTGCTGTTTTTTCCTGTGAATGCCGGTTCAGTTTCCCTTGTAACGCGGATAGCGGTATTTGTCCTCCTCGGTGATCTGCCTCATCACACGGCAGGGGACACCGACGGCGACGACATGCTCCGGTATGGACCTTGAAACCACGCTGCCTGCTCCGATGACGGAATTGTCTCCGATGGTTACGCCGGCAAGGACGGTGGTTCCGGCTCCGATCCAGACATTGTTGCCGACGGTGATCGGTTTGGCGATTTCGAGACCGGCCTTGCGCTGTTCGGGATCGATGGGATGTTCGGCGGTTGTGAAACAGCAGTTCGGGGCGATGAAAACATGATCGCCGAACGATACTTTCACTCCGTCGGTGATAATCAGGTTGTGGTTGGCATAAAAATAATCCCCGACGAAAATATTATATCCGTAGTCGCACCAGAACGGCGGGGTGAAAACTACATTTTCTCCCATTTTTCCCAGGATTTCAGCCAGCATTTTCCGTTGAGTCTCCCGGTCATTGGGATTCAGTTGATTGTACTTGTAACACTTGTCCTTGCATTTACGGATTTCCGCTTCGAATTCAGGATTGTAACATCCTTGAAACAGGCAGTTGACCGGAACTGTCGGTTTGGTTCCCATTGTTTTTTCTCCTGTGTTATATTAAAATGAAATAGTATAATTGCAGATACCGTTCTTTTCAAGTATGGCGGAAAAACATCTGTCATAAGTTGCGGACAATCAATTACTCTCCATAGAAAAACTGGTGGGAAGAGAGGAACTCCGCCAATTTAATTTGCAGTAATCTGTATATACAATTAGTTAGCACTGCCAACATGCTCTCTTCCGGTGTCACATTTCGTGTCATACTTTAGAACAAATTTAAAGTTCAATCGAAAAATCAACGGCGGTTCTCAAATGCCGTGATTAAGCTCTCCTTCCTGCTGTCGGCTGGCAGCTGGAAGGAGTATGATCTTTTTCAGTAAATGAAAATGTGATGTGGCAGACCAACATTTTTCATCACTTTCATCAGTCCCATCAACGTTCCGGCATAGCTCAGCGGTAGAGTAGGTGGCTCAATCGTCGTTATAGAGCCGTGAGGTTGGATCGCTGGTCAAAATGAATAGGGGAGCGACTTGAAAGATTCGGAGCCGGTAGTAATTTATTGCCTCCTTATGGGCACCTTATAATCCACTTATTCGACCTGTTTGAGAGCATCTTATCAAGAGATGCGACAGGCTTCCAAAAGGGAAGATCAATGCTGAATTTGAGGTTGAATCACGGGAAAACGGAGGTAAAAAATGGCTCCGGCAGCTGGATTCGAACCAGCGACCAAGTGGTTAACAGGGTGCGGGTTACACTAATCTTTCGCTCAAAACCATTCAGCAGGCATCCTTGCTACGACATCAAGAATATACGTGATCTTTCATGCCTTTTCAAGACAAAAGGTGGGAAAAAAGTGGGAAAATTTTGCTTCGTGGATATCTTGATGGGACTGCCCAAAGTCGATAATCCGCATTTCTCAACATATTTATCTGAAATTCTACATCATAACTCATCACACGATAAAAGAATATTCTTTTACATTGTTATTTGAGCTGAACGAATGTAAGTAATCCCAAAACTTTTGCAGGCTCGGTAGGTTTGGAGCGAACTTTGCAAGGAGAAAGTATTGTTTCCGTCATAATTTTGAAAAATATCCAGTCCACGCCCAAGAATAATTTTCCAGCCAGTATCTGCCGTGATGTCGCGGTCATGAATGGTCTCGTCAAAACAGTATGATAAGTGAATTCCTGCCGGCATGACAGATGCAACGATCTGATCGAAAAACTCTGTCTGCCGGGAGAAAGCAAATTCATCACTCATTGTCACGACATGAACAGAAATTTCTGTTTCGGTACTTTTATTTCTTATCAACTCCTGTAACAGTTCCATAAGGTTTCGTATCTGCCAGTAGTTTCGCAAATACGGATCGACTATCACGATTCTCGTTGCACCGCGAAGATACGGTATCAGCAACCGCTCAAAGGAGATGCCTTTGCTGTTTTCCGGGTAGGTAAAGTTGCCTTCCGGTAAAGTATCTGCCGTTTGACTGCCTGGCTTCCGAACTGTTGCAACAGGCTTGTCGAACTTCGGCCCGATGTGTTCGGAAGCCTCTTCGCCATGAATAAAATAGTATTGCGGATATTCAGTTTCTTCAAGTGTTTTTACCTTATTGGTATTTCCGTCTTCATCAGTATATTGGAAGAGCGGTTGGGAATAAGTCGTATCGAAGCGCATGATCTGGTCTTTAACACGCTTGCGACCTTCAATGGCAAAGTCCAATAGTTTTTTGATTTCTCCTGCGGTTGCATCATGATTGGGGAAGATCATTTTCATAAGACCAGACATCGTTTTCAGGATACCGTCTCGGTCGCGCGTAGAGATGGAAGAATCAAGTGTGAAAAGCTTTTTGTAGTCACCGGAACGGTCATCATCGCGGAACGCTCGCAGGATTTCCGCCAGATAATCGACCACAAATCCGTATCCATGGGAAAACATCTCCGCCCGAATGATGTCAACTTCCCAACCGGGGATGTAGAAATGGATGCGATCGAGAAATGCAGAATCGTGATATTCTCTGGGCAACTCATCAAACAGATCGGAATTTTTCAGCATATATGGAACACTGTGCTGAGTATTGCCAACAAAAATCATGGACGCTTCTGCACTCAGGGTCTCGACACCACGGGAAAACGACTTATTCGCCATGTAATTTTTCATGATGTCAACGAGTTTTTTGTCCGGCTTCTTCTGTTTTCCTGCGAATTCGTCAAACGCAATGGCATCCCAATACCCGACCAATCCCAGCTTGCCGTTGGAATTATTGACAAACAATTTCGGAACAGTTACTTCTCCGCCGGAGAGCAAAATTCCGTGAGGTGAAAACTCCGAATATATATGCGATTTCCCTGTTCCTTTCGGTCCCAGTTCAATGAGATTGTAGTTCCGCTCACAGTATGGGATAAGCCGCATCAATTGGAAAAGTTTATTCCTTTCACCGAATTGTTCAGGATTAAAACCAATGCTTTGAATCAGGAGATCGATCCATTCATCAGTGGAAAACTGTTTTCTGGCATTCAAAAAAAGTTCCCGATCGAAATGCGACAATTGAATCGGCTTGAGGGACTCCAATACCCATGGACATTGATTTTTGTCCTCAGACGGCATATACTCCAGTGAAGCGATACACCAAATTCCATTGACAAGCAATTTCGGGTGCCGCTTGATGGTCTCCGGCGGCACAAGGACCTTGCTGATGCCGAGATTGGAAAAGGTCGCTTCGTAAACATCGGCACGGTCGTTCAGCATCACACTGATTTTGTCTATAACCTTGTGATGTCCTTTTTCCTTGATCGTGGAACGGACCAGTCCAGCTTCGTTGCGGTGGACGTAATGTTCGCGTAAAATGCTTTTGACGGATTCGATGCCGGTCTGGATGGATGCCTCGTCGCTGGTTGCGCAATACTGCCCAAGCAAATATTCAAGCACGTAGGTCGGCACGATGGCATTACCTTTGACCTCTTTTACCAGGTCTTTCCGAACCACCACGCCGGGGAATGCCTCGCATATTTTTCTATCAAGATCCGTCATGAAAACATCTCCTCAAAAGTCCATATCCATCAGTTGACGGCGCAACTGGTATTTTCTGGTCTGATAATCTTTGTAAAAAGTAGTCCCCGATTCACGCTCACGCAATTTCAACACAATCTCCTGGCCGTTGTATTTTTCTGCCTCATGGGTGAGAACAAGGCTGAAAGTCATTTCACGGTCATGCGTACTGGAACCGGTCAGATCAAACACCAGTTCATGCTCATCGGAAATCAATTCCCCGGAGAGCGAATACAATCCGGCTCTCAAAGTACGAGGCAGAATTTTACCCTCCACCGGCTGCATCTGATAACACTTGACGGCAATCTGCCCCGAGGTGATGACCGACATTCCGGAAATGATATTCACATCAACCTGCGTGGTGTCACCCTCGCGTTTTTTACGGATTTTCAAAACCGGGATGACGATTTCCTGCAGTGACGCACCGCCGTGGACATACCGGCTGCCGGAACCTTTGACACGCAAACGGTTGATGGATTTCGCAATCTGGATTTCGCAATCCCCCTGGACGCCAAGTTCGGCCGGAGTGAATTTCTTCAGTCCGTCAACAGGAGTCAGACTTTTACCAAAAACAAAACGCCGATTGATCTTCAGCACGGAGAGTCCTGCCGGAACGCCGTCAAGAAAATCATCCTCCGACAATTCCCGATTCTGATAAATGAACCCGTGATCGGCTGTAACGATAATATTGGTGGCGTTGTATCCGGCGAGCCGCTTGACCATGGCGATGATTTCCTCAATGGCGTCTTGTGCGGCCTTGCAGGTATTGCCCTCGGTCATTTTATCGTCGCCGGTCATGTCGATAACATTGTGATAAATATACGCCACATCATGGTTCCGAAACAGGGCGCGACCGTTTTCTTTCGTCATTTTCTGAAATTCTTCTGCCGTGACAACGGTTGAACGTGCACAATTTTGCGCCAATACCCTGGCGCGAGCACTTGAACCGTCCGTACTCAATTCGTCAGCGAGAACGGAAATTCCATGATCGGCGGTTTGCAGCATCAGCGATTTATGCGGAAGTAGCGCCGCCATGCCAAGCGCGGTATAGCTGGGCAGTGAGGAACACATACAATCCAAATCAGCGGAATATCGGTCTTCCACAGTGAGCCGTTCGCAAAGTTCTTCCGCGATCTCATAACGCAGACCGTCCGAAATAATAACAAATACTTTTTTCCCCTTGTCCAATACTCCCTGAATGTTATCGGCGAAAAATCGGTCCTGGCGAGGTACTCCGGGGATATCCCAGTGTGATTGCGCATCCAGCTTTTCCTGCCAGAGGTTGTTCAACGGCAACAAATAGCGATTGGAGTAGAAATTTTCCACCACAGTCTGTAAATCGCACAACAGATCGTTCTGTTCGGAAAGCATAACGTGACGGATGAATTTCCGGTACAGTTGATCCAGCCGAAAATATTGGTTCGTATAGCACTTGAATCCATCGATCAGCGACTCCACCGCGAGATTGGTATCGCTTAACGTCTGCAGAAACTGTGATGCGGCGTCTGCTGCAAGATATGCGTGTTCAAGGCGGTCATACCAGAAGGTCTGACGGCGGGCACGAACGATATTTGAGCAATCGGACGCGGAAATGGTTCTCGCTTTGACGCGCGTCACGAGTTCCGTTAAAATGTGAATGTCAATCTGTTTGAAAAAATCAAGATCGCCAAGCATTTCCAGTTTGCGTTTCATCAAATCCGCTTCCAGGTCAAGCGCCGATGCAACCATGCCTGAGCATTGTTCAAAGGAATGTCCGTATTTTCGGCTGTCTTTGAAGCGTTTCAGAAATACCAGCGCCTCGTCATTCAACCGGGTGGCCTTGGGACATTCCGAGTCCAACGTCATAAAATAGCAGCCTTGAAAGAGGCGGAAGGTGAAATCTTTCACCGATGGAGCATCCGACAAATAACCATAATGTCTTTGAACCTCCTTCCACAGAAATCCGTCCAAACGGCAAGCCTGAATCTCTTTATATTTCGTATCGCCGCCTGCGGCCAGTTCCGCAAGCAGTTGTTCCAGAATTGCATCCAGACGGCAATCCGTGCCGGTGATGACAGAGAGCATCTTGCGTCGGACTGCATCCATGGAATCGTGTCCGGAAAGGATCTTTTTCAAAGCGGCGCGGCGCTTTTGAGTTACGAAGAATCCGCTGTGGTCGACGGTCAATTGGCTGTATTCGTAACTCAATCCCAGTTCACTCAGCCAAAGCGAGTCCTGGTCCGCATAAAACACATCATAGGTCAATTCCAGATTCAACAGCCAGTTTTCTTCCAGCGGCGGTTCTTCGCCGGCGGTAAAAATCAGGAATCTGGTGTCCGGTTCGGCTCGAAGCACCCGATAGAGAATTGAAAATTCGTTGTTTCGAACTTCTATTTTTTCAACACCGGGCAGATTCAACGCGGCAAATTCATCGTGGAGTTCACTCTTTTTATCCCGCCAGCAAACAATCCGGCTCTGCTCAAACTTTTCTGTGAGTATTTTTTCGGTGGAGGTCATTGTTTTCCGTCCTGTTTCTCGGAGAGTTGTTTGACCGCCCTGTCGAAATCGGAGACTATCGGTTGGGTCAAATTATAAACATCGTATTCAGCGGCGGCTTTGGCTTTTGCCTTCGGAGCGGATATTTTACCCTTATTGCCATCCGGAAGAACCTGATATTTCCGGAATGCGAGAAATTCGTTGATGCTGGCGGCAAACTGCTCCATGGTGAATGTGTTTTCCCGTTCAATCAGATCCTCAATATAATCGAAATAACCGGTCACAGTACGTTCCAGTTGTTTGATCTGTTTCTCCGGTAAATAATTTTTTGCCACAGAAGCATCCGATTTCAGCACACGGCCGTTGGGCGCATTCTTCCATGTCATCAATCCCATGTGCTGTTTTGTGTGGTCAGCATGGGTATAAACAATTTCCGCACCGGTCTGCCCGGTAATGGCATAATGAAATTTATTTTGCACCATGGCGTAAAAGTCACGTGTAATCTGCGAATCCTTGTCGTAGTCGATACTGCATTCCTGAAAAATATCGGTGATCTGCTGCCAGATGCGCCGCTCGGATGCGCGAATGGAACGGACACGTTCCAGCAATTCACGGAAGTAGTCTTTGCCGAAAAGCGTTTTGCCCTGCTTCAACCGGTCGTCATCCAACGCAAACCCTTTGAGCATATATTCTTTTAAAACACCGGTCGCCCAAATGCGGAACTGCGTCGCCCGGCGGGAGTTTACCCGATACCCGACTGAGATAATGGCGTCAAGGTTGTAGAATTTCGTTTTTTGCTGCTGGGTTTTTCCGGGCATTGCCCCGTGCTGAGTGGTTATTTCCAAATTGGAAACAACCACTGATTCCTGCAGTTCACCTTCCTCAAAAATGTTTTTTAAATGCTTGCTGACCGCTGGAATACCGACACCGAACAACTCCGCCATGCCCTTTTGGGTCAGCCAGACAGTCTCGTCTTTAACGGCGGCATCGACGCGAATGTCTTCCGCCGGAGTGCTGTATACGATAAACTCAAGTTCATTTGACATGGGAATCATTCCTCCTTTGCTTCGAGGCCTGGAATTTTTTTCAGTGCCGCGCCGAACTTACAGTAGTTCACTTTGACGCCGTCGTCAAGATCGATGGCGATTTTCTGTTGCGCGAGCGGATAGAGGATGTCACGTTCGTAGGCGTCCAGTTCAGTCAACATCGCGGCGTATTTGTCGATCAGCTTCAGATTGCGCGTCTTTTCCGCCGGAGCGAGGGTGGCACGGTTGTTTTCGGTTATCAAATGCTCGCGATGGGAGCGAATCTTGGAAATAAACTCCCGGAGATATTCGTTCAGAACGATGCTGACGGTGTCCGGACGGTAGCGATGCATATAGATCAGCGCATTGAATGAGCCTTTCGGCGAACTGAACATCCAGTAAATCGGGCGCTTCTTGTACCGCTGGACGTGATCCTTGTAAAAATCCTTGATGAAGTATTTACGAATGTCCTTTCCCAGCGCCTTTTCGATGAAATCCAGATTATCGGCAAAGTGTTCTGCTCCGAATGTGAATTGGAGAAACGCCTTGAACTGTGCGACAATATCATCCAGGAACCACTCCTCATCAAGAATCGGCAGGACCCCGTCCCTATCCATAAATTGATGATAGTTTCCTTCATCACCAAAAACGTCATAAAAGTCCGAGTAAGAAGTTATCTTGCGTTTATCGTCTTTTATGGTAAAATAACGTGTGGCACCTAATGCTCCGAATATATTGCTCCCGGTTATTGCGGTTTGATATTCAATTTCGTCGTCCTGACCAGAGATAGGTTGATTAGCAAGGATGAGTCCCGGCTTTTCCGGCGAATAGCGTCCCATCATACAGCCAACGGCATAGGAAATATATTCCTTTATGGTATCTTCCAGCAACCGCTCTTCGGTTTCTTTGGCAAACGGAAAAGCATCGGCAGGCCTTTCATCCGATTCGTTATTGTTGACCGGTAGAATCTCAATACGATCTTTCTTGCCAAGAACAAAGTCATTGCAAACGGCATCGAAATTTTCTATATTTTTGCCATACCGGTACCACGGATTGCAAGTGAGGGTAATTTCGTTCCACGGGACTTCGGGTGAAAGTTCGTCCTGCAGCCCGTAAGCCTCGATAAAGATGCGGTTGTTCTCGATTTCGAGGCGGTGCATCTCTTCGGTCTGGCGCTTCCAATCTAATCGTAAACGGGAATAGTTTTCCGCTAGCGAAGAAACCTCAACATTACTTTCATCCCAAATTCTTCTTTCTCGAATCAACGGATTTTCTTGAAACCCCCACGATATCTCGTAAGAATCCCAGTCGGACTGTGAGATTCTCAATAATGTATTTACACAAGGTGTATCTTTTAATTTTACTGGTATCTTTGATATATAGCCAGCATTAAAATCCAAGGTTGGTGATATTGCTTCCAAAAAATATATGATAGGGGTTGAGTTTAACAACCCTAGTAATTTATTCTTATTGGCAATATCATAGGGAAACATTGCTTGTCCCTTATCTGCAAAGATAAAACCTGCAGGTTGATCTCGAAGAGAAAATAAGCCAGAAGATAATGCCGACCAAGTAAGTCCAATACGGAAATAAAAATCAGGGTTCTTAGCAACAAAATCGGGATTACCATTCAAATAAGGATATTTGGAAATGATAGAGGTTTTTATTGCCTTTCCATCATTTTCCCAATTAACAACTAATTCATTATTCCCTGCCCAGCGTCGAAATGTTCCTCCTTTATTAAAGGGGAACCATTTCTTGTTTGATAAGAGAGCCTCAGAACGATTTGAACAGTTAAATCCTATTGTCTTCTTAGAAATCTCAAACCATAAACGTACAAAACGCTGATTGTCACTAGTCGCCAATCCTTGTCGAGGGGAAGCATATTTGTTCAATGGTTGTGCAATTCTAAAGACATCAGATATCCTTTGTGAAAGCCAATATGCAATCGGGCTACCGGGGATTTTCTTAAAATCCTCAGCAGACACCCGGAAAAAGCTTTTCGTTTTATTCATTTCAAACTCGTTTTCCGCTCAATGTTTTAATTAACGCAACCTCATCATAATCGATTTTCCTTGGCAAGCAACGTAACTGGTACTGTTTGAGAAAATATTGATCTGTCATTCCGGCAATGAAGTCAGCTACAATACGTTCGTTTCGGGTATTAGAAAGATAGGTATCAGGAAAACGCGATACATAGTCATGAAAAATAGACGCTTCGCTGTCGCCTTTTTGTAAATCACCAAGGTATAGATCAAAGAGTTCCCTAACCATTTTCTCAAAACGCTTTTTTTGCTCATCAATCAACGTGCATCCGTAGATATACTTATAATTAAAATCCTTCAGCAATGAAAAAGCATAAAAAATCGGATCAGAAAAAGCAATCGCTTCCTTGTCATAACTATTCTCAATAATATCAGCACACAATACATTGATAATATCGTGATTGGTACTACCTAACACACGCCGAATGTCAAGAGGCAAATCGTCCTTATTGATAAGCCCCAATATAACCGCATCTTCAAAATCTTTTCCAACGTAAGAAATCATGTCTGAAACGCGAACAACGCATCCTTCCAACGTAGACGGAGATATCTTCTTATCATAGCCTGGTGTCTGAAAACATGCGTCAACGTTGCTTTTCAAGACATCCCATGTCAAATTTGCAGAGTCAAAGTTAAAAGTTGGCTGCGCCAGCTCACCGTTGTGCCCCAATATTCCATCAAGAACCTGAATCGTTAAATCGCATCCTCTTCCCTTATGTTCAAGTTCTTGCATAACTCTAACCGATTGAGCATTATGAACAAATGCGCCGGCATTTTTTTCTTGAAGAATCGCATTCAGAATAGATTCGCCAGCGTGACCAAATGGCGTATGTCCGATATCATGTCCAATCGCAATAGCTTCAACCAGATCCTCATTCAATTTTAGGCATCGTCCAATTGTTCGAGCGATACGGGATACCATTTGAACATGCAGAGAACGACGAGTAATATGATCATTCTTGATTTGAAAAAAAACTTGCGTCTTATCCATATAACGTGCATAGGAATGAGAATGCATAATCCGATCAGCATCATGTGCAAAAGGCGAACGGTAATCTGGCAATTCGCCAGACCGTCGACCTTCTGCATCCGATTTCCGCATCGCACTTTTACTCAAACAGGCAAATTGACAAAGATTTTTCGATTCGATAGTGGATCGATCTATGGTCACTTTATTTCTTAATTCAGCTGGCATCATATTGTAATTGCCTCCTTGAACATGGCGGATTTTTCAGCTTCGCTGTTGCCGTCGATCAGCCGGAGAAATGCACCTTGATAGTCGGGGATATGGGTATTGGTCAGCGTAAACGCGGTCGTTTGTACAACTTCGCCGCCAATCGTGTCAAAAGCGCGAGGTCCAAGATGCGCCATAGAGAGAATCGTATCTTTATCCAGCAACTTTGTCCGCAGTTTCTCGAAAGACGAAAGGAACATCCAGCTCTGCATGGTAATCATGCCGATTGTTCCATGCTTCTGCACCAATTCCAGGCAGCGTTCTATGAACATGGCAAAGAGATCGGATTTGCTGTCGGGATATTTTGCTTCGGCAAACTTCTTCAAGTCGGCATTCATGCCCTTGCCGCCCATATACGGCGGGTTGGTCACCACCACATGGTATTTCGGCGAGAGATACTCCACTTGGCGAAGCACCGTCAACACTCTTGTATGGATGCCGGACAGCAGGAGCTGATCCGCAACATCGCGGCTTTCCAACTCGGCAAGCATGGCGGCGGCATTGGTCAACTGCGGTACAATCAGCGAGCCGAAGCAGTCCGCCTTTTCGAATTGCCGGAACGTTGTCTGCAATGCCGAAGTAAACAAATCCGGTCCGATAAAATTCAAATACTCCGTCTGCTCATCCTTCGTAAGGCTCACATTCTGCAGAATACAGATATTCGGCTTGGGAGCATTCTCGCGACGCAGGAAACGGCTGTCGTATTCGCGCGCCTTCATCGTCAAGGCAAATGCCGCCAGTTCGCCGGCGCGCGAGTCGATTTCCAAACCATAAAGGTTGTTTTTCAGAATCAGGGACGGAATCTCGCGCGGCGAAAATCCCGCTTCCTCATAAATTTTCTCAAGCAAATCAAACGCATAAGTCAGCATATGACCCGATCCGCAGCACGGATCGCAGACTTTCAATTCTTCCGGAGACATCACTTTGAGAAAATCGGCATCCTGTTCTGTCGCCGGAATATAATACTCCATGGATTCCGCAAGTCTGGAAGCGGGATGATTCAGCATCCACAGCCGGCCGAGTGAATTTTCAACCAGATAGCGCACGATCCAATCCGGCGTAAAGAGCTGGGTGGCGGCCGGAATGTCTTCGGTTTTGACAGTCTTCCCCATCACTTCGTCTTTTTTCTCGGAGATATAGAACTGATACAGCCAGCCGATCACTTCGACACCCTTTTCCGCGACTTCCGGCAGAATGGCTTCACGTGTCAAGGCAAGGATGGAACTTCCGCTCAGCAGATCGTCCGGCATCAGGAGTTCGGTATAGTCGTTGATCGGCTGAAACAGAAACGGCATCGGTTTATTATAGGCATTGCAGATTGCCACAAGTAGCAGTTTGTAAACTTCCAACTGCGCATTCGGCCGTTCACTTGCCAGAATATCCCGGATCATCATTCGGGTGGCGGCCGGAATTTCATCGGAAAAACTGTTGCCTTTGGCTTCTTCGAGAATTTCCGGCTGGAAATGTCCCGGCAGCGGCGAAACGACCCGGACCGGGTTGTATCCCATGACATCCATATAACGCAGTGCACAGAAGCGATTGAACCAGGTATAGGCGACAAAATCAATGACTGCCGCTTCACCTTTTTCCCGGATATTTTTCTCCAACTCGACAACAGCCCGGGGAGTTCCGCGTCGCGCCGGACTGTTTTCGCCAATGGCGAATTTCAACTTGTCCGCAACCGCTTCCAGCAACTTCTTCCGGGCGGTCTGCGCAAATCTTTTCAATCGGTTGGTATCCATATTTTTGACTCACAGTTTGATTCGTTTTCCGTTTTTCACCTGTTCACGCAGAGCGGCCTCAAGCCGAACCAGCTCCGCTTTATATTCCGAAATATAGGTGTCAATATCGTCATCATTTTCCAGCCACGGTTTGCGGAAACTCACATAGACACGCGGCAAAGCAACCGATTCCGCTGCCGGACGCGGCACGTCTTTTCCGTCTCCGGCTTTGACAGGATGGGCCAGAGTGTAGAGTTCTTCCGCCAAACGCTTGAAGGTCGTTTCTTCAAAGTCATGCGCCTGTTCGCGGATAACGGCAATCAGCGGCTGCTGTTTGAATTCATTTCGGATCGTGTCAAAGCAGGAGGAAAAGCGCTGCTGCTCAATGTCCGGTACAGCCATAAAATCCGGCAATGCGACAAAGCGGCGTTTCAGTGCTTCGATCCGCCGTTCCGCATCAGCAGCCTCCCGCTCCACCGTTTCGACAATCCGCCGTTCCAGAATTTCAGTTAGTTCCTTCAAACGCGGCATCCGGTTCCCCTTGAAACAACGCGGATCGCGGACAATGTCATCCACCTCCTGAATTTCATCATGCGGAATATAAGTGAGGTTGGACTGCTGTTCCCGCAAAAGCTGACGCGCATGATCCAGAATCTCCCGTCCACTTCCATTCATAAAGGCGATGATCGGATCAAAAACATCCTCCTTGTCGTCGCAAAGCGCATCCATTTCGCTGCGCTGGCATTCGGTGAAAAACCAGGCGGCCGGTTTTGCGGCGACCGCTTTCAATTTAACCAATGGAGTCGCCAGTTCTCCGAGGAACGGATAATGTGTTCTGCGGGAATCGTAAGAAGTCAGCTGAACTGCCAGCTCCTGGATTTTATCAAGCAAATCCCGTCCCAGCAACTTGGGATCGGCAGCAGCGGGCGGTTCCTGAAAGTAGTCGTTGTAAAATTCTTTGACCTTCTTGATCTGCGCCGGAGTGTAATCTGCCTGCGGTTCAAGAGTGACATTATCATAACCGTGAGTATTCTTTAAGGCGGCAATCAGTTTTTCGCCTTCAAGCAGATTCCCATCCGCCCGCAGTTCCAGCTTGCCGCGAACGGCAAGTTGCGCGATAATACAGAGAATTGCGTCATCATACCAGCCGTAGGGACGCATCGAGAACTTCTCGCGCAGCCCCTTGATCGTTGTCCGCAGGCCATTGTCGCGATTTGAACGAATGGCATTGAGAACTTCCAGCTCCGCTTCCGAAAACACATCAGGGAACAGTTCGCGCCCGTGTGGATCAAAGTAGGCGGCAAGATTGCGCTCGTGATAATCCGTTCCGTCGATCATCTTTAAATTCGAGTAAAAAAACTGAATCAATTCCTGACAGGCGGAAAGAATTCTCTGTTTGGCATCGCTGCTGGGACAATTCAGTTTCTGTCCGTTGATGAGCAGTTCGGCATCGACCAACAGCATTGCGGCATGAACTTTGATTTCCTGCTCACGGTCGCGGTTGCCCAGAAGCTTATTCTCCAGAATCCGGTGAACGCTTTCATTCTGCGTATTGATATTCTGCGTGCTGTATTTGCCGGTTTTCAAAAACATGGTGACATCCGTCATCAGTCCGGAGTCCGGCGGCATTACAACCAGCAACTCAGCTTCCCCCCAGGTGGCGGTATGGAAGTCTTCACCGGTACTGCGCTCATACCATGGCGTAATCACATGGATGCGCAGTTCGTACTCCCTGCCGATATTGCGTCCGTCTAATTTTTTACCAAGAGTATAGTCTTGTCCGTTTCCAATATAGCGGATTTTTGTGCCTCCGAGAATCTGTTCGAAGATGATTTTATTCAAAACCTCAACCACGTCGGAGGCGTCGATCGCGGTGTTTTTGATCTCTTTTTCGATATCTTGTTCCTCATCGGTCAGATACTCATAAAGATCTCCGTTTCGCTGAATATAAGACTCGCTTTCCAGTTTATTCAAGGCTTCCTGAACCCGTCGAGCCCGTTCCTGGGTATTCTCCGAAAAATCCGATCGCAGCAAAACGGCAATATTTCGTGCTGTCGCCTTGAATGGACGTACATATTTCACCAGAAACAAAGCTTTGAGTACCTGCACTGCAAACGGATCGCACAAGTGTTGCTCTGCCGTGGAAATTGCTCGCACCGCGTTGCTTTTCACCGCCTGCCGGATTCCCTCGTACATCAGGTCGAAGGTGGCAAGACTGCCAAGTTTTTGCTCTCGAAGATCAATGATGACTCTCTGGAACACCCCCAGCATGGAACGTTCGCCGACGGAATTATGCTTCCCCTCAAACACATTGTGTTCCGAAAGACATTGAATTGCGGCCTGGAACAGCGGAAACTGATAAGGGACAAACGGATAACAGGCGGAAAAATCAGCGAAATCGTCAAACTGCCTGTAAGTTTGTGAACCGTCGCCGAATCCGAACAGCGTTTTAAAGTTATTCCGCTGTTCATCGTAAATCTTCCGAAGCTCCGGCTGACTGGCTTCCTTTTTGTCCAGCAATCGTTTCTTGATGACTTCATCGACATTCGCACTGGTCAGCTTCAAGCGATTGGCGAATCGCGCCTGGATTTTGGAGAAGTCATTGCCCTGCTTTTTACCGGCCTCACCGAACACGGAAGTCATATCCTCTTGGGCCGTAACAATCACCCATGCCTGTCCCTGGCATTTCGTCGCCAACGTTTCCGCTACCGTTTGCAGATTGGTCATTAATTTGATGTTGTCCGCAATATACTGTCCGACCTCGTCCACAAAAAAATTCAAACGGAATCCAGCCGGTTGCCGATCAATATATTCCTTGACTTGATTGGCGAAATCCTCGATGGAAAGCTTGTAGTCGCGACGGTATTTGTCAATGATTCCATTGGCCGCGTCCTCCGGTTCTCCCATGATTGCGGCATATGCTTTGGCAATATTACGCCCTTCAAGAATAGCCTGTTCACGTCCTTTCCGCCATGGTTTACAGGCGATGTTTCCGTAGGCGTCCCTGAATTTTCCATATAACCCGCGGCTATCCAGATCACGTTCAAACTTGGCGATATACCCCTGCTTGCCGTAATATCCGCACATTTCGTCAAACACTTTGACAAAAACGGAAATAAGTGCATCCGTCTGCTTCGTGTTGATGGCATCGGACTTCTGGTCAATGTTGAACAAAATGCTTTTCGACGGCATGGCACAAGCCTTCCGTAACTGAGCCCGGAGTTCCGCATCCTCGCATTTGGAAAGAAACATTTCGGAAACCGACATGCCGTCGATTTCGCGATTTTCCAGCAGCAGCGCCAGCATCTTCAACAAGTGGGATTTACCGGAGCCGAAAAAGCCCGATATCCAAACGCCATTCTGTGTCGCACAACTGTAATCATTGTATGCGGAAACAAATGCGTCAAGTCGTTTCTCCACTTCCTTGGTCAGAACATATTCTTCAACTTCGTTGCGAAGTGACACCTCGTCATCCGCCTTGATGACTCCCTCAATCGGACGTGCGACATCTTTAATAAAAATATCATTCAGTTTTGGCATCTGCCGCTCCTTGGATTTCATATTTCGTGAGGTCGTAAGCGCGATAATACCTGTCACCGGGCAATATCCCAAAAAGACTGAGCGTTGCGCCCTTGTCCTGAGAATGAGTATATTCACCAGGAAAGAAAAGAACCAGAGGAAATCCTTTGACGCTGGATTGCAGGTTGTTCAATATATTATGCGTCCGGATATAGGGAAACACTTCCCCCACTCCCGTTAGAAAAAGAATATCGGGCCTGCCCTGTTTATGAATGCGGTTTTCAATCGCAGGCACGATATGCGATTCCACGTCAAGGATGCTTTGCAGTGATTCGAGAAAAAAGCCTTTGTCGGTCTCAGGTTCGATTTCGCATAACTGCCCGAAAATTCCTGCCTCTTCCAGAAGACTGATACACAGATCATATAAGTTAATCTCAAGGACAGCAATTCCACTGTCGGAAAGATGCTTTTTCAGCTGTGGAATCATTTGCTCGACATTCCGTTTTTCTTTGATCGAAAAAGGACAAAGAAAAAACGGTATGTCGTTATTCAATCCTTCCATCTTCAAAAATCGTCGACTGGACATCACCGCTCTGAGATGCTTAAATAAATCCGATACAGTATATTCTGTACGTGTCATTTCGCCCCCGTTTTCCGTATGACGGGAAAGTATTGAATTTCCGCCTGGTTCCTGCCTGCAAAAAGGGCATCAACTGCCGGACTGAAAATTACAGGCAGGATCATATTCTCACGGTTTAACATGCCGCAATTCCGCATAAATTGAAACAGCATCTGCCGGAGACGCTTGCATGTGGAATCCCGCAACTCCAGTATTTCAGGATGAAATACGGCTTCGCGCTCAACAAACAAGGCGTAGTCGGAAAAATCAATGTGTCGTTGCAGAGTGATGAATTTTTCCCGCAAAACTTCTCTGGCAAAATTTCCGATAAACTGATAGCGCCGACAGAGTGCAAGCCACAAGACGATATCAATGTCCTGCGATGATGAGAAACACAATATTTTCATTTCAGCAGCCTCAAGACATTCCAGACGAGCTTTGATTTCAGAAAATATGCGGCGGCGACTGTTCGCCGTTTTCAACTGCAAGCAGTTTTCAATCATTACTCGTTGGTGAATTCGCGACCAGTCTTGTAATTCAAGATACAGCAAGGCGACCATGATTGTTTCTTTACGAAGCAACCCGGCTGTGGTAAAGGACATGCTGTATTTTTTAGTCGTTCTCATAATTGCGGATTTCTTATTCTTTGTCCGATGCCTGTTTGCGTGATTTGTTTTCCGCACCGCCGTTTTCTGCCCATGCGTCAACTTGTGCCTTTTTGAATTTCCAACATCGGCCAAATTTCGTCGACGGCATCTTATTGCGTGTGATCCAACGATGAACAGTATCGTTACTCACCCCAAGGTATTTACATATTTCTTCCATGGACAGCCATCTGTCTTCCATCTCAGTCCTCTCATCATAATGTAGGTTAGATGCGATTTTCTAAACATAGCATAATATAATACTCATATGTACATTTACAAGCCGCAAATATCCGCACTTTTCCGATTTGGTTTGATCTTTGACGTATTAATTACACTTCCCATGATAAATTTCTACTTTGATGTCGAGAATAGCTCAATTTTTTGCGAGTTTAAATTGAGCACATTCCTCCAGTTGTCTTTTAATGTTTTATACACGATATCAAGGAATTTGCGAGCCAAAACGATATTGGCTGGGGCGCCTCTCCGCGGCTTTTTATCGACTCATGAAAGGCGTTGGGATATAATAAAGAACTCAGAGAAAAATCAAGAATAGGGAAGAAAAAATTGTCGGGATACTGCGCGCCATTACAGGCCGTCGAAGTGGATACCGTGACGGAGAAACAACGGAGAAAATATTCGGCCTTGCCGAGTGTGTGTCGGATTCCTCATGACACCGGGTGACTTCTCCGGCAAGGGAACCGGGAGGCCAGCGGTCTTCATCATAAAGCCACGGCTGAAGCACCGATTTTTTCACTTTGTCTACAGGATCATATCACCAAGATACAGCGTGCCAAATCCGAAACGGGAGCTGATGAAAAATCCGCCGAATCCCATCCGCTTCATATCACGAATCCGGATACGAATACGTTCCGTATCCGGAAAACTGTGTTTGAAAGACACTCATGGACGGTCAATTTCCAATTCGTCAAAGTGAAGCGGAACGGAGAGGAGACGAAGTGCTTTTGCAAGTATTTCATAGTTCAGGTCAGAGGGCATGGAACCATTGCGAAGCGAGAGCGCGGCGGCAAGTCCGGCCGCCTGTCCGGTCAGCGCGGCGGCGGGAATGACGCGCATCACCTCCCATGCATCTCCGGTTGCACCGATGCAGCGTCCGGCATAAAGAACATTATCGGGCCCTTCCTGCGGAACGAGGGCCGAGTATGGAACCTCCCAAATCAAACCGGCACGGCGCCAATCCGCCACCATCCCGATCGAATCCTCAACGTGTTTCCCATCGCCGCCGCCGGTCATCATTGTGCGGGCACGAACTGCGCAGATTTTGCGGAACTGCGGCATGATCGGGAGCTTGACCGGATAGAAAGACTTCCGGCCGTTCTTCCCTGATTCATACGCATGAGCATAATAGGAGCGCAGATACCGTCGCGTAACGCGGAAATATTCCGAGACTTGTTTCCCGCTGATGCCGTGCCTCGTTTCCTGTTTGAGTTTTTCGAGCGATGTTCCGGCTGCCGCCAAATCATCATCGGAGAACACACCCGTCGGTGCGCCGTTTCCGTAAACCGGACCGTAGTTCATGTGCAGGGAGTCATGCGAAAACTCAAGCGCCCAACAGGAGAAACAGTTGTCGTCAGTCACGACATTCTGACCGAGGCGGCGCGCCAGAACCGCGCTTCCGCTGGCATCGATAAACCGTTTCGCACTGAGTTCGATACGCCCGCTTTCGTTTTCGACTTCAAGCCTCGTAACCATTCCATTTCCGACGCGAACGTTACAGACAAGCGAATCCAGCCAGACATCAACGCCGGCACCATCCAGCATTTCATCAAGCGCCAATGCAAATGAGGCCGGAGAAAAAACGCTGATGAAGCGTTTTCTCTCTTCCCCATTGCATTCGTTTCTCCATCCCGGGGGAATTTCACCGGGCCCGTAGACGATGCTTTTCCGGAGCATTTCCTCCGCAATGCCGAATGTGACCTGATGCCCGTTGCCGTCGCAGAGCGGCAGAAAGACGTTGATGAGACCGCCTGTCGCCAACCCTCCGACCAATGCAGTCTTTTCAATGAGAACGGTTTTCATCCCCATCCGGGCCGTCTGAACTGCCGCTGCAACTCCGGCGATCCCACCACCTATGATGGCGATGTCATACACTTGCATCATGATGTCACTTATCCGTTCTGAGAATTTCTAGTTTTTCCGGTCCTGCAATGAAAAGAGGGGCGTCTGAGATTGTAATATCCGGTGAAGTAACGGAGCTCTCTTTGCCGAGATAATTGACGACCTTTGTGACCTTTCCCTTGAATTGCAATTTTACCGGAATGGCGGAACGCTGATAAGTCCACACTGCATGAACAGGAAGCTTGTCCGGTGTCAGCCACGAGGCAATATAAATTCTGTCGGATTGTCTCAAGCGGACTTTTGAAGAACCGTCCGGGCACATTTCGATCAGGGTTTTATAGGCATAATAGGCCGGTTTCGGTTCCAGGTTACGCCGGACTATGCCAAAATGCTGTTCCCTGTGGGATGATTCTTCCTTGCAGGGGAGCTTGAAAACGAAATATTTATTCACTCCATGTCCCTTCAGAATCAGCCCGTTGCGAATCAAGAGCTTTGCCTGCATATCTTCGGAACAGTTCTCTTTCGTATTCAACTCCTGTGCGGTACACAGAATTACATTGCCCTTGAAATCTCCGCCGAGCTTATACACACCGGCACAAGGGAAATACCGGTCTTTTTCGACTCCGAATGCCAGTGGAATCAGCCGATCATCTTTGGTGAGATTGCGGCCGGAAATTCCGCGTGCAATGCCGGAAATCGTATAAGATTCCCCACGGTCCACCAGAAATACGGAAGAATAGCTTCGAGGCATATCCTTGTCGGTCCACCAAGCTGACCAGCCGATGCGGAGCTGTTTCAAATACTTGTCATTCACCTGTACACTGCGGAATGAATCACCGTCCGGAACAAGATCAAAATAAAACGGCAAGCCCCCGCACAACAGAATCGTACCGCCTTTTTTGACGTAGCTTTGAACCTTATTGATCTGTGACCCGGGAAAGCTTTCGACGGCGGAGAACATCACAAAAGGGTTCTTAACAGGGTCCAGCCGATTCAAATCCGCAAGTGCGATAGTGCGAATTGATTTGAATCTTTTCTGTAGCAACAGCATTTCGTCATCGGAATAATAGCCATAGTCGTCATCAGCAATGACAACCAATTCATTTTCTTCCGGAACAATTCCGCAAAGTTCGATTCCCCGCTCAACGATCCGGTCAAAAGCAGTCACCTGATTGCTGCCGGTGGCGTTTCCCATTTCCGTGACCCAGAGATCACGTTTGTCGACACCGTATTTTTCCTGTAGCTTATGTAACCCGGCAAAGCGTGAGGGCAGATTGAGTTCCGGCACTTCTGTCCAACTGTAAGGATGAATATTCATCACGTCATAATTTTCTGCTGCACCATTTTTGAAACTCGCCTCAAGAAAATCCAGAGGGATACCTGACAGTCCTGAATAGACGACCACTGCCGACGGATCAATCTCCCTGATGAGGCGGCTCGTTCGGGCAAGCAAATCGGCGTATTTCGCCCCGTCTGCCTTATCTCCCCAAAATAACGGGAGATTGACTTCATTCATTACCTCCCAATAACGGATGCGTCCTTTGTAACGCTCTACACAAGCACGAACATAGGTGAGAAATTCATCCATGTGCTTATATGGTGCGGAAATTCGACGATTGTCGAACCAACCACACAGAATCGGCAGGACTTCCACATCTTTTTGCCGTGCCGTTTCAACCAGTTCATCATAACGTTCAAAGTGGAATTCTCCCCGACGCGGTTCGATCATTGCCCAGTCAAAATCAAAACGTACAAAGCCAATGCCGAGTTCTTTTATGATATCGAGTTCCTGCCGATATACCGGATATTCCCAACGCTGAAGATGTGCACAAATTCCGTAATTTCCGGTCGAAGCTGTTTCCGCCTGTGTCGGATAAAACCAGAACAAGGAAAGCATACACGTTATAAAAAAGCGTTTCATTATGTGATACTCCTTCAATAAAGAGAATTCAATATTATTTTCTGACCAGACGAAGTGAAGTATTTCCTGACACCGTTTGAGGTTTGCCGAGCTTCTCCTGCCGACATCCCCTTGCTGTGTCCATCGAAGAATCCGATATTAGCCTGATCATTGTGACGAAAGTGAATTGATGGCTGATCCCAGTCAGTGGTCGGATCAATAAAGGAACCTCCTCCTCCCGTTTCCGAAGTGGAAGACCAGCCGGGATAATAAGAATCCGCAAATGCGTAAGTCATGGAAGGGGTCCTCGCCCGGTTTACTGCAAAAACAGCGACCTTTGAAATTGTGTAATTGGCATTGTCCGTAACCCAGATCGAACCGACACGATTCAGATCGGAATAGGTAATTGCCTCTCTTGGCATCCACATCCCGTAGGTTCCCGTCTGCCATTCCAGAGTAAAAGCATCGCTGCGGTCCGGATCATAATCTTTCGGACATCTTGTTTTTGGACATACCATGCTTGCCCATGGCAGATAGGCAGTGGTCTGCCATGGGACTTCCCCGGCCAAGACCACGTTGAAACGTCTGTTTCCCATCGTCATGACCCAGTAATCATTGAAATCGTTGGCATAAACAGCTTGAGCCGCCGCAAATTGCTTCTGATTATTGAGGCAGGTGGTTTGATGAGCTTTGTCACGTGCTTTATTCAAGGCCGGCAACAACATCCCGGCCAAAATTGCTATGATTGCAATTACAACGAGCAGCTCAATAAGAGTGAATCTTCTTGCTTTTCCCGCCTGGTTCATCGCTCATGACTCCTTCTTTTTATATCCATCTGACATAATCCAACACTCAACCCTGCATCGTTATTTATACCATAAGATATTTTGAAAAACAAGACGGGATATACCCTGTTCTCCCGAAAACTTACTTTGTTCAATGAAATTTCAATGATTCCGTCTTTTCAGAATTTTACGGTTCGTTTTTCTTCGAGTGCCTTGCAGCCACCTTCCATCAGGCGGGTCAGGCGGTAGCCGCAGTCGATATCGAACGGATTCTCTTTGCCATACAGAATCTCATCAATCCAGAGTTCGATCGGCTCCTTGCCCTGCGGAAGCTCCGCCACGGGAACCTTGACGACCGCACGCGCTCCGAATAGCGAATTGACCGAAGCATTACTTACCGTACCGCCGACAATTTCCTCTTTCAGGCTGATCCCCGGCAGGAGGGCGCGGAGCTTTTCCAGATTTTCCGCTTCCATCTGGATTTCGGATTCCGGCGCGTCGATGCGGCAGAGGTAAGAGCCTTTCCGCCCGTAAATCTCGAACATGTACGGAGAATAAAAGGTCGAGCAGGTCGATTCCGCAACTCCGAGCGTTCCATTCCTGAACTTCACCGCCGCACAGACATTGTCCTCCACATCGCGCCCGTAATAGTTGATTGCATTTACAGAGATATCGAGCGGTTCGCCAAGCATCCAGTCCATCAGGTACATCTGATGGCATCCAAGGTCGATCCACGCACCGCCGCCGGAAACCGTCCTGTCGAACCAGTCGGGCGGCAGATCATTCATCTTCGAGGCGTCGACTCCGTTGCGGATGCGGACCATGTTCACTTCACCGAGCAATCCGGTGTCCATCAGTTTTTTTCCGAGGACAAATGCGGGCGTCGTGGCGCGGATATAAGCGATCCCGAATTTGACGCCGTTCTTTTTGACGGCATCGCGCACCTCGGCAGCTTCGGCGGTCGTGACCGTGAAGGTCTTTTCCGTAAAGATATGTTTCCCCGCCTCCGCCGCCTTCTTCATCAGTTCGGCGTGACGGCAGGTCTCCGCGACAATGCAGACGGCATCCACATCGGGACGTTTCAGCAATTCATCGTAGTCGGCGACGAACGGGACGCCGAGTTTCTGCGCCCATTCATTTCTACGGGTAGGGGTGGAATCCCAGACACAGCTCAGCGCGGTGTCCTCACGCTTCTGAAGGATCGGGTAATAGCGCGGAACATGCGGGTGCCAGCAGCCGACGAGTGCGACATTGAGTTTTTTCATTCTGATCTCTCCTTAAAATATGATTTCCCGGTTTTCTTTGGCGGAAAGTGCGATCGCATCGAGCATCCGTTGAATGTAGAGTCCGATCTCGCCCGGAAGCATCAATGCGGAACCGGTCAGGCATGCGGTGACCCAGTTGTCGAGTTTCCGGCGGAACATGTCGGGCCGTCCGAGCGACGGCAGGTAAGCGGGCGTGATGTTCATCATCGCACCGAACCGATCGGCGTACAGCTCCGGCCCTTTGCCGCTGCGCCACCATGCGCCGCCCTTGGCGCCGCTGAGCTTGAAGTCATAAACACAGTCCTCCCCGATATGGTTGATATACGACGTTTCAAGCTGCACGACGAGGCCGTTTCTGAACGTTATCTGGGCGACGGCCAGGTCCTCGACGTTGTAGTCGCGGCTATTCCAGTCCGGAGCGGAGCAGAAGACATCGCAGGGATTTTTCCCTTCGCCGTAAAAGTACGATGCCGAAAGACGTGCCGGCTCCGGGCGGCCGCAGACATGCGTAATGACATCGAGCAGATGGACCAGAATGTCGAGAACGGGGCCGCCCCCGAGTTCGCGGCTGTAGTAGGTTCCCCAGTTCGGTGTGCCGCGGCGGCGGAGCAGCGAACCGTGAACAGAGCGCAGTTCGCCGAAGAATCCCGCATTCCGGGCGTTCACCAGAACTTCGGTCGACGGACAGTATTCCTGCTGGAAGCCGACTGCGAGCTTCAGGTTCTTCACCTTTGCCGCCGCGATCATCTTTTCGCATTCGGCGGCATTCATGCCGAGCGGTTTTTCACAGTAAACATGGCAGCCGGCGGCGATCGCATCCATCGCGGCGGGAAAATGCTCATAATTCGGCAAACAGAGATCTACGGCATCCGGGCGCACCTCCGCAAGCATGGTATCCCAGTCCGCAAAAAGCGCGTTTTCCGGGAGGCCCCACTTATCGCGCACCGCCTCCAGGCATTCGCGCTTCCGGTCGACTGCGGCGACGATTTCCACCTTGTCCTTCAGTTCCGCATAGCCCTGCATATGTTCCACATGGATCATTCCGCAGCCGATGACGGCTACCCGCAGCTTCTTGTGTTCAGGCATATTGTTCTTCCTCTATGATGCGTTTGACGACGAAATCCCGGAATTCGGGAGAAAGCATGATGAAATAAGAGGTGAAGCCGGTCACGCGCACGATCAGGTCCGGAAACTTTTCCGGTTCCTTCCGGGCTGCCCGAAGCGTTTTCGCATCGACAATATTTACATTGATCAGCGTACCTCCGAGCTTGAAATGCGTCCGGAACAGTGCCATCAGCCTCCCGACGGGGTCCGCGCAGTTCACAAACGACGCATCGAGTTCCAGTTGAAGCGGCGAAGTGTTCCCGTATCCGCACTGAACCGAGGCGACCGCCTTGGCAACCGCCGTAGCCGCGCCGTCTTTCCGGAACCCCGGACACGGGTTCGCGCCGTGGGAGGACGGCTCCCCCGCACGCCTTCCGTTCGGAGTCGCTCCGACCGTCTTGCCGAAACGGAGCGTATCCGCCCAGGAGAACAGCCCCGGAATAATCAGACGCCCCTCCGGAGTGCGGCGGCCGTTCGGAAATGCTTCGACAAAGTCGTACGTCAGTGTGACCGCCCATTCATCGGCGCAAGTCCCGCCGTGGCCGAAGCGCGGCGAAGAGGCCAGCAGACGCCGGATCTGCTCGCCGTTTTCATTTCTGAAATCACTGTGGACAGCCTCGACACACTCTCTCCAGGTAATGCGTTTTCGTTCGACGACCTGGGTCTGGAGCGCCGCAAAGGAATCCGCGACGACGGCAAGTCCCGCTCCATCGCAGCACATATTGTAGAAATCGACTCCCCCATGAGACGCATCGCGCCCCTTTTCGATCGGGCCGTAACAGAGCAGATTCAGCAGCAGCTCCGGTTCATTCCTGTACTGATGCGCAAGGTGAAAATCAAGTCCTTCGGCAATGCAGAATGCGGCGCGCGCAAGATGTTTTTGGTAACATTTGTGAAGTGCACCGAGTGAAAACTTTCCGGAATCGGCGATTTCATTGAACGCGACTTCAAACACTTTCATCAGATTGATCTTGACCGTGTCATTGAGCGTGTATTCCCGGCCGGGGATGCTCATCCAGTTGCAGCCGAGGGCGATGCGTTCACGGGCAAGCTCGATGGAGTATCCGTTGCGCATAAAGCCCTCGATCAGCGCATTGTCCCCCGAAAAACGCGGATAGCCGAGATTGTCCTCCAGCAGAATTTCCACTCCGCGGCGAAACAGCTTCTCGTCCATCCTGTCATGGACCCGGATCGTCAGGTTGCAGGGTGTTTTCAAAGCGTGGGCCGCTTCAAGGATCAGGAAGGAAATCCGGCTCGTCTGATCTTTGCCGTTCGGATCCGGGCCGCCGATCTGATAGTAGTGCGGATCGTTCAGCAGCAGACATGCGATATAGTAGACGGCATCTTCGTCGTCGATGCGCCCGGCGGCAATGTCGCGCTCGTAATAGGGGCGGAGTATCTCGTCAAGCTGCCCTCCCGCACCGTCGCGGTTGTAGGTGCGGGAAGCCATATTGAACCATGCGATCCACTGGCAGGCCTCGCGCAGGGGTTCCGGCGGATCGTTCTCCAGCCTGAGGTTGATGCGCCGCAGTTCTCCCTCTGCCGCCATGGCGGTACGGTGAATCCAGTTGCAGATTCCGGCAAGCGCCTCCAGTTCAGCGTTCAGCAGTTCGACCGCTTCGGGGTCGAACTTATGCGCTTTGAGCGACCGTTTCACCTTGCGCGTCAGTCCGCCCCAGCCAAGGGACAGCCCGATCCGGTAATCCGGCGCGAAGTGGGCATCCTTGCCGATGCCGTGGGTCAGGTCGTAAAGCTCCTGGTCGTGATGCAAAAACGAATAGTCCACCGGAAACGGCGCAAGGGAAAGCTGATACCCAGCGCGCATGCGCGACATCATGAACATCCAGCGCCCGGCCAGTGCGTCGTCGGGATCGACATAGACCGGATGCGCTTCCAGCAGCGCCCGGTAGTTTTTCGCCCATGCGGACACTCCGTGGAACGAGCCGTTTTCATCGAGGACCGGAAACCGGAACGTTCGCATGAATTCTTCCGGCGGAAGGACATAGCCGTAATCGTCCTCATCCGCTTTCCCGAACCGGCGGTACTTCGCCAGCGTCTGTTCTTTTTTCTTTGCGACGAGGCGGGCGATCCGTCCGGCATATTTTTCAAGTTTGAATCCACTCATTTTACAATGCGTCTCCCATTAAGAAAAAGCGGCACTCCGGTTTCGGAGGCGGCTTTGACCAGATAATCTGTCGTGTCTGTTGTCAGGGGAGTCTGCGGCTTGGCCCGTTCTTCCAGTCCGAGACGCTCCGCTTTCCCGCAGCCGAGCGGATGATAGGTCAGCAGCTCATAATATTGGAGCATATCCAGTTTTACCGCAAACTCCGCGATCCGGCTGATTGTTCCGGCGTCGTCGTTGAAGCCGGGTACAATCGGGGTCCTCAGGATCAGGGGAACTGTCAGAGAGCGGAGGTTTTCCAGAACCTGCTCATTGCCGTGGCCGGTTCCCGCGCGGTGTTTCTGCGAATCGATATGCTTCAAGTCGGCCATCACCAGATCGCAACCGGCGACGAGCTTTTCCAGAATGGCGCGCGAATAGGCGAGATTGGTTTCAAGCGCGGCATGAATCTTCATTTTATGACAGCGGTGCAGAATTTCCGCTGTAAAATCCGACTGGCAGCCCGGTTCGCCGCCGGAAACGGTGACGCCTCCGCCGGATTCCCCGTAAAACGGAATATCTTCGGCAAGATCACGCATGACCTCATCCACGGAAACCACTCGCCCGCAGACGCTCAGTGCACCGGTAAAGCACGTTTCGACGCACCGGAAACAGGAAGTACAGAACGCTCGTTCAATGCGGTGCCGGCCATTGGAGAGCTTGTGCGCTTCGCAGAACCCCAGGCACCGCCCGCATCCCATACATTTCGATTCGTCGAAAAAGAGCTGTGGACTGGCCGAAATGGTCTCCGGATTATGACACCAGAAGCAACGCATCTGACATCCCTTGAGGAATACCACACTCCGCAGGCCCGGGCCGTCATGCACCGACGCATGTTGAATTTCCGTAATGATTCCGTTCATGAAAACCGCTCCTTTGAAGAACCAACATATCAAAGAAGCGAAGCGGTTTCAAGAAAACGGCAAGGAGAGGAAGGGAAATCTGATTTTGTTCAATGCTTTTTCAATGACGGCCTGGTTGATGCTCCCATCGACAGAAACGGATGCAGAAGGACTTCCTCGGTCTTGCGGTCCTCAATTCGAGCCAGAAGCGCCTCCACCGTATGGTGAACCAGCAAGTCAAGCGGAATCTGCACCGATGTCAGCGGCGGCGCAAATCCCCGGGCGCTGAATTCATCGCAGAACGCAATCACCGACAGTTTGTCCGGGATGCGGATATACCGCTCATAAGCCCACTGATAGACCATTGAGGCGAAAAAATCGTTCCAAGCCAGAATAGCGGTGGCACCTCCGTCCCATTCCCGGTCCAGCTTCGGAAAGAGCACCGGATTATCCCGCCGTTCAGGATGCGTCACGACTCGTGCTTCCATTCCAACCGATCGGGAGTATCTCTGCAGGAACGCCAGGTTGTCGATCATCTGCTGCTTGTCCATGGTCGCGGAGTCGATGAAAAATACAACTTTGCGGTGCCCGAGAGTGTGCAGGTGCGAGAGCGCCAGATTCATCCGATGCGTATAATTGCAATGAACGGAACAGAGCATGCAGCCGTTGCGCGCATAGATGAAGGAAGGGAGCTCCCGGCAATATTTCAGCAGATTCAGACTGCCGATATCCGGGACGGTGTTGATGACGCCGGCGATATTCCGGTCATTCCCGATCGCGGAAAGCACCGGCTTCAGGGATTCCGCATCCGAACCGCACATGAAAATCTGCGGGACATAACCCCTGCGGAGAATTTCGTGATGAAATGTGAAAGCCGGTTCGTTTCCCACCCTGAAATCGCCGCGGATCAGCAGTGCGATGGAACGCCGCCGGGGCGTATTCCGCTTGCCGGAAGGATAGTATCCGAGACGTTCCGCCGCATCCAGTACCTTTTTCCGCACCTCCGCACTGATCGGCCTTGTCCGGTTGATCACATAAGATACTGCCGCCTTGGAACATCCCGCCTCCGACGCGACATCGCTGATCGTGACTTTCCGCATAGATATCAGGTTTCCTTGCTGGGATTGCTGTTATTATTATACTATCTGATCCTTCAGTTTTCAAACATCAAAGAAGAACCTCCATCACTCAATGCTGCAATCGGGGCAGTTACAAGCCTGCCGCAGGAATCAGTTTGCACTCCCGGGTCAGCGGCGAGCTTTCCCGGACCATGCAGACGACCGCCCCCATTCCTATTTTCTTTCCAAATTTCTCCAGTTTGGAGAAATGCTTTGTGGCGTCCCGCCCGGGATCGGAACTTTTTTTCATTTCCACCGGATACAAAACGCCGTCCTGTTCGATGACCAGATCGATTTCCACCTGATCGAAATCCCGGTAGAAATAGAATGCCGGACGCTTTCCCGAATTCCGATAGCTTTTCAGGATTTCCGCAAAGCACCATGTTTCAAAGATATGCCCGGCCATAGCCCCGGCCTCCAGCGTTTCCGGGGATGACCAGTCGGTCAGGTAAGCACACAAACCGGTATCCAGAAAATAGAGCTTGGGAGCCTGCGTCATTCGCTTGGTCCGATTGGCAAAATAAGGTTCAAGAAGCGTCACCAGTCCGGAAGCGATCAGGATGCTCAGATAATTCTTTGCGGTTCCAACAGCGACATCCGCATCTCTGGCGAGATCGGAATAATTGAGAAGCTGCCCCGTCCGGGCGGCTGCCGCACGCAGGAAACGGAAAAAACGCTGCAAGTCTCCGATCTGGCCGAGAATCCGTACATCCCGCTCCAGATAGGTATTGATATAGGAGCCGTAAAACAAGTCATGATCCATTTCCGGATCGTCGGCCAATTTGGGAAAACTTCCCTGCCAGATACGGCGGTACAATCCCTGTAGATCCAGCTTTTCCGGCGCATCGGGAAAATCATTGATCGGCAGAAACGGTTCTGCATTCCGGTGTTCCAATTCCCGATTCGAAAGTCCCAGCATCTCGAAAATACCGACCCGTCCGGCCAGCGATTCCGTAACGTTCCGCATCATTTGGAACTGCTGGGAGCCGGTCAGCCAGAACATTCCCGGCTTTTGTTCTTTGTCGATCAAAACCTTGATGAAAGGCAGCAGCTCCGGTGCATATTGAATCTCGTCGATCAGTACCGGCGGCTTATGCCGTTCCAGAAACAACTCGGGATCTTCTTTCGCCAGATTGCGGTCACGGGGAATATCCAGCGAAACATAATTTCGCGACTCTTCACTGACATGTCTCAGAAAAGTCGTTTTGCCGACCTGCCGCGGTCCGGTCAGCAGAATTGCCGGATAGTGCATTCCGCTCTTTTTGAAAAAATCTTCCAGATTACGGTGAATGTATTGCATTATTCCCCCTTTTTTTGTCGTGCAATTTTCATTTTATTTATAAAATACACGATATCTTAAAGAAATCAAGCGGCACTCCTGAAATGCGGATAACGCGCTCACCGATTTGGATCGGGGTATTGCGTTTTATTTTCAATTCCTGATTTTCTGATGAGAAAAACGACGTAGTTTTTCTCATCGTAAAGTGCTGTTTGCTTGAAGTTTAGCTGGGCTTCTCATAGACTATATCCAGATAGTTTTTGATTGGGATAATGGATGAGGAGCATAGGGCTATGTTCAATATGACGAAGATTCGTGCGACGAATGGTTCGGGGAAGAGCTTCTATGCGAATCATCTGTGTTCAAACGATTATTATTCGGAGCATGAGAAAGTTCAGGGATATTGGAGGGGAGAGCTTACGGAGGCGTTCGGTTTGCGGGATAAGGTTGTGACGAGTGAGGAGTTCAGTCTGTTTCAACGGAATGTGAATCCGAAAACGCTGGACAGGCTGACGCAGAAGAATATGCCCGGCGGTCCGCGGTTCTTTGACTTTCAGGTGGCGGCTCCGAAGTCGGTTTCGGTGATGTCGATGTTCGACGAACGGTTGATCGAGGCGCATCGGGAATCGGTTCGGATTGCGATGGCGGAACTGGAACGGCTGGCGGCGGTTCGGGTGCGTGATGGCGAGAACGTTCGGACCAACAATTACGAAACGACCGGGAAGCTGGTTTACGCGGAGTTCATGCACGATACGAGCCGCGCGCTTGACCCTCAACTGCATACGCACAACGTGGTCTGCAATGTGACGCGGGCGGGTGACGGCAGGTACAAGGCGCTCGAAACGCTGGAGATGTGCCGTGCGATCCGTTACGTGGGCAAGGTCTATCACAACGAGATGGCGGCAAGGTGCCGTGAACTGGGTTACGAAACGGTCGAAACGCGGGACCGGAAAGGCAATGTCATCTGGTACGATCTGGCGTGCGTTCCGGCTGACGTGATGGAACGGTTTTCCAAGCGGCGGCAGCAGATCGAGAAAGCGGAGGCGGAGTTCATCGCGGAGCATGGTCGGAAGCCGACGTTGAGCGAGAACAATTATCTTTCGACTTCGACGCGCACGGATAAGATGCTGACTTCGACAAGCGAGAAAGTCCGGGAGTTCCAGATGGGGCAGTTGGGCCATCGGGAAGAAGCGCAGCTGTACGCGGCGGCAAAGCGCGCCAAAGAACACGCTCCAGTTGCAGATGTGCTGGATCGCGAAAAGACCGTGGAACAGATCCGGAATGTGATCGGTGAACTGTACGAGCGGGAGAGCGTTCTGAAGCTCGACAAGATACTGGCTGAAGTGCTGAACCGGAACCTCGGCAGGATCAAGTTGCAAGAGCTGAAAAAGGCCGTCAAAGAGATTCCGGAACTGCGGAACCTGGGCGGCAATGCGGCGAATCCGTATTATGCTCCGGAAGTTGTGATTGAGCGCGAACTGTCGGCGATCGGGCTGGTGGATCAGCAGCGGGATGTTTTCGATGCGATTGCGCCGGAGTTTCAGGCGTTTCCGGGAGATCGGTCGCGGGAGGCGCAGGCGATGCTGATTCACGGCCTGTTGAGCTCCAAAGACCGGTTCAACCTGTTCCGCGGCGTGGCGGGTGCGGGCAAAACTTCGACCTTGCAGGAGTTCTGCAAGGGACTGCGTTCGGGAGGCGTCACAGATATCCGCCTCGTCGCGCCGACGAATTCGGCGACGGACGTGCTGAAACAGGAGGGTTTCGAACAGTCGCAGACGGTGGCGGGCTTCCTGCTGTCGAAGCAGAAGCCTCCGGCGGGGGCATACGTGATCATCGACGAATCGGGTTTGAATTCGCTGCGCGAAGGCGTGGAGATTCTGAAGCTGGCGCGGAAGAACAACTACCGGCTGCTGTTCGTGGGCGACGCGCGGCAGCACAGCGCCGTCGAATCGGGCGATTTTTTCCGGCTGCTGGAGGATTACTCGCAGATTCAGAAGTTTTCGCTGACCGATATCCACCGCCAGCAGAATGCGGAATACCGGCGCGGCATCTTCGAGTGCGCGATGGGGCAGCATGAACAGGCGTTCGAACGGTTCGACAAACAGCACTTCATCCACGAGGGCAAGCAGAAATACTTGGAGGAAGCCGCCGTGAAGTACATGGAGTACACGGAACAGGGGCGGTATCTGAACCGTGCGATTCTGGTTGCGCCGACGCACGAGGAGTGCGATAAGCTGACGGCTTCGGTGCGCGCAAAACTGAAGGAAGCGGAGGTGCTCCAAGGTGCAGGACGTGAAACGGAGGTGTTCCGTTCGTGGAACAAACCGAAAGCATGGCTGAAGGATGCTTCGAACTTCCAGCCGGGCATGACCATCGGCTTCATCCGCAACATGAAAGGCGTCGGCAAAGCCGGTGAGGTAACGCGCATTGAAGCCGTAGACGGCAAGCAGTTGGTATTGGCCAACGGCAAGCGAATTTTTGCGAAGGGAGCTTCGGATTTCATCGATGTCGGAGAGATGCGGAAGATCGAGCTGTGCGAAGGCGATTTGATCCAGTTCCGGGTGAACCTGAAAGCGAAAAAGATTTACAACGGGACGCTCGCGTGGGTGAGCGCCGATCCCGGCAAGGTCGAAATACTTTATTCGGACGGCAGACCGCGTGAGCTGATCGACATGCCGGAAAACTATGCGGCGTTCGATTACGGCTGGGTGACGACCTCCCGCAAATCGCAGGGGCGAACCGCCGAAAACGTCGTGGTGGCGGCCGAGTCGCTGGACCGGAAAGCGTTCTATGTGGCGCTGAGCCGCGGCCGCCGGGAGATGTCGTTACACTGTCCCGATAAAGAACATCTGAAGCGCGGTCTTGCGTACCGTACCGGCGAACGGGCGAGTATCCATGATCTGATCCGCGACCGGGAGATTCCGGTGAATACGCTCCTGCCGCTCTCGGAAAAAGTACGAAAACAGAAAGCGGCTGTTCTGCCTGATTTCAGTTACAAAGAGGTTGCCAAGCGGGTAAAAGCGGCGTTGCGGAAAGTCAAGGCAATGCTGGATGATTCCGCAACGATTTGCCGGATGCGGAAACACCGGGAAAGGCTTTATCTGGGATCGCAGGAACCGGCAGTCGGTTTGCTCAGTAGGGCAGTCGATGCGGTCGCCGGATGGTTTAAGAAGCCGGAAGAACCGGAGATTTCACCGGAACAAATTGAACAGGAAATCCGGCAGAAGCAGGAAATAGCGAACCGTTGGAAGATTTTCGAATCGGCCTGGTCGAATTATGTGGAGAAGCGCAAGGAATACCATGCGTTGTACGGCGGCGGGGAGGCATTCGAATTGACAAAGCGTGAGATCAATTATCGGAAACGCCAAACGGCCCGGCAGCTTCGGAACGAAGCTCCGGAGCCATTGCCAAGCGGGATGGAAAATTGGCAGATGACGGCAGAATATGAGGCCAGAAAATCCCGTGAAGCATTACAAAACCGTTTGTCCGAAGCAAAGATGCGCGCATGGGAAAAACGATGGTCGGACGCAGATGACCGGTGGTCGGCCCATGTCGCGGAACGGAAACTTCATTATTTCACTCAAAGAGCGAAGTACCGATTCGAATTGTGACCGGAGGAAAAGCAATTTGCTGATGAGCAGGCCAAACGGCGTGTTGACGGTGCTGAGCCGCAACCGATTCCGCCGGAGTTGCAGGACTGGAAAGATCGCGCCGATGCGGAGCTACAGCGTCAGGAAGCCGAAGCTGCCATACAGGAAGCTCAGCAGAGGAATTTGCCGGAATGGATGGCGGAACGGCATCCGACTCCGGAACTGAAAGCGAGGATTCTCGAGGCGCTCTATCAGAAACACGGTTATACGCAAGGTGATGAAGATTTGCCGATGACGCTGATGGACCGTCACCGGGTTTTCGTCAGGAAACGCGAAGCGGAAAAGGAATACGCGGAATATGAAGAAAGCCTGAAACTGAAGCCACAAATCGTTCCTACCACGCCGGAACAGCTTCGTCTGGCGGAGGAACGGCGTCTGCATCCGCTGGACAAATGGCAGCGCACGACACTCGAAAAACTGCATCAGCAAGGGCGACTTGAAAAAGTTCCGGAAGGAATCAGTCAGCAGGAGGCTCGTGAACTCATCGACCGGATCGTTGCCGACGATCCGGCGAACGAGTTCGAAAAAAGCCAAATCAATCGAGCGATCCGGGAAGGAATGTTGCCGTATTCTACAGAAAAGTATCTGCCGAAATTGACAAAAAGCCAATACAAAGAATTGCAGGTAAAGGCACGGGAAGCGCGCGAAGCCGCTGCCCGATGGGAACGCAACCATCCGCAGACCAAACCCAAGCACAGCGTCGGCAGAGATCTATAAACAGTCAGGAGGTATCGAATGGCAGAGAAAAAAGAAGAACGGTGGTTCGAGCAGAATGGAAAAGGCCCGGGATATCCCCGGTTGTGGCTCGTAACCGGGGAGAAAAACTTACTGCTCTCGTGGGCGATGATTTCGCAAATCGAAGCGTCGGAGGATTTTCTATCGATTCGATTTCTGTGCGAATACGGGATCGTTTTGCTGGCATCTAGTGAATCATTGCAAAGATTGTTCGAGTGTATGCAAACGGAAACGGTCCGCAGAATTGATGGACGCTTGCTCGCTTGCAAAATTACTCCACTGGAGTAGTCGGCAATGATTGCAGATAGGCTTGATGGTAGCGCCTGAGCGCCGGATTGGAGTGTCCGGGATAATCGTCACCGTCTGCCGTCAACGGGTGGGCGGCGATGAAATCCCGTTTCGCAAGAGTCTTGGCGATTTTCAGGTTGAGGCCCGCTGCAAGATGCTTTTGCAGGTAAACATCGTATTCAGCGCCCCATTGTATGCTCCGCCGTAATGCCTTTTCATGCCGTTTCCGGTGAAATTTGCGAAACTTCTCGGCATCGTCGATGATCTTTTGCAGGTAGGCGTAAACTGCCGCCTCCGAGTCCTTGCGACATGCGGCAAGTTCGCGAAGCATTTCCGGGGGGAGATTCAGTTTATCAATGGAAATCAAAATATCCATGGCAGGATGCGGCGAACGGTCGTACTGCCCGTTCGCCGCCGCATGTTTACTTCATTTTCTGGAATACATGGATTGATTTGCGGTCATCAAGGGAACGGTGAAACCGGATCAGTTCCAACATCACCAGATACCGCAACGACTTCGCCGCCTGACGCGGCGTGATGCCGCATTGGGTCGCAAGCTCTTCCGTGGTCAGAACCAGCGAACCATGCCGCTCAAGCAGAACGGTCATCCGGCCGTAAACGAGTTTGACGTAGATGGGCAAATCCGTCCGGGACAGGATTTCCGCAGGAATGACGGCACCGGTGTTCATCTGGCCGCCTCCTTCCCATGACATTGCGGAACGATGATTTCATCCTCCGGTACGCCACTGTTCAATAGCTCCCGAACGCTTTCGGGATCGATACGGACCAGCCGCGGACTGATATTGACTGCCTTCAGCCTGCCGTTTTTGATATAACGGTTCACGCTGTTGACCGACACGCCCAGAAGCTCGGCGCATTCACGGCGCGTCAGTTTTTTCTGAACGTTATTCTGAATTTCCGAATGGCTCAAGGCTGCATGCAACTGCTCGCTTGTAAGGGCGGGATAGTGTTCGCGCAGCAGATTGACCGCCGTGTTCAATACGATGGCATGAGATTGATTCTGAATTCTCATTGATTTTTCTCCCTGATGTTGGTTTGTCGTTTCGGTTTGCAAACGCGCCTGCATCAGGGAGGCGGATTTTTCCGTTTTCTTCAGGAAAAATCACGAAATCACGTTCAATACTTCTGATTTTCATTTCCGGATCGTTTCCGGATTTTAAGACAAAAAAAGACGCCCCAGAAGTAGAAGCGTCATAAAACCATTGAAGAATTATGAGAAAGTCAGTGCCGCCGGGCTTTGCGCGACATTTCTTCTTCGGTCATGCCGTAAATCGGCTTCACAATACTCTCTTTCATGCGGAGTTCACGAACGATTTTGAAACACCACGCCTTCAATTCCACGGCATTGTAGAGTGTGCTGTATCCGTTGAACGGACAACCTCCGGCATCCCAATTCCGAATGGTGCGTTCCGTATAGGAATACTTTTTATCAAGACCGGCAAGCTCCCGGAAGCAGTCATTGATGATATCGGTCTTTTCCTTGACACTCAGAACCGGCTTCATTCCATACTGGGCCGCCAGCGCGTTCTGCAACGCCTGATTCCGTTCTTTTTCCGCCTCCAGCAGGGATTCCAGATTGCGGATGGCTGTCTCAAGTTCAGGGACGCGGGATACCTGCCGTTTCAACTCCCGGATCGTGTTTTCCAACTCTTCGATCTTGCGATAACCGGCAAGCGAGAAGGAGAACATGGTGAGATAGCCGTTGACGTATCCGAGCTGCCTGGTGATCTCCGAAAGACGGCTGAAATATTCCGCTGCGAAAATCCGGTTATTCTCCCGGAACAGATCGTTTTCCAACCGGTCGTATTCGGCGGTATACTCTTTGAGTGCATGAAGCGTGTTGTGCTTCAGAAAATCCAGATACGTTACCCGCTCCGGAGAATAGCGGCTGTAATCGCCGCTTTTGAGCGCATGAAAAATATCCTGAAGCTGTTTCAAAGCCTCCGGGGAAAAATCCGACAACCCGCCTCTGACCCTGATCGCCTCAAGCCTCCGGGGATTGTCCTCAAAAAACAGCGGAAAGCGAAGAATGTCATTCGGTTTCGCGAAAAACAGCTGAATAAACGACTGATTGGGATGTTTCGTCAGGGAAGCATCATATTGTTTGAATTTTTCCGGCTGTGTCATGGGACCTCCGTATCATTCCGCCAGTAAATTATCCTCTGTTTTCCGAAAAATCAAATGCGGCAACGCAACTCACGCGGTGATCGCTTTCGGTTCGGTCGTATTCAAAAGCGATTTGATCTGCTCAAGCGGCAGGGAATAAGCCAGTTCGACCAGCCGCTGCCGCTCTGAAATATCTTCGGAACACCGATCCTCACGGATGTTGAAAATCAGGAAGGTCGGCAGCTTCGCAATCGCTTCGTGCTTGGCTTTGATCGTGGAATGCACCATGTAATGCTTCGTCATCTCCGGCGTCATGTGCCCGACAATCGCCTGAACCGTCGCCAGCGGAATCCCCGCCTGTCCTGCGTAGTAACAGAACACGTGCCGCATCGAATGCAGGTCTTTCGTACTGATCGCCTTGCGATCTTTGAACTGTCGGGTGGTGCGGATTCCCAGCTTCTCCAGAAACCTCTTGACGCGGTAAGAAACCAGAGTCGGGTCCTTGAGATACATTTCCGCGTGTTCGGGAAACACATATTCTCCACGGTGAGGAATTTCACGCAGAAAAGTTTCTAGTTCACCCAGAATCGGGATCGCCATATCGACGCCAGTCTTGCGGCGTTTGCGGAAGATCATTCGGATCGACCACGAGATTTCATCCCATTTCAATGTGCAGATATCGCCCTCGGTCAGGCCGGTCACGGCGGCGACCAGAAACAGCGGACGGCAGAAGTCCGAAAACTCGGCTTCCGTATTATAAATTCCCTGTTTGATCAGGATAAGTTCACGTTCGGAGAAAATTTCCCGGTCGGTCTGGTTCCATTCGGGCGTGATGACGTTACTCCATGGATTCAGAATCAGCCCGGCATCCTCGGAGAGTTTCGTGAAGGTTTCATTGCAGACGCGGGCAATTTCATGAATGGTCTTGCCCGCAAGTTTGTAGGTGCGCTTGTATGTCCCCTGGACCGTCTTGCCATGCCGCAATGATTCAAAGCGGACTTCCTGATTGAACCTGCCGTGATCGATCAGGTAACGGACATACGCCTCACAATGCAGTTTGCGGACTTTGTCCAGAGTCGAAATATCGGGATAAGTCGCACTCATGTACGATACGAAATCATACCAGTAACGGCGCTTCTGCTTGGCGATATGGAGGGAAGGCTCCCGCTTGCTCGGCTTTTTGACCGCAAGCTCATAAGCTTCCGCCAGCGGAATCGGTTTGGCTCCGGTCAGCTCCTGTTTGTAGTTTTCGATCAGGGCAACAACCGTCTTGTTCTGCCGGATACGCCGTTCCTCTTCCTTCAGTGCGGCGACTTCCTTCCCGATGCGGAGACGTTCGGCGGCTTCAAAAGCCTCGGCCTCTTTCAGCGTTTTGCAGCCTTTGCAGACACGCTCGTAACTTTTGTTGTTGAGTTTGAAACGGCAATAGAAGTTGCTTCCGTGGATTCGGATGGACATAACTTACCTCCTGAAACATTGTGCTGTTTTGTGATTCAGCAAGGAGGTTTGCTCGGTTTACTTCTCCATCCAAAGTGGGAAAACGGTGGGAAATCCCAGAACATTTTCCTGCAAGTGTGATTTAATATAAATCACAACTCTCTAATTGTCAAGAAAATAAAATGGCTCCGGCAGCTGGATTCGAACCAGCGACCAAGTGGTTAACAGCCACCTACTCTACCGCTGAGCTATGCCGGAGCGTTGTATGAGGACAGAATATATAACCTTTCTTTCAAATGTCAAGCAAAAATCTATAAAAAAATTAAAAAATATGGGGCAGAAATGCTGATTGTCACTTCTCAAAGTAAACGCACGGGGTAAAAAAGAGAGTCGTGCATTTAGTTTGACAAAAACAT
>ENA-UOOA01000529-UOOA01000529.1-human-gut-metagenome-genome-assembly--contig:-P61old-NODE-529-length-78218-cov-8.176106_pt1 | contig 78218 bp, 55 predicted proteins | sample MGYA00242467_ERZ724014 | MGnify/ENA metagenome assembly ERZ724014 | reverse complement strand
CTCCGAAGAACTGCATTTCCTTACCTGTCTGTGTAGCAGATACACAGCAGCAGATGGAGTAGTCATCGCCCCATACAACACGCATAACATCATCATTCTCATACTGGATAGAAGATGTCTTAATGGAAACCTCTGCAGCATACTTACGGAAGTACTCTGGCAGGTTCTTGGAATACAGAACAGTCATGTTCGGTTCCGGAGCCGGTCCCATAGTCTCCAGTGTATGCAGGATACGATAATCGTTCTTAGTAACCATGGAACGTCCGTCTACGCCAAGACCAGCGATAGCCAGAGTAGCCCATACCGGGTCACCAGAGAACAGCTCGTTGTAAGACTGAATACGAGCGAACTTAACCATACGCAGCTTCATTACGAAGTGGTCAATGATCTCCTGAGCCTGAGTCTCGTTGATAACGCCATTCTCAAGGTCTCTCTGCATATAAATATCAATGAAAGTGGATACACGTCCGATGGACATTGCAGCACCGTTCTGAGTCTTGATAGCTGCTAAGTATCCGAAGTACAGCCACTGAACTGCTTCCTGAGCGGTCTTAGCCGGCTCGGAAATATCGAAGCCATAGCTTGCAGCCATAACCTTCATATCCTTCAGTGCTCTGATCTGATCAGCCAGCTCTTCTCTCTGACGGATTACATCATCAGTCATAGTACCATCGCCGCAGTTAGCCAGATCCTTCTGCTTCTCAGCAACAAGGAAGTCAATTCCGTACAGCGCGATACGACGATAGTCGCCTACGATACGGCCACGGCCGTAGGTATCCGGCAGACCAGTAATGATCTTGTTCTTACGTGCAGCACGAATCTCTGGTGTATATGCATCAAATACGCCCTGATTGTGGGTCTTGTGATATACAGTGAAGATCTTGTGCAGCTCTGGGCTTGGAGTATATCCGTACATCTCGCAGGACTCCTCTGCCATTCTGATACCGCCGTAAGGCATGAATGCTCTCTTTAAAGGCTTATCAGTCTGAAGACCTACAACCTTCTCAAGATCCTTATCCAGGTATCCCGGGCCATGGGATGTGATGCTGGAAACGATATCGGTATCCATATCCAGTACGCCGCCCTTTGCTCTAGCCTGCTTATTTAACTCCTGCAGCTCTCCCCAAAGCTTATCTGTAGCCTCAGTAGCATCTGCAAGGAAGGATGCATCTCCATCATATGGAGTATAGTTGTTCTGAATGAAATCGCGGGTGTTAACTTCCTCTTTCCAGAGTCTGCCCTTAAAACCAGCCCATGCTTCAAACTGTTTCATGATAAAAAAACCTCCTTTAAAATTGTTACTGTTCACGGGACACCCATTCACAAAACCGCACGTTCCGTGCGTCGCTGCTACGCAGCTTTGTTTTGTTCATTAACGGGCGTCCACTTAGTCCTGCTGATCTGTCAAATCTTCATGCAAGCATGAGATTTATCCAGATCTATCATGACGCGTGAACTGTAACTTAAAATTTGCTGACACCCCCGGTCAGGGGCCCTATCATGTGCCGCATCACCCGAAACCGAATTAATGTTTTTTTATTTCTTCGATTCCCGGCGATGCTGCACATCCACCTGTCGCCGTTTGTGTCTTAACCTTTGGTCTGACATTATAATAGCATATCCCCTAAAATCTTACAAGCGGACAAATGCGTTTCTTTGCACTTTTTTCAATACATCAGGGGTGCAGCCCGGTAGGTTATGAATGCGGCGAAGCGAAATGTTTGTCGGCAAAAAGATGGCATAGATTGAAAATACTATTAAGTAAATCCTCGTATTGCTCGGTGCAGCACTTTTCGAAGCGTTCCATATTTTCTGGGCAGTATTCGATTTCTTTTGAGAAGCGCCGTACTAATTCAATGCGATCTTGCTGTGTGTAAGCGGTGTTTTTCTGGAAACACTGTAAATCCATAAGAAATAGAAGGCAAATGGAGGCAGCCGCAAACAGAATTTTTGCTTCAATCTGACCATCAAATAAAATCTCTGGATAATATCGATAGACTAAGTACACTGCAATATGTTCGTACTCGTATAAGCGATTCTCGCCCTTCATGAATTTGAGGAATGCGTTTGTGTTATCTGTGTCCGCTAATTTGTCAATATTCTGCTCTAGCTCTTTCATCATGGACGGCCATGTTTCGTCAAGTGATTCCATTCCGCCAAAAAAGCGAATCAAAAATAATGCACTGCTTTTTAGTGTAGTCGTGCTTGGATTTGCATTATAGTCTAATTTCGGAATAGATTCTGGATCGTCCCACTCCAAGATTGGAACTGTCAGAAGCAACATTTCATCTGCGTATGGCAGCTGCAAAAGCAGTCTCTTTAGGCGTGCGCCGATATTTTTTTTACGGTTTTGTAGAATTGTGAAGATTGCTTTTCGTTCTTCAAGCATCTGCTCACATTCTTCTGATTCGTCGTCTAATAGGTCAGAAGCATCTGTATATTCATCCTCATCACTGTAGTCTTGTTCTTCATCTGCAGTTGGACAGACGTCCTCTGTGTCATTCCACATTTCTTCAGCTAATTCTTCATCCTGCGTAACTTCTTCCACAAATGTAAGCGGCTTACTGTTAGAAAATAAAAGTCTCTCTGCCTCTTCACAGCATAGTCCCAGACCTACTTCCGTGTAATCGCCAAACCAATTATAAAACCTTGGATGCTCACGGCAGATATCGCAAAGCCTTTCCTCTCCTAAATTGATAAAAATATCGCATAAGTTTTCTTTATTTAAAAATGGACAGCGATTGTTTTTTAATTTAAAGAAATATTCTCCCGGTTCGCTGCCAATCTCGCGGCGCAAGCGATCTCCAAATGCACCTTTTTCTGCAAGATACCCTTGCGCTGTTGTCTCATCAACTTCGATTTCCCATCCGGCACAGCAGGTATCTGTACAGGCCGAACCAATACACTTAAATTGATCAAAAAATGATGGTTTGTGGTATTTCATGCCGAACTCCTTTTACTATAAAATAGTTTGCACTTAATTTAAAAATGGTCCGCAACCAAATGTCGGATACGGACCATACTATCTATTACAGTGGCAAACTCTCTACAGCTGCGCGCTCTACCGGCAGACACTCCTTATATCTCTGAATGAACGCATCAAATCCAGCTACATCTTCTGCATTTGGCTCCATGCGAACACCAGTCTCACCGTGGAATACTTCTTCTGAAAGGAACGCATCTAATGGCTGGTTTTCTTTCTTATTAAGCATATAGGAAGCAAGCAGTGCAATTCCCCACGCACCACCTTCTCCTGCTGTCTCCATCAATGATACAGGTGCATTGATTGCTGCTGCCATTATACGCTGTCCAACACCCTTTGTCTTGAACAGACCGCCATGACCGTAGATATTGTCAAGCTTTACGCCCTCTTCCTTAAACAGAATATCAAGACCTACCTTTAATGCGCCAAGAGAGGTGTACAGATGAGTTCTCATGAAGTTTGCAAGTGTAAACTTGCTGTCTGGTGTACGCACAAACAGCGGACGGCCCTCTTCAAAGCCTGTGATGCTTTCTCCTGAGAAATAATTATATGCCATCAGACCGCCGCAGTCAACATCGCCCTCAAGTGCCTTATTATACAGTACTGAGAAGAGCTGATTCATATCAACCGGAACACCAAGCGCCTGCTGAAACTCCTTAAAGATTCCTACCCATGCATTCAGGTCAGAGGTACAGTTATTGCAGTGAGCCATTGCTACCGGAAGACCATCTGGTGTTGTTACCATATCGATTTCCTCGTGAACCTTCTTTAATGTCTCGTTCTCGTCCATGACAACCATTGCAAATACAGATGTTCCTGCTGATACATTTCCTGTATGTACAGTTACACTATTTGTTGCTACCATACCAGTTCCGGCATCACCTTCCGGCGGACACATTGGAATACCAGCTTCAAGCTCACCGCTTGGATCTAAGAGCTTTGCACCCTCTTGTGTCAAATTACCGGCTGGCTCTCCTGCTACAAGTACCTGCGGTAAAATGTCACGCAGCTTCCAGGAATATCCCTTAGGTGCAATGAGCTTATCAAAGGTTTCAACCATGTTCTGATCGTAATCCTTTGTCTTGCTGTCAATAGGGAACATACCAGATGCCTCTCCGACGCCAAGCACTCTCTTTCCAGTTAACTTCCAGTGAACATAACCTGCCAGTGTGGACAAATAGTCAATGCGTGGAAGATGCTCCTCACCATTTAAAATTGCCTGATACAGATGAGCAATGCTCCAACGCTGCGGAATATTAAATGAAAATGCAGCTGTCAGCTGTTTTGCTGCCTGCTCAGTAATTGTATTTCTCCAGGTACGGAACGGAACCATCAGTGTTCCTTCCTTATCAAATACCATGTAGCCGTGCATCATTGCTGAAAATCCTATTGCACCAATTTTTTTCAGGCTGGCACCGCACTGTGACTTAACGTCTGCTGCCAGCTTTGCATATGCATCCTGCAATCCGCTCCAGATATCCTCAAGAGTATACGTCCAGATTCCGTTCTCCAGACGATTTTCCCAGTCATGTGCTCCCTGTGCGATTGGAGTATTCTCCTCATTTGTCAGCACTGCCTTGATTCTTGTTGAGCCAAACTCAATACCAAGAATGGTCTTTCCAGCCTCTACGGCCTCTCTCATTTTTACTGAATCCATAATAGACCTCATTTCTGCGTTTAGTACGCTTTTCAGAAAGTACAGCTTTCTGTTTTTTCAAGATTTTTACTGCTTGTCTAGTATACCATACCGCTGACAGAAATACAACTTTGACTTTTCTTACAATTTGACATACTAGAGGAATGCCCGCAGTTTTGACCATGCCGTCTCATCCCAGTCATGGTCGATCTCGATCTCATCTGACTTAACCTAGGGGCAAGCCCCTAGGGTTCCATTGACGAAGTTCTAGTACCTGCGTACATCTCAAGGACTTTTTCATTAGAGGCAGGACATATCTTATCGATTCTTGGGCCAAATGGTATCGGAAAAACAACTCTTTTAAAATGCATGATCGGTCTTCTTTCATGGAGCAGCGGTCATTCGCTTTTAAACGGTCAGTACATTCAGCAATTAAAGGCTAAGGAAATCTGGAACACGATATCCTATATTCCGCAGACACATGGCTTTTCTTTCTCCTACACCGGCCTAGAAATGGTCATGATGGGCCGAAGCTCACACCTTGGCCTCTTTGAGCAGCCAGGCACAAAGGAGATTGAGATGGCAGAGGCGATGATGGAAAAGACTGGAATCACGCATCTTGCCTCGAAGGATTGTAACCGCATGAGCGGCGGTGAATTGCAGATGAGGCATTTATGATGAACAGAAATGGGGACCGATTCTATGGGAAGACAGCAGATATCTTGAATGAGGAAAATATTTCCAAGTCGTTTGATGTAAATGTCATCGTGGATGAGGTCATGTACAATGACCGTAAGCTAAGAAGCATTATTCCGGTATCGCTTACTGAGTAAAACACTTGCAGTCTACCATACTTATAGAGTATAATAGTGTAAATTTATGATTATGTTAAATAGCGGCTAGAAGGGAGATTTGTTTTTATGGCTGGCGTATTTACAGTGGAACAACTGCGTCCGATCAAGGATGGAATGACCATCTCTCGCGATGCTAAGATGGGACAGACAACTGCGGTTACATTCTTTTCTCTTGGCAAGGATACGTCCATCAGTCAGGAGCGCTATGATGTAACTTCCATTTACATTGGTGCAAAAGGAACTGCTGATTTTCTTATTGGAGATCAGGCAAAAAAGGAGCCGGTATCAGACGGTGACTGTCTTATCGTTCCGGGCGGCACCCTCTGCGGTGTTGAAACTGCTACCGGAACCGTTTATACAGAAATTATTATGAAAAAGGAGACAAACATGAACAGTATTGTAAAATCTGGAGAAGTAATGAAGCTGAAGGACTTAATCTCTTATGAGGAGGGAAGTATTGCAAATCTTGACGTTGTAAGCAACAGCACCATGAAGTTTGTGCTGATGGCATTCGATGAGGGAACTGGTCTGACACCACATCGTGCACCAGGCAACGCAATTATCTTCGCACTCGAAGGAAAGGCTACCATCGGTTACGAGGGCAAGGATTACACTCTGTCCGCAGGTGAGAATTTCCGTTTTGATAAGAATGGTCTGCACAGCGTTACTGCTCAGGGCAAGTTTAAGATGGCTCTGCTGCTCGTACTGGAATAATTGTTTTTATCGTCTACGGTATAAAAAAACCTCCCGGAAGAAATTTTCTTCCGAGAGGTTTTTTGCTGTCAAATCTACTTATATCTCTATCCTTTTATGTAGCGCTTCAACTGATCATAAAAATTTTCTCTTGTTCCTGCCATAACTACAACTACCAGTTCTTCCCCAACTCGTTCAATCGTATATGCCAATTCATAATTTGTCTTATTATAATAAATGTCATATCCATAAAATCCACTCAGATCGCCGGTTTTCGCCTCTCCTATTGTATAGTCATTGCAGATTTTATCAATTGCTTCCCGATACAACGTTTTTAATTTTTTATCCTTCAGCTTTTTGATATATTTTGCTGCTGGAGGTTCAAATCGTACTGACAGCATTACTCATCCTCCGATCCGAAAACATCTTCATACGTTTCAAATGGCGCATTTCCATTTGCGATTTCTTCCGCATTATGAAGCATAGCTTCCGCAGCTGGCCTAATTTGAGCTTGACGTTCTTTAAATTTAGAGAGTAACGCTTCCCCCGATAGTCCCTCATCAATTAACTCTGCAAGAATCTGTTCTGCAAATTCACCACCAGAAACAGTTTTCACCGGACGAATTATAAGTTCATTCCCATGAACAATACATTCCGCTTCGTTTCCAAATCCTAATGTCTGATAAAATTTTTGTGGAATTGTAATCTGTCTCTTTGAAGATATACTAAGAACTTTTCTATCCACTTTTCTACTTCCTCTTTCCAATACAGCTGTAGGCATATGTTACCTCCTTACTATTCTATACAAAAATATGGCCATCTATTCCTTTTTTGCTTGGTTGCTTGGTTTCTTTGTTTCTTGATTATTATTATACCTATTTTTTTTGCAAAGTCAAGAAGAACGCCTCTCAAAAGATATACTCTTCCGAGAGACGTTCTTTCTTAGTGAAACCCTAGGTGAATGTGCTTTATGAGACGGGCGGTTTTGCGAAGGGCGTCCCGTGAACCCAAAAAGTCACTTCACCGAATGCCCCTTCGGAAAACTTCCGGGTAGATACAATAGCTGCTAGCGTGTATAGCCCTTATATATCCATGTTAGTATCAAGTATTCCAAAAACATTATCGCATATATCCCTGATAATTTCCATAATGTACCGCATATAAGCACTCCAACACTTGTTGCAATCGTTCCGGCTGCAACACAATAAAAAACTAATTTCTCATATCCAATTCCTTGAAGGTAACTCATGTAAATTTGATACGGAACTTTAATCAACTGTATTGCAAATAAAAATATTAATAATTTTTTCGCTTGCTGTATTATATTCGTATCTGAAATAATACATCTTAGCATTTGCTCCTTCCCTATCCAACAACAAATACATACTATCCCTATTACGAGGAACGCCATGCCTGCGCCAGTTTTTAAATATTCTTTTGCCTCATCTTTATTTCCTGATGCTCTTTTTTGCAGCGCATAGGTTTGAGCTGCTATTGCATACGCATAAACAGGAAGTCCAACAATACCGCCCACAGTTCCTAAAAGACTGTATACAGCCATTTGATCTGTTCCCATTCGCGATACTATCCCAGATACTACAAAAACCAAAATCGTATTTTCTAAAAATTCTTGCCCCAAAAAAGATGGATACAACCGAAACATTTGCTTTATTGTATTTTTTTCAATCATTCTTTTCGCTATCACCGGCGAATGTTTCCGCCAATATGGAATTTGATATATGAAAAGGCCAACAAATAAGCCAATTACACTTCCCCACGCTGCGCCAGCTGTTCCAAGTTGTGGCAATCCAAAGCAACCAAATACCAGAGAATAATCAAAAAATAAATTAACTATCGTAGAAACAATTGTACTATACAGTGTGATTTTTGTATTGAAACAATTTCGATAATATGCAGAATATTGAAAAATAAGCATATTTTGAACTACTGTAAATGCCGCTGGATAAAAATAAGAAAGCATTTCTATCAAATCATTCCCTGTAATTCCATACACTTGTCGAAAAAATAATTTTCCGCCAAGACAACCTATAATAAAGAACAGAAAACCAATTAGCAATGTCAGCATTTTATTAATAGCAAATACGCTTTCAAAGCCAGCTTCATCCTTTTTTCCTTTTCTTTCAGCCGCGATAATATTGAATACAGTTGACATTATACCAAACGCTCCTGTAACTGCATAAATCATAGACGACGCAATCCCTACCAATGCAAAACTCTGACTAGAATAATGTCCTACAATCGCTTGATCAAGGATCTCAAATATGCTGTTCAATAAATAATTTAATAGAATCGGATAAACCAGTCTATTGATATCTTTTACTTTATATTTCAAATTTCTTTTCTCCTTCTATATAGTTACGAATCAATGTATATTAAAGGAGAATATGTGATTCAGCCTATTCTCCCAATAGGCTGAAAGCATACGCATAGCTCATAAAAATCCCTCTTTCCAAATTATACTAATATCGCCGACAAACGCTTCACCGAGTGGCCCCTTCAAAAAACTTCCGGGGAACCACTCTCGCCTTTCAAAAAACCTCCGAGTAGCCACTTCCTTCGTAAAACTACCGGGTAGTCACCGTCGATGCCAGCGCTGGCAGCACATATTTCCACTCCATATCGCTTGCCAGATAAAACTTTGTATAGCACGGCTGGTTGTAGCAGTTATTCTGCCATGCCACGCCGACGCGGTACTGAATGTCATGAAGAAGCGTAAACAATTTATGTGCGGACAGATCGGTGTTTGTGTAGATTCGCACTGCACTGCTGTCTTCGAGGCGAAGAATAATCTCGTCACGATAATCGCCGAAAATATCAGCGACAAGGCAAGGATTTCCTTTTGTGCCATTGTTTGTGAGCGTTCCATGCGGGTCAAGCATAATGCCATGTGTGTTATCGTTAATGATACCGGTCTGCTTTTTGCGCTCCATATAGTCAACACCGTCAATGATCTGCGTTGTCATATCAGAAGCCCAGTGGATATTCGCGTTTGTTCCAAGACGCTTTACGTCAAGCTTGTTTCCGTTGCAGTCAAAGGTGTCCTTTACCCACACCTGAAGACCTCGCACACCCGGTACGACATCTCCTATCATGCAGCGTCCAAGATCTTCTTCTGCATATTCACCAAAGAATACTTTTCCAGTAAGTGCATCGCGAAGCGCAAATCCATACGGTGCTGCCTTTGCACCTTCGAACACATTAAAGATCTGGTATCCCGGCAAATCTGGATTGATTCTTGCGACATGCATTGCATCACCGTGACCAAGCTTTGCAAGACGTCCATCTGGCAGATGATCATAGCTTGAATATAAAAGACTGCCATCATGGTCAATCACAGCTGCACCATAGATAATCTCCTGGCAGCCGTCACCATCCACATCTGCTACTGAAAGGCTGTGATCTCCCTGTCCTGCAAACTTTCCATAAACAGGATCTAAGCCCTCTTTTTCGTGTGCATTGTCATTAAATGGATTGCTCATTGGCACATGACCAGAATCTGCCATGAATCGTTTTGCAAAGTGACCATCCTTAAAATCATAAGCTGTCACAGTACTTCTTGTGTAGTAGCCTCTGCATATGATTACGGACGGATGCTCGCCATCTAAGTATGCAACGCCAGATAAGAAACGATCTACACGGTTGCACGGTTCAATTCTTCTCATTGCATAGTCGCCCCACATCAGGCCATCATCGCCTCTTGGCACTGGAAAATCAATTGTCTCAAGCTCTTTTCCATCACCGCCAAACATAGTAAGATATTCTGGACCATCATAGATAAAGCCCTCAAATGCTTCAAGATGATTCTTATCGCTTCTTGACGGTGCAAATTCATATATAAAGTAAGAAACAAGCTCTTTTGCATCCTCGCGGCTAAGCGGATAATGATACTTAACAGGAATACCAAAACACTCCTCAAGTGTCGCAGGCCAACGTCCAGATACAACCTCCGGGTGACTGCTCCAGCCCATAAACATCTCTACAAGATGCTCTTTATAATCGGCTGCTGTACACACATAATTGTCCTGATTTGTCACGCCATTTTTTACATCGCGCTCAGGAAGAGTAATGTGCTCCTCTGTCGCTGTGCCATCTGCTGCAAAACGAGTCACTTTTGTACCTGGTGCCGTCTTTACGCACATTTCTGCCTTGCCGTCACCGTCAAAATCATACACCATAAATTGCGTATAGTGCGCTCCTGAGCGGATATTTGGTCCCATATCGACACGCCATAAAAGTGTGCCGTCCAGTCGATAGCAGTCAATGTAGCAATTTCCGGTATAACCGCGATGAGAAACATCATGTGCATTTGACGGATCCCACTTTACGATATACTCTAACTCGCCGTCTCCGTCTACATCACCTATACTCATATCATTTGCGCTGTAAGTGTATGGCTGACCCTCTGGATACATCTCGCCCTTCGGGGAACGGCCATAAGCCGGCTTATTCATTGGAATATCAATATAATTGTTTTCCCATACAAAAACTTTCTTACAGCGTTCTCCCTCTTTGCCGTCAATAATCGGTGCAACACTATATGTATCCTGCAATGTTCCATCTGTATCAATATAGTTAGTGCTGTCTGTAACGACTGCAATTTTATTTTCACCGCGGTATACGACATAATCAGCACCCGTAAGTCCTGTATCGCAGTAGCCGCGCACCTCGTCAATAAACATACGCCAGCCCACATATACACCTTTGTCTGTCTTAACAGCAACAAGACCTCTGTTTAATTTTTCAAGCTGCTCATGAAAAACTGCCTTAAGAGGTGTCTCAACAAGATTGCTCATCTCATACTCAGTTCCATCCTTTACAGCTGCTACCTTTAAATAATGCGGCACATGCGTTGCCTTCTTTAAGACAAAGCTGCACTCTTTTGTATCGCCTACAAGCTGATACTTCATTGTCAAAATGTCTTTATCGGCCCAGTAAACATGATACTTTTCGGCGCCCTCTGCCGGTTCCCATGCAATTTCTACGTGGTCATTCCAGACCTGCTTTACTGTCGCGTTCATAGTTGTCTCCTTTTTCTTATTCGGGCGAGCGACCCATTTTGTCACTTCGCCCTTCGCAAAACTTATGCCAACTCTGCTTTCACCTTATCCAGCTTGTCATCACGATCATATGAACGAATCAATCCTGCAAGAAGTCCTGCAAATGCCTTTGCACCTGCCTGCTGTAAATGTGCATTGTCCTGCTTTCCATCTGGATAGCCCTCGTATGCACCTTTTTCTAACCACATGAACAGCTTTTTTGAGCCCTCATCGCCCACAGTATTCAGATAATCAGCGGTTGCTTTTCCCAGATCAATCACAGGAATATCATACTTATCCCCAATCTCAAGCATCTTATCACGATACTCTGGAAAGCTTACGCTAAACTTGCCATCCGGCGTATCATCACAATCTCTCATTGCGATTGCTGTCACAAGAACTGGCTGTGCGCCGCGCTCCTTTGCTGCATTTATATAGCGAAGCAGATATTCCTCATACTGCTCTGGCGTAACATAACGCTCCTCTTTTTCCTTGTTTGCATCGTTATGTGCAAACTGCATGAACAGATAATCACCTGACTTGATCGCCTTTTTTAAATCATCAAGGCGACCCTCATCGAAGTAGCTTCTGCTGCTTCTTCCTGCCATTGCACGGTTATCAATAAACATGCCATCTGGCTCATAAATAATCGACTGGTCAAAATCAGAATCACTCTTTTTGCCATAGCCCATCCAGTCACAGCCATCCTGATTCATCTTTTGTTCTGTCTCTTTAAAATAGGTATGCAGCATCTGACCCCAGCCAGTAATCGGCTTTACAGGTGTCTTATAGCTTTGTACGGTAGAATCTCCTGCTAAGTAAATTGTAAATTTTTTCATTTTTTTGCGCTCCATTTTTCAGAAATTTCTAAATTACAGTTCCTTTACAACAACATCCTTCAGGCTTCTCTTTGGAACATAGTGAACCTGATTTTCGTCACGATAATATTTTATATCGTCGTCTTTTACCTCAACCATCTTTACTTCTTCAACTGGAACGCCTAGTGCGATTACCATTGAAATTGCATATTTCTCTGGATCTAATCCAAAGATTTCCATAAGCTCAGTGCGCTTGATATTCATTAACATGCAGCCGCCGTATCCCATATCTCTTGCTCCAAGGAAAATGGTCTGTGCCACGATTCCTTCGTCGACGGTCAGATTCTTCTGAAGGCTCAAATCACGCAAAATCAGAATATAGCCTGTCGGACGCTCTCCTTCTACCGGGCCATCCCAGTCGCTTAAATAGCCTGCCCATGCCAGATTTTTGTAAATTTCTTTATTTTTCTCTTCATCTGCGCAAAGTGCAAAGCGGATATACTGACGATTTCCACCGCATGGTGTGATGCGGCCTAACTCAGCTAACTCCTCAAGTTCCTGCATAGTCATTTTTTTACTCTGGTCAAAGCGACGGTATGAACGTGCGCCAGCTACCAGATCGTGAAATTTCTTTGTCATAATTGTTTTTCCTTTCTATTGTTTATGAATGCTCGTTACATCTGGCAAAGCCCCAAGGCGAAGCAGATAATCGTAACCTAAGTTAGCGGTGAGACGAGTTGCTTTTACGAGGCCGACAAAACAATCGTCGAACCGCTTTCATAGACTATCGTGTGCGCTCCACACGGAACACATTAACTTTATCATCATAGTACGCGGTCACACCTTCTATATACGTGATGATCGCGTTAACCTCCATTACAAACTGGCGGCTCTCTGAAATATATGGTTCTCCGTCCATCAAGTTTTCCTTGCCATCGACGAGCAAGTGCGTCTGATGAGTCTGCGCAATGACGGTATGACCGCCGCTTGTCAGCGTCAGACGTTCTTTCTCTGGATCATACTCATAGTCAAAGACATCGCCCAGTTCACCTTTCATGCGCTCTAAAATACAGATGACTGCGCCCCAGATGCTTCCATTCTTATTAACAGTACGCACACCTCTTGTGTCTGGCTCTTGTCCGTTCCAAAGAATCTTGCAGTACTGCTCAGTCTCTGGCACATACTTTGCAAGGTCAGCTGCCGCTACTGCCGGATAATCCTGATTATTCGGGGCAATAGCGTCTCCAAGATCTGGATATGATACATTTAAATATGTAAGTGCTTCATCTTCAAGTACTACTGGTACGGAGTTTAGCTCGACACTTACCGATGCCAAGCCTTCCATCGCGGCAGTAACACGAATTGCACCTGCTTTTTTGGTGCTTCTTAGGAATACACGGTTATATCCGCACTCTGCATACAAAAAGTTTTGGTGAATGACATTATCCTGTTTATTTGGTCCGTTGAAACGGCCGCTGTTATAGCCGCCAAGGAAAATGCCTTCGCCATCTAAAGAAAAGTCGATTCGCGCATCACACAGTGGGCATATACGTCCCTCGGTGTCAGTCACGCGCACATCAATAAAAGCCACATCTGCACCATCGGCAAGAAGCCCTTTTGGAGAAGTCTTTACTGAAAGTTCAAGCTTTGCCGGTTCCCCTGCTGTCTCGATGGTATCTGCAGCAACCTGCTTTCCATCGTAATCATAGGCAATCGCCATCACCTTTCCATGTCTTGTGATATCGACATTCGGGAATGCAAACACAAAGGTATCCTGCGGTGTATCGCAGCTTCCAACTAACTCATCATTTACATACAGCTCAACCTTTGCAATTGGATCACTTGCAATCACATATACTGTTTTGTGCTTTGGATCGCGGTATCTATACTCGCCTGTCGCCATCCAGAAATTGCCATCGAAAGCCTTTTCCTCATAGCGATAATTTTTTTTGTCCTGCGGCGGATAATTCCAATGACCTATAATCTTGACTTCTGGCTTTTTTGACTGCATAACACGGAACACATCAAAGCTTTGCTTTTTGTTTCGCGCCGCATCCACACGTCCGCTCATACGACCATTTTCAGAATAAGCCTGTCGTCCATGCTGTGCTGAGTCTGTCCAGCAAAGTGCAGCACATGCGCTGTACCAGTCATGATGCGATGCCCCGCCGATACGGTCATTGAAAAACTCACTGTATCCCTTTGCATTTGCAAGTGCCAGATCTTCTGATGTAAGATCATAGAAATCGCCGCCCGGCTGCTTTCTGCCGCCTTTTCCAAGCCATTTATTTTTATAGTCAAAATCCGGAGGTGTGAAATCATCCCAGATTCGCCGCGGTGCTTCCTCACGTGAATACTCAGTCTCCGTGATTGGTCCATGCTCTGCTAAAAATCTTGCTGCATGACGATTTAACATCGTTCCGACATACTCTGATTCAACTAATACATCTTCAGTATTAATCGTGCGGCAGCCCATAAAACGACCGCGTGACGGATCAAGAGCCTCTTTAAGCAAACGCATCTCTCGCATATGCTCTTTTCCAATTGAGTTGTTTCCAGCCTCCCAAAAGACAATGGACGGATGATTTCTAAATGCGATGATGACATCACGCATCAGCTCCACTCGCTGATCCCACTGTCTTCCAAAATTCTCTTTTTCCTTATCGCCTGCTGGCTGTGTACAGATAATACCCTGGCGGTCAAATGCACGAATTTCAGATGGTGCTGCAGCTACATGCATCCAACGAATGTGGTTTGCATTGCTCTCCTTGATCAGTCTTGCATCCTCGTCCTTTAACCATTCTGGTGCAATACCAATCGCAGCCCACTCGTTTGTCGCTCTCTGTGCATAACCGCGCAGCCACACTGGTGCATCATTTATCATTACACCCTGATTCTTGTCGTAGCCGATCTTGCAAAAACCAGTCTCTATCTCCTGCTCGTCAAGACACATTATTCTAGCTTTTTCATCTGCTGCATCTTCTTTTGCACTATCACAAACTGTACAGCCATCAATTGTGCAATCCTTTGTGTACAGACGCACAGTAACACGGTATAGATATGGATCATCAATACTCCACAGACGAAGTCCTTCGCGCCTTGACTGTGCCTTTAACACGGTGACATGCTTAGAATCAATTCTTGTCGGCGCTGCCTCGTCCTCTGCTGCAGGAACGTAGTGACCATTCTCATCCTTCTTGTAAGCATCTTTTGGCACTATGCTAAGAGAAGATTCTTCTGCTCCCCAAGATGAGAGCTCTTTTGCTTCTGACTTGAAGGAAAATGCCTTTGTGCCATCATTGCGCATCACATCAACACATATCCATGCCACAACTGGCTTTCCAGTCTCGTTTCGCACCTCTGCCTCAACAGTCGTCTTGGCACTTCCTGAAAGCTCCCTGCCGTTTTTATCCTTGCTCATTCCTATCTCATAGTCACTGCCATATACATAGCAGCCCTTAGTGAGTAGATTGCTGTAAAGCGGAAGTGTCAGATAAACCTGCGGCTTATAATATAGTCTAACCGGACTTGTCAATCCTCCGACAGACGGATTAAAGTCGTTACAGTTCCAGAAGAATCCAACTCCCTCTTTATCTTTTGGTACTTCCTCGTCCTGCGGCTGTAAATAGCTTCCCGGTTCAACATCATCTGCATTTGGCGTTTCTGCGATACAAAACGGAATATTTCTTGTCGCAGTGTTGTCTGTTGCAACAGCAATCAGATTTTTCTCACCAAATCGAATATATTGTGTCAGATCAAAGCCAAACGGTGCCACACCATTCTCATGATAGCCTGCCAATATACCATTTACATAAAGATAGCAGGTCTGGCGTACCTTCTCAAACTGAATAAGAACCTTCTGACCCTGACGATTTTTTGGCACCTCAAACCACTTGCGGTAAAATGCCATTGTTCGCTTCTGACCGCTTCCCGCATCCTGAATGCGGTCACGAAAAAGATCACCATCATTGAAGGTATGAGGCAAAGTTACCTCCTCCCAATTCTCCTCCTTGTACGCTGTTTCATAGAAGAAATGACCCTCTGCATCACGCCACTTATTCAGCGCGTCTTTCAATGGGAAGGCATCTGCAAGCAGAAACTTCCATCCATAGTGGAAATAAATTCCTTTTCCGATACTCATGTATTCTCCTTTACGCTTTATGGAATCCACTTTCATCAAGCCCTGCCAAAAGCTTTTCTAACTCTTCCATTGTCTTTGGCAAATCCTCGCGAATATAGCGAAGTGCCGTGATTATATTTAAGCACCACTGTGAAGTGAAGTTTGTAGTAATCCATGGAATCTCATGAAGTACTTCTTTATTTCCTGCATCAAAGATGTCATGCGCCAAGAATCCCTCTGTATTATTATGAGTGCAAAGTGCATGAAGAAGAATCTTCCATGTAGTCTGTGCCAGCCACTTATCGTGCAAACGAGCTGCTCCATATGCTGCAAGTCCCGATGCCATAAATGGAAGGCTAAACTCTCTGTTTCCGATAAGACCATTTGATTCTTCTAACTGCTTTTCCTTTGGCAGATAGTAGAAGCGGCCATGCTCTGCTAACATATCCTTCCATTCTTCATCGCCAAGCAAATCGGCAATCTCAATCCATACCTGAATAGCACCCATGCACACCTGCAGATGACTTCCTCCGTTTGTGCGCTCTCCGATGTAACGAAGATGGCTGTCCTTCGGATCATACTCAAAATCAGGTCCTGAGGTCAGACGAAGCGGCAGCGCCTTTAAATCATCAATACCAATCTGAATCTTATTTCTGTATGTGTCATCGTTAAATCGCTCCCACTGTGTCATCCAGTCAGAGCAAAAGCTTGACCAATCTGGTCCTGAACGCGCATGTGCCGGTGCATTCATCTTATCTTTGTCAAAGAAGAAACGAAGCGGATCTGTTGTAACAATTGCCTCATCAGCATCCTTTACATCATCAAAGACATCACCAAGACGCATATCACCTGTCAGGTAGTAATAGAAACGATGATGACCTGCCATTGCAATACGAGCTTCTTTGCATGAGCAGCCCCAGTGGCGCACATTATGACGAGAGCCAAGACCTTTAAGCGGACCAAAATGATAGATATCAACCTCAGAACAATGACGGCTCATTGCCTCTGCCATCGTAAAAATATCTTCTCTTCCGCTTCTCATAAAGGCTAACCACAGCCACAGCGTTGGAACTAGCTCTGTGTTCTGCCATGCGTAGCCGCCCATATCGTAGCGCCAGCTATGGCGGAATGGATCATAAGTATGCATGATATCTCCATAATTAAACATGCCATACCAGCTGCGCACCTCTACCTCATTTTTATAAAAATCAAACGCCTTATCAAGCTGTTCCTCTAAGAAGCGCTCTACCTGTGTTTTTTTGGATGGAAGACTCCACTCACCAAATGCCTGCAGCTTTTCATATACAGATGGATCTGCTACATATACAGGCGGCTTTTGAACGCTGTCTGAAAAACGCTTTAATGCATCGCCATCAGATGCTGCGTTATTAGAAAGCTCAATAGAGAAATTGTTAGTATTTCCAATACCATAAGCAGATGCACCAACTACATCGAAGCCCTCATAATAAGTCTGGGAATAGCCCTGATCGGCATAATGGCGAAAATCCATTGCCTCAACCTGTGGACACCACAGCCAGAAAATCACCTCGGCATTGTCCTGATCAAGATCACCAGCCTCAACTGCTGACGGATATTTCTGCCAGAAATCTTTTGAGGAAAGGGAGAAGCTTCCGCTCTCATCGGCAATATTTACGCTGCCCGGTGCTCTCATGCCATGAAGTCCCTCTATATAGCAGCAGTCTGGATTTACGATCTTCTTTTTAATAGAAAAATGTGTTGCGCTATCCTGACAAAGCACGTAGCGGCTCCAGATCGGCATATGCTTAGATGCTTCTATTGCAGTTGCGGCAGCCTGATCATTATCTGCATCAAGATAAAGCATCTGTCCCTTTGTCTGCGCATCATAAATCTCTGGTGCTACTCTTGGACGCCAGCTAAGAAGCTCAGTCATCTCCTCATGAAAACTTCCATGATCAGTACCAAAACGAATGTGACGGTTATACATTTCACCCTTCATTGGACGATGGAAACGCACACCAAGACCTTTAAGAAAATCCTTCTTCTCATCACCATCAAACAAAAACGTATGCTCAAAATCAATCTTTGGGCTATTAAAATAGATAGTCTCGCGGATAACAAATGGCAGCACACGGCGATCATTTGCATGACTTACATGAGTTCCTCTTAAACAAAAAGTCACACGAACTGGTCCCTGCTCCTCAATAGAAACAGACTCAATCTCTCCTGTGTACGGCACTGTTTTTTGAATCAATACACCGTCTTTCACACTTCTTTCTTCTAGCTGCAGCACCAGATCCGCATCCGTCACCTGAACACGTCCATCTACTGTTACATCACGAAGAATCACATTTTTATTCTTTGGCACAGCTGCGTGAACACATCCTGCGTCAACTATATATGCATCTTCCTCTTCTTTTACAAAAAGTGATGGCTCCATATCCTTTTTGCTGCTTACGTCTTCATTTACAGGAATAACCTCAAATGTTTCACCATTTTTGCTGTCTGCGGTATGAGCTGTCCACTTTACTGAACCATCCGGCCAGTATGCTGTTATTCTTGACTGAGACGGCACTATTTTATTTTTTGTACTGTCTTTTGCGTACACATTAAAGGAAGCATCCTTAGATACAGCGCCTTTCTCCCACATGCAGCCCCATGTTGTATAGCCATACGCTTTTCTGTTTTCCATCAGATGAAGTGTCATTGACTGAACTGTCTGATCCTTCATTTCCATGTTTTTCATGTCCTCCACGTTATTTTGACCCATTTTTCTTTCTTTTTCACACACACCTCACATATGCTCTTTTTTGACAATTTGCATTTTGTAAGGCGTTTATTCACCAAAAAACAAAATAAGGGACACCCGGCCAAAACCAGGTGTCCCCAATACCGCTTTGGTATCACACCATTGACGGTTTTCTTATTTTATTTTTAATTACTCAGCCTGGCTGGAAGCTTCCTCAGTAGCTGCTTCCTCAGTAGCTGCTTCCTCAGTAGCTGCCTCCTCAGTAGCTGCCTCTGTATTCTCATCAGCCTCAGCGGTTTCCTGATCTGCTGCATATGCCTCGTTAACCTCAGCAATCAGATCATTTCCACCCTTATTTGCCCAATCATCCCAAGCATCCTGCAGACCCTGCTCGTCGATAACGCCACAGATATACTGTGTTCTTGCCTCAGACAGGATGTTGTCAAGGTCAGCGCCATACTTGGAGTAAGTCTCGGAACCAGACAGGTAAGCAAGTGCCGGATTGGTAACTGCTACCGGACGTGTTCTCTGCTCGTAGCACTCGGTCAGAGCATCATCTCTCTCAGTTGGCTTCAGAGGCTTCTTATCTTCCGGATATCCTGGGATGTAAGCAACCATCTGGTTCAAACCAAGGTTTGGTCTATCACTTGTCTCTCCTTCGATAGTCTCAATCTGTCCATCCTCAGTCCAGTTATAGGTAACGCCCTCAAGACCGTAATCAGCTAAGATAAGCATATCATAATCATTTAACTTATCAAGGAATGTCAGAGCATTGATAACATCTTCCTCAGTCTTAGCACCATCGGTGGTGATCAGATAGTATCCGTTGTAACCGGAAGTAGCAAGAGTCTTGCCATTGATCGGTCCTAACAGGTTCATAGATGCGAACTCATCTGGATTAGTAACAGACGGAACTTCGTTGTTTACGAAGTAGTCCCAAATACGGCGAGCGCCATCCATAACGTCGATGTAAACACCGTTCTGACCCTTCTTGCAGCCGTTTGACCACTCAGAAGTATCAATAGTTACCCAATCCGGGCTCATTAAACCATCATCATAAACCTTCTTTAACCAGTCGATTGCTTCCTTGTACTCAGCAGTCTGATGTACCGGAACAAGCTGACCGTCCTGTTCTACCCAACCGTTTCCACAGCCAAACCAAGTCTGAACGATATCAAACGGTCCTGTGTACTTAGTCATTTCCATACCGTATGTATCATCTACATTATTTCCATCCGGATCGTTATAGGTGAAAGCATACAGCATATCATAAACATCCTGAATAGTCTCTGGAGTACCAAGACCTAACTTATCAGCCCAGTCCTGACGATAGGAGAAGCCGTAACGTCCAAGCTCACGTACACGTGGAATACCGATAACCTCTCCGCCTACAGTCAGACCCTTTAAGGTTTCCTTGTTAACCTGAGACAGATTCGGGAACTTCTCGCTGTCATCAAGATACTCGGACAGATCCCAGAATGCACCTTCCTCAGCTGCAGATACGATCGTACCGTTCATGGATCCACCACAGGTGATGATCATTGGCATGTTATCGAAGTCCATAAGAGTGGTTCCAATAACCTGATCATATGCACCATTATCTCCCCACTTGATATCAAAGTTAAATCCAGTGTAATCCTCAACCATCTGGATAACCTGATCAGAACCCTCGTTCTTTAAGCTCTTACCAGCGTTGTACTCTGGTACAAGTAAAGTAACGGTTGGCTTCTCATCTGCAAATGCCATAGACGGAAGCATTGTTGCTGCCATTGCTGCTGCCATACCAGCTGCTACAAATTTCTTATTCATTTTTTAAACCCTCCTGGAATAAATATTCTGACAGTGTCCGAAGCTGCACTTTTTACAGGCAGCTTTCGGTCGCCATCTATGAAAGATGATCTGCGAAATTTTCGCGCTCATTATCACTTCTTTTTATTAGCCCTTAACTGCACCTACCATAACACCCTGTGTAAAGAACTTCTGGATGAATGGGTAAACACAAAGAATCGGGACAGTTGCAACTACAGTAGATGCCATACGAACTGCCTTAGACGGCGGTGCTCCATTGGAACCCCAGTCCATCAGCTCATCTGTCTCTGCCTGCTGTGCCTGCTGCATAACCTCACGCAGTACCTGCTGTACAACCTTCATGTTAACATTATCAATATACAGCAGTGAGTTGAAGTACGCATTCCAGTGTCCTACTGCGTAGAACAGACCTACGGAAGCCAAAACCGGCTTGGAAAGAGGAAGAACAACCTTAAGGAAAATGGTAAGGTCAGATGCACCATCGATGTGTGATGCCTCCTCAAGCTCCTTTGGAAGACCCTGGAAATAGTTCTTGATAATAATCATGTTGAATGCACTGATTGCACCTGGCAGCCACAGTGCCCAATATGTATTACGAAGATGAAGAATATTTACAACTAAGATGTAGCTTGGTACCATACCACCGCCAAACAGCATCGTAACGATAACCATGTTTGTGATACCGTTTCTCCAACGGAAGTCGGAACGTGCCAGAGGATATGCAAGTGTGGTACTCATAAACATATTGATAAAAGTACCAACTGCTGTTACAAGCAGAGAGTTTGCAAGACCTCTAAAAATAGAACCATCTTTTACAATGTAAGAATATGCATTGGTAGAAAATACTGTCGGGAACAGGAAGAAGGACTTTTCAGTCAGCTCCTGCTCTGTCGCGAAGGAACCAGCCAGTACATATAAAAACGGGATAACGGTTGCTATGGCAAAAAGTGCTACAAACACATACAGAAGAACCTGTACAAATGCATCACCAGGCGACCGCTTAATTCTGTTTGCTCTTGAAATATTGTTAGCCATCGCTTTTGCCTCCTTAATAGAATCCGCTCTCACCACAGAGCTTTGCAATCTTATTTGCACTTAAAACAAGAATCAAACTGACAATAGACTTAAAGAGTCCTGCTGCAGCTGATACAGAATACTGGCCACTTACAATACCTCTCTCATAAATGTAGGTATCAAATACCTGTGCCCTAGAAGCATTCAAATCGTTCTTCATCAGGTAAATCTGCTCGAAACCTGTGTTTAAGATACTTCCGCACTTCATAATCAGCATGATAACAACTGTACCACGGATTGCCGGAAGTGTGATATGCCACATCAGTCTCCATCTGCCTGCACCATCTACACGTGCTGCCTCATACAGCTGCATGTCAACACCGGAAAGTGCTGCTAAGAAAATGATAGTACCGTAACCAGTCTCCTTCCAGATACTCTGTCCTACAATCAATTGATTGAAGTACTTCGGATCGGTCAGAATCTTCGGTGCCCCATCACCCATAAACATCTCCATTAACTGGTAAACAGCACCGTCATTAGAGTTAAACAGCTGCTGTGTTAAAGATGCAACGATAACTAAGGATACAAAGTGAGGAATGTAAACCAGTGTCTGTGAAATACGCTTAAATGGCATACATCTTAACTCATTAAGCATCAATGAAAGAATAATCGGTGCCGGGAAAAACAATGCCAGACTCAATAATGAGATGGACAATGTATTTCTAAACAGCGACCAGAAGCTAACTGTTTTACTTGTAAAAAACTCTTTAAAATTATCCAGTCCTACAAATTCACTGTAGATGAAACTGGAAAAGATGCCTGAATGACCACGAATACGCAGCTTGTAATTCTGGAATGCCATTACCAGGCCGCCCATAGGCAGATAACAGAAAATGATCATCCAGATAACGCCTGGAAGAACCATCAGATACAGCCACTTATGACGCTTCATGTCAGTGATCAGCGGAGTCTTCTTATGCTGATAGGCTGATGTGTTATTTTTCTTACCCATGATTTTTCTCCTTCCTTTTTTCTACTCCGATCCTTTTAGAGTGCATTCTATGCATTTACGACCAAGTTTTTTTATAAACTTTGGTTTTCAAAGATGATATCTGCTGCACACGGATGGTGTATTTTTCATTGTCGATATTATATAATACTTTGCTTATTTTTTCAATACTTTTTTTTACTTTTTGTTCTAAAAAAATTAATTTTTTCTATTTTTTGTTAAAAATTTATCATTTGTCATTAGGTAGAACGGACAAATTTTGGATGTCTATTCAATTTATTTTTAGTTCATAGCAAAAACGACCTTTTATGTAAATAGACACTTTCTCAACTATATTTTTTTAATTTTCAAAGCTATAAACTTTAAGTTTTGAGTACTCTCCTATCATCGGTGCAAGCTGTCTAAATCCGATTTTTCCACCTTCCAAGCATGGACCATATGTTGTTCCATCATCGTTGAAATTGAATACTTCTAAGTCATTGACAAAGAAGCGTACCTGATTCTCATATTTTAAAAGACCAAGCTTGTACGGTGCGGATACATCTGCAACGTCCGGAATAGGATCAGCACCCTGCGCAACAAGATAAAATCCATAGCTCTTTCTTAAGTTGCATGTGTGGAAGCTTCTCTCATCTGGCTCTTTTCTTCTGAAATAAGATACATGGAAGGCATTTATATCTCCGTGATGATAAAGCGGATACTCTCCTGTTCTTGGCTGAAGTGATTCATCAAAGAGATCTTCTCCATTTCTTCCCTTTGCAGCAAAGAAAAGGATTGCAAGTCCTGGCTCCTTTAATGGCTGAAACTCCCATTCAATGTAAACATTGGATGGAAAATTCTTCGGACACCATAAAACGTAGTTTGCCTTCTGACCCTGCGCAGCACTTAAGCCGTTTTCCATGCGAAGCTTGCCCTCAGGAAATGAAATGTTAGCTGTACCCTCAAGCACAAAGCCGTCGATATCGGACTTGGATGCAAGTGGGTTGTTGTAAATTAGTTTTGGAGTTTCTGTGATTCCATACTTTGTAAATTCCATGGTAGATATTCCTTTCTTTTTTATTGTATTGTAACCCAGGAGGTTATCGAAGGGGACCTCGGCGAAGTGTTTGTCGGCCACCCATTTACGTAACTAGTTATCAATTTCGGCGGTTGCGCTCTTCTCGGAAGCAATACTAGTTACTGCTTCTTTCAAATGAACACTCCGTTGTTCAGCGTGTTGTTTCCAAACGGCCATCTCCTCTTCCTCTGCCAAAAGAAGATTGATTACCGATGCGCTAAAGATATCCTGCGGCAGCTGTCCCTTAAACTCTGGATTAGCAGTCGTGTCTGCCTCTTTTTGATACCAACCGTCTGGCTCCATTGCCCAGAAGCAGCTCTTTCCAGGTGCGCTAAATGTATCGAGTGCAGTGAAACGAATACGATCTGTATATACCTCATGCAAAAAGGTTATACGCTTTGGTTCGTAGGATGACGAAAGCTTACCTTTTTGAACTTGTTTCCATGTATCATTTACCCATGCCTCAATGCAGTAGCTTCGAAGCTCGCCCTCATGTTCACGATGATTTTGACGCGGCATGTAGAGGATACCAGAAATGTTATGCTTTTGCGTTGTCTGAATAATGAAGGAATACGGATAGCCACCCGTAAGCCGCACAAAGGTCTGCGGATTTCCATCAAGACAGGCAGATAATGAATCATCATCTATCTTTGCATCTAGTTCTTTCATTACATCATTTATCTCAAACAGCGATGATAATTGTTTCCATGATACTTGTCCCTGCGGTTCAAAAGCATCGCTCTTCATATAAGAAAGAATGCTTTTCTTTAGGGCTGCGGCCTGTGGGGTATCCTGTTCAAGATTTATGGAAGTCATCATAAGACGGGCTGTTCCAACCTGACACTCAAAAAGAAGGCTCATCTTGTCGTTTCTATTCCATTCGTCAATTGGCTGAACAAGGTTTGTAATGCAATCGCAGCCAAGTTTTTCTACTCGAAGACCTCTTGCATTTTCAATTAAGCTCTGCCACTGCCATCCGCCGTCAGCAGTTGTTGGAAATGATGCAAATGCCGAATGTGCATTTTGAATTATCATGCCCATACCTCGCGCCCAAGTCGGTCCCATCTGTGAGTTCCAGAAGGACGGATTAAAGCGAACAGGCGGACAATCATATGAAGTATCCTCATATGGCAGTTCAAACAATACACGCTTTCCTTCATTAAGAAGTGTTTCGGCGTGGAAGCGGTCTGAAGTGATGAAAACTGCTTCGTGCGTATCAGTCTCTGCTTTTGACTCGTCTGGTGTAGAAACTTGGTTTGATTTACTGCTGTCAAATATCCAAAACGGCCAAGTATTCTCCACTATCTTTCCATTTGCCTCTATGCTTACGCGCAGTACGTAAGCACAGTCTGGCTGTATATCTTCCATATTCAAGTAAATGCAGCCGGCAGACTGATTTTTCTCTAGCGCATAATCTCTTTGCTTTAGTGTTCCGCAAAGAACAGGCGGCTGAAATACGGTCTGCGTAAGTGTCTTGCCATGTTCACCGTATGTATACTCGGTAACTGGCTGCTGCTCAAGCTGCCAATGAATGCGAACAGACTGTAACGGTGCGCGACCAAAATGGCTGACCTCGATTGGGATGCTGATCGTAGCATTTTTTGCACGGTCGATACAGTAGGACTTGATGCGCGCAAGAAGTACGGTTTCATCACAAAACTGACGCCACTCGTTTGGAGTAACATAGCCTTTTGAATCCCAGAATGGATCGAGAATACCGACAAGTGCCGTTCCCTGTCCCAAATAATCATGAAGATCAAGAAGTTCAAAACCGTATATATAAGGTGTTCGCAGATTTGCTTCAAGATCTTCCTTTAACATACGCACCTGCTGCCGTCCTGAATTATAGACAAATTCCTTATTTTGCCCCAACACATCATGCGCACGCGCACTCTCACGAAAGATCTCGAAATTCCCCGGCTGCAAATAGCCTGTAAATTTATCAATCACATCAAAATCCGGATACGCACACCACTGGCCAAGCTCATGGCATATTACAGGGTAAGAGATATCTTTTAATGATTCACGGTAATCACCACCATTCCAACCACGCGGTCCACGAATGGTTCCGCCTGGCTGTATGCCAAAGCCTGATCTATGAAAATAGACATAATCTGTTCCCGTGATTTTATCCGGCTCCATAGGATATGGCCATCCGGACTGAATGGTATAAAGATGTCTGCTGTCATATGCGCGGCACTTTGATACCCAATCAGTAAGTGGCATAAGCCAGTCTCCACCCGGCTCATTGCTCGGAGACAGCATTAAAAAGGACGGATGATTGCCAAATGCATCAAGTATACGCTTTGTCTCTTCCCACAGTACGTTGTTCATTTGCGCATCTGGCGCAAACACATTCCACATATCGCACTCTATCTGCAAATAGACACCAGCGCGGTTAGCTGCTTCAAATGCAGCCTCTGGCGGACAATATGAATGGCACCTGATAAAGTTCATGCCCCACGTCTTCACAGTCTCCATGATTTTATCCCAGTATGCGCTGCCACAATCCGGAATGCCGCTTAAAGGATAATCGCCTCCAAAATGTGTTCCTCGAAGATATGTGTTTCGCCCATTGATAACAAAATGACCGTCCTTTACCTCTGCCCTGCGAAAACCAAAGGTAACTTCTTTGGTCTGTAGTACTACTTTTGAAAACTGCGATACCATTTCTTTGCTCTGTAATGGTAATTGTGTGATGGATGATTGCATTTCTCCTTGCAGTGCATTGCTTATAGAAGACAATGTTACTATAAGGTTATGTAAGCCTTGATCAAACTCATCCCACAGTGGTGTATCAGATGGATAGTTCAGCGTAAGCTCACAAATCTGGCTCCCCTGAGTGAGCACGCAGACTGCATCTGCACTAATATCGGTATGCACAGTATCTTGTACGTGAACTATACAGTTTTGAATATGGCTTGTCTCATTTTTCAGGTGCACCTGTATAGCAGCCTGCGGCAGCTGCGCATTCACCTTGACACGCTCAATCCAAACACGATTGAATAGCTCTAAGGTAATCGCTCCTGCTACACCGTTCCATGTTGCGCCTAGCGCATCTGACACGCCATGACCATCTGGCCGATACGACAGCTGCCAGCCATTGTCAATGCAAAGCGTAACTGTATGCTCTCCTGCTGACAATGCCCCTGTCTCATATACATGCGGCGCACAAAGACTTACTATGCTGCCTTTGCATTCTCCATCAATCCAGAGCGTTGTCTTCCATTTTGTGTTATCAAGCGTCAGCCGTCCAACAAACCCATCTGATTTTTCAGGCACAAAAATTGTCTTCTGATACCACGCCTTTCCTGTATAGTGGCGCGGCGGCTGACTCAAAAATGGCACCTTTGTTCCATTCTCCTGCGCATACACATATTCGCCGCGCTGATACCACAGCGCATCATACAAACTTTGAACCCACGGTGTATCTTCACTGATCGCATCGCCATAGCCCTGCGCCTGCAGACATCCAGGCAGCGTGATCGTCTGTGTCAGTCTTCGTTTTTCCCAGTGCTCGGCAAAGCCCCTGTCCTCTTTATCAATCTCAAAGCGCCAGATTCCTGCCAGATCACATGTCTGTCTTTCTTCCATCTGTTTCCTCCGCAAATATACCTAAATGATAAAGCTATGATACCACACAAAAAGGTACGATACAATGCAGGTTAGATGCTTCTTATATGCAAAAAAGACCACATTGTTTGCGGTCTCTTTAAACTGTGGCAGAGCTGCGTCAAAAAAAAACGCCATAGCCGCTTTTGCAGCTTCTGGCGCCTTTTGCATAACTTAATTTTAAGCCACAGGGACAGTAATTAAGCCAACGTACCCAATTAAAAGGCCGCCGGACCTGTCCCCATGGTCACTTTCTCATGACAACTCCTGCATCTATGCGGTACACCTGATCACATAAGATACGGATATCTTCTATATTGTGACTGGAAAGGATGATCGTTGTACCCGCCGCTTTTCTCGCTAAAATCAGCTGCCGCATCTCCTCCACGCCTTTCTCATCCATGCCATTCATCGGCTCGTCTAATATCAGAAGCTTCGGAGACTCCATTACTGCCTGTGCGATCGCCAGACGCTGTCGCATTCCCATGGAAAACTTTGATACATGCTTTCCTCCGACATTTCCTAAGCCGACCATCTCTAGCACTTCCTTTATTTGAGTCTTTGACAGATTGCCGCGCATCGCTGCGATGTCTGCCAGATTTTGATATGCACTCATATATGGAATAAACTCAATCGTCTCAATGATCGCACCCGCACTCTCTGGGAAATCCACATCCTTTCCGATTCGCTTATCTCCCACTATGACCGTTCCCGTTGTCGGCTGCAAAATACCCAGAATCATTTTCATCAAAACGGTTTTACCAGAACCATTTCGCCCGATAATGCCGTGAATCATTCCTTCCTCAAACCCCATTGTAAGCGGCTGCAACACAGTCTGCTTTCCAAACGTTTTACTGATATTTGTTAATTGAATATAATCACTCATACACGTCACGTTCCTTCCTATATAATTATAATGTTAGACCGAAAAACATTGACTATTGATCTTGCATCCTTTCTCTCAAAAATAGTTCTTGTACACCCTTATTGGCTTATGGGCCATACTCATTATCGCCCATACTCATAGCGCCTTAATTTCCAGATGCTAATGCTCAGTGAAACCACAAACAAACCGCCAAGAAATAGGCACGCATACGAAAATGATGGATTGAACCGATCATTTACGCTGGTACTGAGTGCTGAAATTCGACTCAATGTAAGAGGTGAAAAATAGCGAAGTCCTACAATCGCATCCAATACCGCCGTTACCAGATAATCACATGCTAGAGCCACTGCGCCAACCAATATACCGGGGCCATTTTTCCACAGCATATGAATCGCCATTGTCAACATGCCAAGAGTCATCGAAACAAGCAGACATAAAAAGAGTTGTCGTACTACCACAACATACTGTGGATTATGCTTTATTAGCGAAAACGTAAAAGAAAAATAATTCTTTATTCCACATCTCCATGGTGCATTCAGCATTTTGACAAAAGCATTTGTCCACGAGATACGAAATGAAATATGAGGAACAATTGCTGCTGCAAGCACTAGTCCCACATAAAAAAAATAGAAAATTGTTACCAAGAACAGATATAAAATCTGACCAAGTAACCAACTTTTTCGAGATGTGCGAATAAGATATGGGTAAATCCCCTTCTCACTATATGGAATATCACAGATCACAAGCAGATAGCCAACCCAGACTGTCATTGCCGTATAATGTGTATTCATCATAGCCAGGAATAACTCCTGCACACTGACCGTTTCTTCTGCCGATGCCAGATACCCACGAATGCCACCGAGATAATAAAGCAAAAAGCAGCCCATGCACAATAAAACAGCCAGATTTTTTCCCTGACGCATTCCCATATGAAAATTCAGACGTGCGTAGCCAAAAATTTGTTTTGCCGTTTTCTTTGTTCTTCTATCAGCCATGTGATGCCCTCCATTTCATTTCCTCTATAAAAATACAGGTAAATAAAAACATTACTGCCAAATTTTTAAAAGCCAGCCAGAAAAGATCCACCTGCGTACCGGTATACCAAAACTGTATTGGCTGATAGCTATATGGACTAACGATCGAAAGCCAATCAATCATGTCTCCAAGATAAAGAAATATCCTATTGATAAAAAAAGGAACAGCTGCAACCACATATCGATTTTCACTAAAAGCAGCAACACATAACCCTAACATCGAGGACCACGCAGCAACTTGAAGCGAATTCAAAACTACATACAAAAAGAATACACCCCAATACGTTCCATCCTGGATCCACTTCTGCCACATTTCACCGACCAGAAAATACGAATTATTGGCAGTCTTTAAAATCTCAGGATGCATCATGCTTCCAACTGCAATAAATAGGAACACGCTCATCATATATAGAAAAATGCTGCCAACAAATACCGCGATTGCTTTTGTCACACAATAGCGAAGCCGACTTGTCCGCATCATTTTTACCCAATCACATTTTCCCTTTTTTTCATCAAAATATACCGATGCAACACTCATAGGAAATACCAGATTTTTCACCAAAGTTGTAATGCCATATTCTTCTGACACACACAACAAATCTAACCAGCCATGATCCGATATTGCCTCTTTTACTTTTAACGTCTCTGCAATTCCCATCAACAAAACTGCCGCGTAGATCACGACACAAAACCATGCTAGCGGAGACGTCACAATCCGCCTTGCTTCCCGTCTGATCATATGCATCCCTCCGTTCCTATTCGCTCTGATCTGTTTGATTAACATTTGCCGTCATTGCAGTCGCATAGCAATACGGGTATTCTCCATCGACAAAACCTTCAATCACATACTTATTTCCACCGTCTGTATCGGACATTGGAATTTGCACATAATAGCCAATATCACACACACTCTCGTCATTCTCGGATCCTTTATCAATCATCAGGTATTCCATGTCACAGGAAGCCTCTTCTACTAATACGCCCGCTTCATCCTCCGCATTTTGATCCCAAAAATAATTGTCAAGACATGCCCGTATGGCTTTCTCTTTAGAAATCAGCTTTCGTCCTTTCTTTTCTTCCCGTGCAATTACTTCTGATACATTATTAAAGGATACAAAATAACCATCTTTCTCAATTGTAATATCAATTGACTGTCCCCAACATTGTCCCAAATCACCCAGTGAATAGCCATTTGGACACAGATGAATTCCATTTTCTTCTATATAATAAATATCATGTTCTTCATCATTATTTTCACCCTGCCACTTTTTTTCATAAGAATCATCGACTGAAATTCCAAGATTCTCAAAAGTTTTTAACCAACGGGCTGTCCATTCTTCTCTGGTTTTTTCTTCTCGTCCATTTATCCGAACAATGGCACCGTTAAATGCTCCCTGATTCCAGTTCACTGTTATTTTTTGCTTTCCAGTATCATAGGTCGTCGTGACTGCTGCCGTCCCACGCTGCGCTAATACCGTTAAGCAATTCCCATCAAGTGTATCCGTGTCTAACCATGCTTTAATGATCTCCTCCCCTGTGAATACTCTTGATTTAATCGTCAGAATATCTACATCGGCAGCATTTTTTGCCATCACGTTTTCAATCACGCCTGTTCTACTGTTGCCTATCACCGCTGTACAAGAAAATAATACTATTATAAAAATAGTCAAAACAATTTTCACTTTTCCTCGTTTTCTCATTCGATCACCTCATCTCATACTGAATCAATTTCTCCTTCTGTGTCTGCCCTTTCTCATACGTACTGTTTGCATCACTAGCTGCTGCCGCTATTGCAATCGTCTGAGTTTTACTTGTGCCATCCTCAAACGCTACACAAACTGTAACCTGTATTTTATCGAAAAGAATCGAATTTAACTTCTCTGTCCATTTTCCTGCCTCAATTGATTCACTCTTAAAAAATAAGTTTTCTGTTTGCTCATCATCCGCCGTGAATCCACAAATATTAACAAAACACCCCGCATCCTGATTTTCATAATCAATGGTATAGGAAGTGCAATACAGAACACTTTCCTGCTGATCCTTGTTTTGGGAAATTCTTGGCAAATTCATTGTCTGCTCTGTATATAGAGTCATCTGTGTGCAAAACTTCTCAGGATTCTCCCCGATGATCTGAAACGCCCCCTTGTTAATCGTATATGTGATCTGCTTTATCTGTTCACCTTTGCACGAAACAGGAAAAGCGATGCAATAGCTGAGCATATCACTGTCTGATCTCATACCGAATACCCACGAATTTCCGTTCTCATTGTTTAACGCCACCGAATTTTCCGAACTGAGCTCCGATGCATAAACGCAAAGTGAAAATGCAGATGATGTTTTGTTTGTAACAAAATCCTGCTTTGTTTCTGTATACGGTACTTGTCCATTTCCAAAACGATTGAGCTGCACACCTGCAACCACACAGGCAGCCGCAGCAATTCCTGCTGTTATACAGACATGCAACCTTCTTTTTCGTTTCATTCTATTTTTATAATTATTTGTATTTTTTTGGATCACAACATCTCGCCCATCAATTTCAGGCTTCAATGCCTGCTTCATCAACTGTTCAAATCGCTCATCTGTCAATTCCTCTCGCCTCCAATTCCTGTTTTAAAATTGATTTTGCCTTTCGGATTCTTGTTTTCACCGTATTGACCGGCACTTTCATACATGTTGCAATTTCTTCCATTGTCAGCCCAGCACTGTAACTTAAGCAGATTGGAATTCGATATTTTTCTGGTAGCATCTGCACTGCATTTCTCACCTCTGCAATCTCCTGTTTGTTGATCATCATCTGTTCCGGTGTCGTGTCCCAATCCGCCGCAAATGAAGAAACCGTTTCCTGATGCTCTTCCAAGCTGCTGACTGGCGCGATTCGCATACGGTTTGCATATTTTTTCTTTTTGTTTTTCCACAGCAAAACAGCAACAGACAACGCATAGCTTTTGCTATTTTGCTCTGCTTTCAATGACGCCCGCTTTTCCAATAACAAAACCATCGCGTCCTGATATAGCTCATCTCCCTGCTCTTTGTTATTCGTAATGATACGGCAGAACCTCAGAATATCCGGCCCTGCGTTCATGACAAATGATTCAAATTCTGTGTCAGACATCCCTTATCCTTTCTGTATCGTGTATTTTTACAGTGCACTTGTACTTTGCAGCTGTAGCTTGCATTTGAAGTTTTCATTTGAAACTTGCATTTGAAGCTTACGTTTAAAACTTGCTTTTAAAGCTTGCCATCTCAGCTTTATGCTTTTTCTCTTTACTGGTATATTGTATCATCGCAAAAAAAAGTTTTCAAAAAACTCTTTTAAATAAAAAAAGAACCGCCAGGGGGACACTGATTAAGCCAGCGTACCCACTTAAAAAGCCATTCAGAACTGACCCCTCTGGCTTTCTGACCCTAACCTACTCAAAAAAGATTCATCCCTCGAGTCCATTTTCTTTGATCTCGAATTTCATTATCCCAATATTGACGAAAGTCCTCCTCGCGTTCCTTTGAATATCCAATAAGCATAATTTGTTTCCTGTGCTTAGCATAAAAAAACATGCCTCTGGTTTTTGCCTTTTTCTCATTTTCAGTACAACCATTTTTACAAATGAAAAAAATATCACGATCTATTACATTCTCTATTTTGGGACTAATCGCCTCGATCGTTCTTCTTTCAATTAACTCAATTTCTTCCCACCTAACCTCTCTATGAATATTGGGAAAATAATCAAATTTAATCCCATCTTCATCTAAACAGTACTGTCCCATCCGAACCATACTTGTATACATATTCATATAATTACAATATGACACACCCCAACATATGGGTAACATAAATATAGCATATATTATGGCTTGAATTATATTCGAATTCCCCACAATTAAAAGGGCAAAAGGAAGACACAACATAACAATATATACAACTATATTTATACCAAAATCAGCGTATGTATCGAAACGATACCATTTTCCCCATTCATTCACATATTCTGCTGTTTTTTTTCCATATTTATTCCATATACTTCTTTTCTTCATACAAATGTACCTTTCACGCCATTCAGACAGGAGATTACTCCTGTCTGAACAAATCGTCTTTTTATTATAGCTTATGCCATACATACTCGCTGAAACTTTGTATTTCGTCTTGTTGGCTTCTTCACTTTATGGATAACCTTTTTTCTTCCGGATACTGTTGTTATCACTCTGGTATTTGACTGTTCAGTGGTTCTTGCATTAGACGTTGCTGAATTTGTCTTCTTTGACGCATTTGCACCTGATTTTACTGCCGCCGAAAGTCCTACCGCCGCAAGCTCTGCTGTTTGACCAACCGTATAGCCAACTGCTGCATTTCCAATTATCTTTGCAGATACCGTTTCCAAAACTACTTTTCCTCCCGTCCAATTATTAGCTGTAACACCTGATATATATGTAGCCCCTGCTTCAAATGTTCTACAAAGAAGACGAGTTCCAATGTCTCCTTCCGTATTAACTACAGTATTTATTCCATTAATTACTGCTGCACACGCTACCAACGGTTTTACGACCCACTTCATTGGATCCAGCGGTGCTAATGCTCCTGAAACCGCACCCACTAAGCAAGACTTTGCTAGCTCAACACCATCAATTTCTCCTCCACTAGTAAGCACATAAGAAAATCCACTAACTGCAGCTCCAACAACAGCGCCGACAATACATGGAATTGGAAACTCTCCTGCATAGTCTTCTCTTGCTACTGGATTATTATCGCAGTATGCGTACAGATTTTTGCTTCCTAATTCCTGTGGCTTCGCAAAGATCACACCAGGATCATCCGCACCCCATCTCTCAAATTTCAAAAAAGATTCATCTCTCGAGTCTATTTTCTTTGATCTCGAATTTCATTATCCCAATATTGACGTAGTTCTTCTTCACGTTCTTTTGAATACCCTATAAGCATAATTCGTTTCCGATGCATTGTATAAAAAATTATTCCTCGTTTTTTTTTCTTTTTTTCTTTTTCAGTACAACCTTTTTTGCAAATAAAAAATATATCGCACTCACTAGCTTTCTCTCCTTCTCTCGAATCAGTAGACATTGTTCTTCTTTCAATTATATCTATATCTTTCCAACATATTTCTCTATGAATATGGAAATAATATTCAATCTGAATTCCTTTTTCATTTAAATAATATCTCCCATCTGAAACCATGCACGCATATATTTGTACCAAAACAGCACATATCCACATTCCCCAAAAAGGTATAATAATTACTATATTTATTATTTGCTCTTGTATTACACTTGGCCCTTGCAGCACGATTTCAAAAATGTAATAAAATATTACAACCAATGGCAGCACTCCAAAAAATATGCCAGCAACACTTGCAATTCCAATTCCAAATATAGTTTCAAACTTTGCTTTTTTCCCCTTTTCTTCCAAATATTCGATTTTCTTCCCATGATCCCAATTCCAAATACATCTTTTTTCCAAACTTAATTCTCCCTTCATGCTGTTCAGGCAGGAGTAATCTCCTGCCTGAACATTGTCTTTTTATTTTAGCTTATGCCATACATACTCGCTGAAACTTTGTATTTCGTCTTGTTGGCTTCTTCACTTTATTGATAACCTTTTTTCTTCCAGATACCGTTGTTATCACTCTGGTATTTGACTGTTTAGTGGTTCTCGCATTAGACGTTGCTGAATTTGTCTTCTTTGACGCATTTGCACCTGAATTTGTTGCCGCCGAAAGTCCTATTGCCGCAAGCTCTGCTGTTTGACCAACCGTATAGCCAACTGCTGCATTTGCAATTACTTGAGATGCTTTTGTTGTTAATTCTACATCCCCAGTCCACTTGTTGCATATATATCCTGATGCCATTGTCGCACCACCTTCTATTATGCCGCAAACAATGCGTGTTGGTATATCACCATCTGTATTAATTGCAGTATTAATTCCATTAATTACTGATGCTACCGCTAAATATCCTTTTTTTATTGATCTTACGGGTTCCAACGGTGCTAATGCTCCTAAAACCGCACCTATCAGGCATGATTTTGCTAGCTCAACACCATCAATTTCACCTCCACTCGAAAGTACATAGGAAAATCCACTAACCGCAGCTCCAACAATACATGGAATTGGAAATTCTCCTGCATAGTCTTCTCTTACTACTGGATTATTATCACAGTATGCGTACAGATTTTTGCTTCCTAGCTCCTGTGGTTTTACAAAGATTGTGCCCAGATCATCCGCATTCACAAATCTTCCGACTTCCGGATCGTAATAGCGGCTTCCCAGACAATACAGTCCTGTCTCTGGATCGTAGACATTTCTTTTGAACTTGTCTTGTTCTGAACTTGTTTTGTTTGATGGCGTTAGTATAGCGTACCGACTAGGACAAACCATGGACAAAAAACAGGAGATTCAGAAAGTTTTTTAGTTTTTTCTGAATTCCCATAATGATCTATATTTTAGTTTTTGAATCAAACGTTTAAAATCAAGTACTGTAAAATTTCATTTTTAAAAAAATGTCAACCCTTTAGTCCATTTTCGTTGATCTCGAATTTCTTTACTCCAATATTTACGAAACTCTGCTTCTCGCTCTTTTGAATATCCAATATATACAATCTTTTTTCTATGGTTTGCATAAAAAAGTCCACTTCTAGGCTTTGGTTTCTTTTCTTTTTCAGTACAACCCTTTTTACAAATAAAAAAAATTTCTCGTACACCATATATGGCTTCTTCACGGGAACCAGTTGAAAATGTTCTTCTCTCAATTATATCAATATCTTCCCAACGAATTTCTCTATAAATGTGAGGGTAATATTCCATCTGAATTCCATTTTCATTTAAATAGTAAACTCCATCCCCAAGCATCCCTCCATATGTTCTCTCATAAAAGACAGTCTCTATATAAAATACAAATGGAAGTGTTAACAGTATTACAGTTATTGCATATTGAAAGGGTTCTTCGTATATAACAAAAAAATATTCAATCAAATACGGAATTGGAATACCTATAATAAAAATAATACTTCCTATAAATGATAGTGCCGTAAAAAAGCCATGCCATTTTCCCCATTCATCCCAATATTCTATTTCTTTTCTTGCATGCCAATTCCAATTCCAAATACATTTCTTTCTCATATTCCTCCTCTCATAGTATTCAGGCAGAAGTATCTCTTCTGCCTGAATAAACTCGTTTACTTTAACTTATGCCATGCATATTTTACGAAATTTCGCGTTTCTCGGTGACGACTTTTTCACCTTATTAGCAACTTTTTTTCTTCCAGATGCTGAAGTTATACTCTTAACATAAGGAGTTGAATTCAGTTTTATTTTTGGTTTTGTCACACTTGTAGTCTTAGCTTTTGCTGCTGATGGCTTTGAAGTGATTGCTGCTGAAACTCCTACTACCGCAAGCTCTGCCGTCTGACCAAGTGTATATCCTACTGCCGCATTTCCAATTATCTGTGCTGCTTTCGTCGCTAAAATTACCTTCTCTGGAGAAGTCCACCTATTAGCTGTAACACCCACAACATATGTAGCACCTGCTTCTAAAGCTCCACACATAATCCGAGTCATAAAATTTCCCTCTGTATTAATAGCCGTGTTAATTCCATTGATGATTGCGGCACCAGCTACAAATCCCTTTATTACTTTATCCATGGGATCCAATGGAGCTAATGCTCCTGAAACCGCACCCACTAAGCAAGACTTTGCTAGCTCAACACCATCAATTTCTCCTCCACTAGTAAGCACATAAGAAAATCCACTAACTGCAGCTCCAACAACAGCGCCGACAATACATGGAATTGGAAACTCTCCTGCATAGTCTTCTCTTGCTACTGGATTATTATCGCAGTATGCGTACAGATTTTTGCTTCCTAATTCCTGTGGCTTTGCAAAAATTGTACCAGGATCATCCGCACTCCAATGACATTGTCACCATGGCTCGTTCTATCTCTCAAGTTTCAAAAAAGATTCATCCCTCGAGTCCATTTTCTTTGATCTCTAATTTCTTTATCCCAATATTGGCGAAATTCCTCCTCGCGTTCCTTTGAATAACCTATCAACATAACTCGTTTCCTATGATTAACATAAAAGTATGCACTTCTCGTTTTTGTTTTTTTCTCTTTTTCGCTACAACCTTTTTTTAAGATAAAAAAGATCTCATTTTCACCAAATGGATATTTTGCTCCAGTATCTATAGTTCTTCGCTCAATCCGATCAATTTCATTCCATCTTATTTCTTTGCAAATATGCATACAATATTCAAGCTGAATTCCTCTTTCGTTTAAATAATAAACTCCAGAAGAAGTTATACCGTTATATACCTGTGCGTAAATAATATATTCGCAAGGACTCAAAAATGGCAATAGAACTATAAATTGAACTCCTGCGCTACACATTGCGTTTTGAAATGGCATTTGATACTTTGTCGCAGCTTCAAGAAACAATGCAATTAATATTGCAATTGGCCCTGCAACTCCAATAACGATAAATATTCCAAGTACTAACGATTCTAGATATTTAAACCATCTATCCTCTTCATCTAAATATTCTATTTTTCTTTTTCTATACCAATTCCAAATACACCGTTTCTTCATAATTCTCCCTTCGTGCCGCTCAGGCAGGAGTAATCTCCTGCCTGAACATTGTCTTTTTATTTTAGCTTATGCCATACATACTCGCTGAAACTTTGTATTTCGTCTTGTTGGCTTCTTCACTTTATTGATAACCTTTTTTCTTCCAGATACCGTTGTTATCACTCTGGTATTTGACTGTTTAGTGGTTCTCGCATTAGACGTTGCTGAATTTGTCTTCTTTGACGCATTTGCACCTGAATTTGTTGCCGCCGAAAGTCCTATTGCCGCAAGCTCTGCTGTTTGACCAACCGTATAGCCAACTGCTGCATTTCCAATTATCTTTGCAGATACCGTTTCCAAAACTACTTTTCCTCCCGTCCAATTATTAGCTGTAACACCTGATATATATGTAGCACCTGCTTCAAATGCTCCACAAAGAAAACGAGTTCCAATGTCTCCTTCCGTATTAATTACAGTATTAATTCCATTAATTACTGCTGCACACGCTACCAGCGGTTTTATGGCCCACTTCATTGGATCCAGCGGCGCTAACGCTCCTGAAATTGCACCTACCAGGCATGACTTTGCCAGTTCAACACCATCAATTTCACCTCCACTAGTAAGCACATAAGAAAATCCACTAACTGCAGCTCCAACAACAGCGCCGACAATACATGGAATTGGAAACTCTCCTGCATAGTCTTCTCTTGCTACTGGATTATTATCGCAGTATGCGTACAGATTTTTGCTTCCTAATTCCTGTGGCTTCGCAAAGATCACATCCGTGTCATCCGCATTCACAAATCTTCCGACTTCCGGATCATAATAGCGGCTTCCCAGACAATACAGTCCTGTCTCTGGATCGTAGACATATTTTCGGTAGCGGAACGGATTCAGCGTTGCAAGGGACACGCCACTTGTATCCTGTGTGGACGTTACCTTACCCCAGCTGTTATACTGGTATCTTACCACTACCTGATTGCTGCTGTCAACTAGACCGGTAATATCTCCGAGGCCATTATACAGATAGAAGTAATCAGTCTTTCCATTTAATCGCAGCATAAATGGCTTTCCCTGCGTATCATATACAAACTGTACCGTAGTACCCGTTCCTGTAGTTCCTGCATCCTTGGCTGCTTTTCTCACCAGACCACTTAGGGTATTTCCACTGTAATAATACTTTGTTTCAATGCCTCCGCTTGTCTTTCTTACACGCTTTCCATCACTGTCGTAGGCAAAGGTAACCTCTCCTGCTGTTGCAGCAATTCTTTTTAAACGGCGTCCTTCTCCCCAGGTCAGTGCCATTCCTCGCAGCACAGTCGGATTACCGCCTGCATCATAGGCATAGCTCTTTCCATTCCAGGACAGTAACTGATCCTTCCAGCCATCGGTGCGATAGGTAAAAAGATCCTGTGTCTGTACCGTTGAAACCGCTCCCTCTGTATAGGCATATGTCTTTCGGGAAGTCATGTTGCCGCCTGCATCGTAGGCATAAAGCACTGTTGTTCCAAGTACACCATTGTTTTCACGAATCAGCTGATTGAGTTCATCATACTGATATGTGATGACCTTCGTACCGGATGTAATCTTTGTGATATTTCCCACATTGTCATACTCATAGCTCCAGCTCTCGATTCCATTTGACATCGCAGAAAGAAGACTATCCGTATCGGTCAGATGACGAAGGGTTCCATAAGTAAAGCAGTTTTCTCGCTTCTGTCCACCCGGAAGTGTTACGGTTTCCTTTGTGCATCGTGCCATCGCATCATAAGCTAAACTTTGTCTCTGTGTTCCATCGACAGTAAGTCCATAGGATAATCCCGGTCGCTGTGCCTTTGATGCATCTCCGTACACAAAGCCCGTCTTTGTCTTGGCTGTTTCCAGACTCTGCACCAGTCGATTTACGCGATTATAACTGTCATAACCAATCTCAAGTGACTGCACTGTATGAGTGTTTGCCACGGTCGGCTCACCTGCTGCCCCGGTATTTTTTTCCAGCGTCGCACTCTGTACAAGTCTTCCGGTCATGTCATACTGATCTTTGTCAATTCGTCCATTTACCAGATCGGTTTCCTTTTCCAGTGTACCGTAATCATCATACTCATAACGCACGGCATCTGTACTTTCTCCATTCCATCGTCTGGCTCGGATGCGCTCCTCTTTGTCATACAGAATTTCCTGCGTATCGCCATTTCCATAGGTAACTGTCTTGAGTGGACCATTGTTTGGTGCATAGCCGTAGCGTTCAAGAGTCTTGTCGCCCGCCTTTACCATTGTCTGGTTTCCAAATCCATCATACTCAAATGCGTAAGTGGTTCCACCATGCTTGATACTCTTGATTCGGTCTCCCTCATCATATGTATAGGAAACATCCCTTGTCTGCCCGGATGCAGTTGCACTTACGCCTGTTAAGCGATCTGTTGATGCCTCGTAATGATACTGTGTACTATGATTGTTGGAATCGGTCATCTTTGTCAGAAGACGGTTATCACTGTCATATGCATAGGAAACGCGTTTCTGTCTGGCATCCATTACACTCGCTACATTTCTAAAATCACTTGTATAGCCCATGTAAGAATAAATTCGTTTTTCTACCTTCTCCAGTACAAAAACCTTGTTGTCCTGAATATCAGAAAATGCCACACTAGACGGGGTTCCTGTTGCAATAACTGCTGCCAGATTTGCATAATCTCCCAATTTTACATCAAACTGATAACCCAACTTGTTCTCGATGACATAGCCTGTTCGAAGTTTCTTAAAGCAGAACTTCTGACTGTCTGCGTCACTCTTTTCCTGTAAAGTCGGACGATCATAACCATCCGTTCCCTTACTGCAGATATCCACATACAGGGATGGTCTAAAAACAGTCCTTATATAGTACCAGTCTGTGCCGTTTTCCGACTGTGCCTTTGTCAGAAGAAATTCCTCGGCAGGCCAGAAGGAGCTGTAGGTCTGCTGCAGACCATCTCCAATTCTCATGGTGCCATTTGCTGCACGTACATACTGACCGGAATGGCGTGCACGGATACGAAGGAGCATTCCATCCTGTGGTGCCGCACTGACATCACCCTCATCTGCCGGCTCAAAGTACCAGATACTTCTCGGCTCACTGTCAGAACCGGCCGTTCCCAGTTCAATATTCGCCCTGATTGCAAATACATCATTCGGCGCACTTCCTGCGGAAACCATTACACACTTTTCGTCATTGCTGCACTTGGCAAGAAGCTGGTAGCCGCCTCCTTCTACTGCTTTTAATTTGAATTTCTGTGCATCATGACCGTGATCCGGATACAGCTGAATGTTAGTTCCATCTGCACTCCATCCATTTAAAACGTCAAGCAGTTTTGACTTTGTTCCAGACTGGGATACCAGCTTGATATAGCCTTCTCCGGCATCCTCCACCTTCCACTTCTGATCATCTGAGCCATTGAATGTATACTGCTGAATATTGGAATACGTGGTATCGCCCTGCTGGGTATCTATATATTTTCCGGAACGCTGCTGGCGAATATAGTACACTCTTCCCACTGTAACTGCGGCTGAATTTTTATCTGCCTCAATGGACATAGTTGTCGGCTGTCCCTTTTTGTTGTACCAGAAATAGCTTCTCTGACCCTCGGCACTCTTTGCATACAGCGGCATTCTCTGCGCATTGTAATAAATATCATAGGCAGTGCCGTCCATTGCAGCCATACGGCTGATCTGATCCTTACTGTTATGCTGGAAGGCATTGTTTTCTCTTGTCTTTTTGGCTGTGTTTAAGTTTCCCTTGCTGTCATAAGTATAACTCCAGCTGTCATCTTTTATAAACTGGACATCTGTAAAATATCCCGGATTCATCTGATTGTCATACATAATGTAAAGATGAACCGCAGTATACTGCTTGTGTGTTACAGAATCCTCATCATCAGTAGATATCACACCGGAAACATACTGCCAGCCGCTTCGATATGGATCAAAATCCACATTTTCCCACTTATGGGTTCCGTCGGCATAGATGACTGCTGCTGCAATACGAAACGTCTTTCCCGGAATGGCTTCTGCCTTTGCAAAACAACCGAAACGGAATACGTCACCTTCGCCGCCCTTCGCATAGATTCCCTGAAGCACACGCTTTTCCTTATCCGGCTCTCCTGTGATTCTAAGACAACTTCCTCTCTCACTGTCCGTTACTGTTGTATCGGATGCGACCAGATTTACATGGTTCCAGTCATTTACACCGTTAGTGCTGTTTCTTGCAAAGCGGCCATTATTCACCATGTTAAAATCACTCATGCGATCTCCTGTCTCCAGCTGGAAACAGTCAAACCATGCGGTACCTGTTGTGTTGAAAATTCCACCATAGATTGTGACAACCTGTGCGCTGCTTACGGTAAAGGTCTGGCTGATTCGCTTCCATCCCCTGTCAATATCGGTGTCCACATTTCCTGTCAGAAATTCCAGTCCATATGCCATCGACTTATCCGCAAAACGAACTGCCAGTCCTGCTCCTGCCTGTGCATTATTTGAAACCGCTGCGACATCCTTTACAAAAGTATAGGCAGAAAGTGTATAAGTTCCTGCTTCTAACCAGACCTCCTGAATCACAGCGGCAAAGCTGTTTTTCTGTGTCTTTGTGACTCGAATGGAGGTATCGGCAAAGTATCCCTTGTCCGTAACACGTTCAACGCCCCATGCAGACGCTTCTGTCAGACCGGATGCATTGCCCCAGCCGTCTTCAAACTCACCCATCGCATCAAAGCCGGTATTCTTTAGCAGATTGGTTACAAGTTTTCCTGTCAATGACGACTGTCTCAGCTTATGACGTCTGGCACCATCATCATAATGACTGAAAGTGCTGACATGACCGGCATTGTCTGAGATCTCAGAAGGAGAACCAAATCTATTAAATTTCCATGTATAAACATGGTTGTCTGCTGATGATGATAACTTTCCATCCAGACCCGGCTCTGTATATACAGTTGTTCCAAGCTCTGGATAAGTAACTTCAATCTCAGTTCCTGTATGGAAACTCCCTGCTGCATCCGTATATCCTTCACCAATTTTGGCGATACGCTGCACACCACAATCGGTACGGTATCCATAAGTGATTCTTTTCTTGTCCGGGTTCTGCGCCCAAATTAACTGATCTCCATTGTAACCAAATGTACTGCTCTTTCCATCTGGATAGGTAATGTTAGTCAGATGACCGGCGGCATCATATGCAAAGGAAGTACTTCTCTTATTTGCCGTAATGCTGACAAGCTTTGTCAGATCGCTGTTGTAATTAAATACAACTCTCGCACCTGTCGGATCTTCTGCATACTGAATGTAATTTCCGGCACTGTTTGGCCCATACTGGCACTTCATTGCATTTCCATATGTATCCTTGATCTGACGCAGATAGCCGTCCTGACCAAAAATGTACTGTACCTCATCCTTATCCTTCATGATCCGATATGAATCATATTCATTGCTGGAAGTCTGTGTAATTACAAGACCAAGTCCGTCCTCATCCTTGAGCTTATTGGAATCGGAGGTATCTTTGTAGAAATAGTGATTTGTTCCATCTGCATCTGTTAAGACATACGGAAAATCACTGTTTCCGGATTCCTTTAATTCCTGCATCAGACTCAGACGAAAGCCTTTTCCGAAACGACTCTTTGTATCACAATCAGAAAGATTGTACACATGACTGACACTGACCGGCATCAGAATACCACTTGTGCCTTCATCTTCATGAATAAATACAAGATTTCCATTATATCGGTTTACATAACCACTTCCGGTACGTCCTAACTCCTGCTCGTGATAACTATAATAATCCTCAAGACCCTTTGTACTTCGATAGTACACGATTCCAATCGGATAGCAGTCCGCAGTCAGACCGTATTTATTCACCGGCATATCAGAGGAGACCAATGTCGCTGTTGCATACACGTTCTCATTGACTGCTTTTAATGCAATTCCATGGTTGGAAGACGGATTGTTGTACCAGCCACGAATCAGCTTTGTCACATCGAAGGTCTTCGGAACTGCCATTTTATTTGTGTTTTCCAGTGTCAGATAGTCTAGTGCTTCCGTCTTAAAGGAAGGCTGATTGTTCCATGTCAGAGTACGCTGATCCCATGCACCTGTCACCTCATGAGCACTGACGCGAAAGCCCTTTCCGTCATCTGCTGAAAACTGATACTGATATAAGTTTAATCTGGCGTCCGTGATTACCGCTCCCTTTTCCAGCTGCGGAAGCGTATTAAACTTTAAAAAGGTACGGCAAACCTGATACGGCCTGTTTCTTCCAACCTCCAGCTCACTAAAGTTATAGCCATAGCTGCTGTTTGGATCTTTCGAACGCACAAAAGCATCATCAATGGTTGTCTGTTTCTTCTCAATACGCACCGTCGGATCAATCGTAACAGGATAGGTTCTTTCTTCATCCATAAGCCATGCTTGATCCATCATGATCGTGATCTCAGATATTCCATTTCCTGCCGCGATCTTGTAATCTGCCTTTAATACCGCACCGTTCTGATCAAATAGAATCGGCTGATCCAGGTAAAAGACGATCTCCTCATCAGAAGTTTCTCCTGTCTGCTCTTCCTCTAATTCTTTGCACAATACAAGGCTGCCGTCTGCAAGCTTTTTGATTGCAAGACTAGGATGTTTCATCACAAAGGTAAACTCGGCTGTTGCCGCCTCTTTGTTTTTCAATAAAATCTCTTCTTTCATTACCTCTGATTCCAATCGGTAACGAATATCTATACCCGGAAGGATTTCCTTAAAGTATCCTGCTGAAGATAGCGTAGCAAGCTTCAAAAGTTTCTCTTCTGATGTCTGCATACGGATCGGACTGATCTGAAATTCAGAGGTTTTAAGATCTTCCAAGCACTCAGTTTCTTCTGACAACATAGCAGTCATAATATCCTGCGGTTTTAATCCCCATGATACTGTAAAACCGTCCTTCTCTACACTCGCAAGCTCTGTAAATGCTGCAGATTCAGTTGATGATGCAGGCATTTTTCCTGTTTGATTCAACTTAGATACAGATGATACTTCTGCCTGATCATGCGCAGATGCGACTGATACGATACCCTTTAAAGCCTTTGCAAACTTTGGATTTCTTGCAATTCTTACCTTCATTCTTCCCTGTGTATTCTCATAGAAAAGCTGATCCTTTGAAAGTGCAAGAGTATTGTCGATGGACTTCCACACACCATTCTTCTGAAAGTGAACTGCCTTCGGATAGATTACTGCTGCCTTTTCTCCACCCTTAGTCTCAAAGACACGAGAAAAACGTCCTCTCTCTTTTACACATTCACGTACAAACATACGATTTGTAGCTGCGGCTTCTGCATTAACTGCACCTTCTGTATTGATTACAACCTCAGTCTCGTCATTTTCAGGCATTTTCTTTGTTTTAATTGTTTCATTTAATCCATTCATTATTCTTTTTCCTCTCTCTTTTCTAATTTTTCATTTTCCCTTTTTATTAACTGTTCCCTTTTGGCCTTTTGTTTTCTTGGCATCTGATACACTTTTTGCTCTTCACTCTTTTGTCTTAGCAAATCAATCGCACCACTCAATACCTTTGGCACCGGCACGCCCATCAGCCCAAGATTTTCTGTGATGGATAACAACTCATTCACAAGATATGCCGCCATTACCGCATTGCAGATAAAATTGGTTCCGGCAATAAGATCCATCCGATATGACACTAATACAATGAGTAGTGAAATCCCCTTTCGGCAAAGCCCTTTCCATCCACTTCTGCTTTCCAGCCCTCCTTCGGCTGACTTTTTACTCTTGTGAAAAATTCCTGCTGCCATCATCCCCGTCAGGTAGTCCAGTGCCATGCATAAAATCAATGTCTCAAGCATCGCACACCTACTTTCTCTTTAACAGGTCAGCTCTCACATATCCGGCATAGGCTCCTGCAATCGAAATCAGATTCCAAACGGCTCCATCACTCCCCTTTTGAGTACCAAGTACCTCCACAAGATTTCCATTGTTCAGTCGAGGATAGTTTTCCAAAAATTCACTGTCTTTTCCTGCCTCTTCGTAAACGAATGTCCATCCATCTGGATCATTTACTTCTGCCACATAGCGGGCAAATGGCTGTGTTTTCTGATCATCTGGAATTGCCACGCCCCAAAAGGTATGGTTTTTGAGCTTTCCCATGTTTACGTAGTGGGTATCCCAGTAATTTCTCCAGTAGCTGCTGCCTCTGTCTGACATAAAGAAATACACGTAATGACCTGTAAAAATCCTCTGTCCCTCCAAAAAGACTCGAATCACAGCCTCAAGGCAGCTGCTCCCACGAATATCCTGCTCAGTCGGAGTCGTGTAGGCATTTTGAATCACTTCTTCAAGTGTTTTTCCAAAGCCTGAACCATCTGCTCCAATGATGTTGTGATACAGTTGATCATACATCGTCTGTGCCACTGCCATCTGACCGTTCAATCCTTCGGTTGCTGCTTCCGCAAACACAGTTCTGGCTGCCAGATTTAGTTCTTTTGCTGTCATTTTTATTTCCTTTTCCTTTCTCACCGCTTCCCTCTTATTTTTCTCTCCGTGCTGCGGTGTAGCACATCCTGTCAGACCTCCTTGCTCTGATATTGCTTATCATATCAGAACAAGCATTCTTTTAACAGTGAACGTGTGCCACTTTTGGGGTGAACATGTTACACTTTTTGCAATTTTTTATTATTTTCAGCACAAAAAATGAGACTCCTGCAGCTTCAATTTAAACTGTAAGAGTCTCATTTTTTGATATTTTATCTAGCCGCGTCTTCACATCCAACAAGATAATCCAATGACACGTCATAGACATCTGCTATTGCCAAAAGTACATTCACACTGCCTTCATTCCCCCGTTCCAGCCTCTTAACTGTATCCACCGATATATTTGCCTGTTCTGCAAGCATTGACTGAGTAACATGACTTCCCTTTCTCAACTGACGTATTCGCTCTGCGCTTCCCTTCGTATTGTAGTATCGTTTCATCCGCAATTCCCTCTTTCGTTATACTTGTGAACATTCGTTCTAATCATTGTTGTAGCACATTTGTTCTACTGTGTCAACCCTTATTTACGAACTTTTGTTCTTTTTTTTGTAAATCAACATTCCCACTTAAAAATTTTTCCCACACAAAAAGACGCCATAGCCGCTTTTGCAGCTTCTGACGCCTTTTGCATAACTTAATTGTAAACCACCGGGACAGTAATCAAGCCAACGTACCCAATTAAAAGTCCGCCGAACCTGTCCCCATGGTCACTTGTGTCCCCATGGTCACGCGATACAAATATACATCTTCCAGTGTAGGTGTCTCCATTCTTCGCTTCTGCTTTGGCACAGGACTGTCTCCGATTACTCGAACCTCAAAACCGCCTGCTGCCAGATACACATTGCTGATAAGTGCACACTGTTGGAGCCGCGTTACACCCTGTTTTGTTGCTCTCACAGTATACACCAATCCTTCCAATTCCTGTATCAGATTTTCCGGCCAATCCATTGCAATGAGCTTTCCTGAGCGCATCAAAAGGATTTCATTTGAAATACATTCCACATCCTGAACAACATGGGTTGCAATCATGACGATACGTTTTTGAGCACTCTCGCTGATAAGATTGCGAATTCTGATGCGTTCCTTTGGATCAAGACCTGCTGTCGGTTCATCTAGCAGCAGCACTTCTGGATCATTTAAAAGTGCCTGTGCAATTAATAAACGCTGCTTCATACCTCCTGACAATGTCTTTATCTTCTGATGGCGTGCATATTCCAAATTCATCTGCTCTAATAGCTCATCAATTCGAGTGCGCTGTTCTCGTCTCGGCACATTTTTTAATGATGCCATATAATGTAAATATTCTGTCACACGAAAATCATCATACAGCCATTGCTGCTGTGGAGCGTAACCAAGGCTTGCTCTATACTGCTTTCCCTGCTTTTTAATATCCTCTCCATTGTACATGACACAGCCTCCATCTGGCTGCAAATTTGCCGTCATAATATTCATTAACGTCGTTTTTCCTGCACCGTTTGGTCCAAGCAGTCCATATATTCCTTCTCTCATCTGAAACGAAATATGATCTAAAACGGTTCCCTTTTTGGAATAACTTTTTGAAATATCTTGTATTTCCAGCAACATAATATCCCTCCATTCATCCTATCTATCCACCTGAAACCGCTTCCATGCCAAAAATAAACACAATAGCGACATAAGCAGTACTGCACAAGCGTATATGGCAAAAAACGTCAGATCTCCGCCTTTATCCAAGATTCTCTCCATATCAAAAATGTGATCAGCAAACAAACTTTGTTCTGGCATCCTGCCTACCATTTTAAGAATCAGAGGACTAATAAAAATAAGCATTCCCACCAAAAAAGTTCGCTGAAACTGACGAATCCATACCGATAAGGACAATAGCAGCATTCCGCATGAACAAACACAAATGGTCTTAAGCAGCGTAATCAAAATTAAATACTGCTGAATATTAAGAGAAAATGGAAAATCTTTTAGCTTAGAAATACTATACACCGGCGCATTCCACCCCTCAAATAAAAAAGCATTTTCAATATTTCTACATTTTAAATACATCTGAAATACACATAAAACGAATGATGTGATCAGCACACAAACACTTTGCCCTACAAAGGTTGCTGCTGCCCCTCGCTCTGTTGATCGGATCAAAAAAACAGATTTATTCTTAAAATTTCTTGTCATACAGGAAGAGGCTGATAGCACTATAATTACCATCAGGACAATATTAACGATCATTCCTGCCTCATTTTTCATCATTAAGTTGTCAAATGCACTCTGACTGACAATCCATGCATCTTCATCCAAATTTTTATATTGCTCATAAAACATTGAAAATGCCGCTTCCTTTTGCTGACTCTGCTTGATAATCCACCGTTTTCCCTGAATCTGTTCATCTGTTATTTTATGATCAGCATATGCTTTTTCACTTTCCTGCAGCTGTTCATCCAGAGAATTGTAGTACACATAAGTTTCCTCAATCTTCCTTTTTTTATCTTCTGTCAGTGCACCCTTATATTCCTTTACAAATTCTTCTGCTTCCTGCTCTTCTTTTGATATATAGTAACTATCACTCTCATGGTTTGATACGACTGTCATGCACAACATACCACTAATCAACAACAATATGCCTGCAAGTTTATAGAAATAAATTTTTTGTTCCCAGTACCATGGCGAATGAAGCACACATACAGGCATTTTTTTATATTTAACTTTTTGGATTACCTGCCAAAAACATTCTGCCGTATGTTTTCCTGCCCGCATTTTTTCATTATGTACAAATAAAGCCCCAAGAACTGGAATCAACACTATCATCATTGCAAACCACACACCACTCCATATTCTCACAAAGGAAACCGGATATCCAAAGCAATTCAAATTTTGATACACTGTCAATATTTCACAGCCATCCAGAAAGTAAAAGAAATTCAGGTAGCGAAGCAAGCGCCATTTTGACAATGACGTAATCAACGTATATAAAAGATATTCGCCCAACAAAATGGCAATAATACCGCACACTGGCCCAATAGTTCCTCTGACCGCTAAAATGCCTACCCAAATGCCAAGCGAAACAGCCATAAGTGCAAGTTCCTTTACCACTCCAAGCAGCACAATATATGTTCCTACTGTAAGCGAAATGCCACAGCTTTGAAATTTTGGAACAGACTGTATTGCTCGGTCTAAACCACCAAATCCATACAGCCTGGCTGCAATCGCATAATTGCTTCCATATAAAAACATAAATGCACCAATCTCTAGGCTAAGCGCTGTCACAACCTTCGCAATACCCAGCATTCCTCTTCCGCGGACACAACTGCTTACAAGATTCAGTGCATTATTTTCATGCTCCCACTTGAACAACATAAATCCGATATAAATTGCAAACAGCAGCAGCAACCAATCTGTCCAAAATGCATTACCCAAAAACATAACGCCTTCATTAATACCAACTTGCAGCTGTTCATCTAATTTTTCATAATCTGCCGCTGTCTTTTGTATATTACGATAAGAAAAAGAATTGGCATCACCCCACAAAGGAGAAAGCTTCATCTGTTCGGCTCGCGTCTTCAGATTTTCAGTGAATGAAACATATTGATCAAATGCATCGTATTGATCCAGATAATATCCAAGCAGATTCAATTCTCGGTAAAGCGCCTTATCAACTGTTTTATTTTCATGCAAAGTATTCTGTATTTCTGCAAACAGATCTTCCTGCTTTTTCTTAAGACCATCTCTTGTTTCTGTTCCCGACAGCAATGCTTCTTTTGTCGCTTCTAGCTGTGTCCGTCCATTTATAATAGTTTCATAATCACGATACTGAAAATACACGCCCAAAAACAAATTTAGAAAAACAATTGCCACAAACAGCAAGCAGGCACGAAAATTGCAAAACACCTTTCGTATCTCATAATAAATCACGTTTGCCATCACCTCTTTCTTATCTGCTTTTTTCTGACATACTAATGCATATCATACAAACTGCCTTCTACAATTGTTTGCAATGCTGCATTTCCCATTTCTAACTTTTCCTTATCAAAAGCAAGAATGCTGCGATAAATCTGTCCATCTGTCATGCCAAAAAAGCAGGATATGAATCCATACTGACCAGATCCAGCAACCGGATTTACATCTAACAAATGCCTTTCATCCTGTGATTTCTCCTCAATTGCAATCACACTAACCTGTTCGCCTTCCTTTGTATAAACATATATCTGATTATCTTCAAAGGAAGCCAGATAAATATTCTCATCGTCCATAACAGTTTGTCCAAGTGACATCTGTGTAATATATTTGGCATCTGTGCCGTCTAAATCGCACACATAAATATCTGATTTCATAGTATCCATACTTGAAATTCTTATATATAGCTTTTCATCTGATATACCTACTACATATGCTTCGCTATCCTCAATCTCTGGACTATTCTGGAGGAGATTTTCGACAGTCTCACCTGTACTTAAATCGGTGCAGTCCAGCGCCGCAATATATGTTTCATTATCATCCACACCTGTCTCTGAAAAATACAAGCGATCTTCATACGCATATAAATCCATAATTTGACTCATATTCCATTCTGAACGATAGATACTCTCTTGCTTTCCAGTTTCTAAATCAAACGCTGTAATTACGCCATGATCATCTTCATCAATATATGTCGTAAAAATTTGATTGCGATGAATTAAAAAATTATTTCCGTCTGTTTCGATTACTGCTTTCTTATCACGATTCTCGCCATCTGCCGTAATTTCCATTAAATTATAGGTGCGATTACCCTTACTGAAAATCCCAGTATCGTCAATCCCGTAAATCATTCCGTCATAATACACAATCTGAGCCTGTCCCTGCTGAAATATTGCCTGACATGAACTATCTTTGTGCATGCAGTTTGGTTTATTACATAATAAAATCGGTGTAAGTGACTCTTTTTCTACAAAATAAAGATAATTGTTTACTGCAATATAATAGCCAAGCTCCGATTCGGTTACAAACTTCTCATATGAATTGTTATAATATGCTGCATTCCAATCTAATGAATCCTTCTGTATTTCCCCTGCTAAGGTCAGTTTGGGTACAAAAGAAACTGCCGCCTCACCAAGCAGCAGTTTCGAAATGAATGCCGCAACATGCTGATTTCTTTTTCCTGTTTTTTTCGCCATACGCATTTGCCCTCAATTCATTTGACCAATAAATCTTCTCTAAAGCCACAGGGACAGTAATCAAGCCAATGTACCCAATTAAAAGTCCGCCAGACCTGTCCCCATGGTCACTTGGTTTTGTCATACAGATCTGCTATTATTTCTGCCGGGGTATTTCCCGATACTACAATACACGTTCCTGTAACTTCTTCCTCATCAGAAAGTAATTCATCATATCTCGTCATATCCTCTGCCGTTTCCCAATCTTCCTCTGGAAAACGTGCTTCAATTGACTTGATCTCATCTGAATCCAATGGTTCCCAATAATCCACGAATTTGAATGTGTTCTCACTGTCTTTTTCAAAGGTTGCTGAAACTGCATATTTTCCTGTATAGTCTGCATTACTTTCATATGAGGTAATTCCAAACAATGTAATTGTATCGTCCTGTGTTTCTTCTGATATCACAAAAACCTTTGCAGAAACATCAATATCATTTTCTGAGTTCTGATACCAAGTTTCGTGCATCCATTTAACTGCCCATCCTAAAAGATTAGCATCATCACTGCATCCATCTGGGAAATAAAAATAGGTGTCTTTTGTTGTTACATAAACAACACCGGTATCAAGCTGATCCTGATCAATCTCTAACAACTTCTGATTATCAATTACGTCTGTGTTTTCCTCTGATATGCTCTGAGGTTCTGTCTCTGTAATATTTTCCGATGCAAAAGATGCTTGTACCATATTCATTCCAAACAACATTATACCTGTTGAAACACCAAATACTGTTCTCAAAATCTTATTATGACTCATCTGTTTTCCCTCCTTAAAATTTTCTACAACTTTTGTTACTCTATAGTTGTAGAGTAACATACTATACATATATTGTCAATCACAAAGATTGACTTATTGGCTATTTTATTTTAAAATGAAAGAAAAAAGAGGAGGATTATCATTCACATGGAAAAAATGACAGATGTTGAACTTCAGATTATGGATTGCATCTGGTCTATTGGCACAGATGTTTCGCCATCGCAAGTTCTAACACTTCTTAATGAACGTTTTCAACGCGGATGGACGCTTCAAACGTTATCTACCTACATGCTTCGCATGGCTGGAAAAGGATATCTGACCTATCAGCGGAAAGGTCGGGTATCTGTCTATCATCCACTAATCACAAAGGATGCTTATTTTGAACAAACCGCAGTTGACTATTCAAAAATTTGGGGAAAGGGAGTTTTGAAACGTATGGCTGCCGCTCTAATTAAAGAAAATGAGCTGTCAAAAGACGATATTCAGGACTTAAAGGATTATTTAGATGAATTTGATTCAATGGGGCACTGATATTTTCTACGCAATTCTCTTTTGCATTATCACCAGCTTTTGCTTCTGGTCACTATGGAAAGCTTTGATTCTCACTGCAAAGCGTTTTCCTTCTTTAGTTTTGATTTGCTATCGGCTGATTCCTATTGGCATATTTTGTTTTACGCCATTCTTTTTTCTTGAGAAATCACTGACAGTGTTTTTCTCTCCAATCAATCAATGTGAACGACCATTTCCCGGTATGGTATTTTTGTGTTCACTACAGCAAAATCAGATCCTCTGGATTCCTAATTCCATATGGTTAATTGGTATCTTTGTCAAACTAGTTTTTTACGTTAAGGATTGTATTTCATTACGCAAAATCCTTAATCAGTCAACCTATTTACCAAATGATGCCATACTAGATAAAATTGTCAGTGATTTAACCAAAAGGCTACACCTTACGCATGTTCCATGCATCCGCTACTGCTCATTGACTTCTACACCAGTCACTGTTAAAAAGCATAAGTTTATCATTCTGCTTCCGCAGCGTAATTATTCATCTAATGAACTCTATGCTATTTTGCTGCACGAAATGATTCACATTAAGCACAATGATCTTCGTAAACTTCAATTTGGGCATATTCTTACTATTATCTTCTGGTTCTATCCAGTTGCTTACCTATTTTGCCGTGATATTGAGCTGCTTTGTGAAACAGTATGTGACCAAACTGTTTTAAGATTTCTCTCTGATGATCTGTCTCATCATGACTATTTTACACTCATTATATCGCACCTTCATTCCAAGCAAGTGATTCCTTCCTGCATTGGTTTGAATAATAAAACGCAGTTAAAATATCGAATGTCTGCGAGTCGCTCTGTCTCTTTTGTACATCAAAAACGATCTGTTCTTTGCTCTATTCTATCTGGTGTGTTACTTCTTGTCAGTTCTTCACTGATCGCTCAAGCTAGTGTTGCTCCAGTTGAACAGATAAACTCTAATTGGTATGATACAACTATTGATAATATTGAGAACGCTTACGACTCCCCTGTCTATACTCTTTATACATCTGAAGAGGAACCTAATTACATGAATAGTGTTTTTCTACCAGAACTTGCTAATGCCAAGTTAATAGATACTCGTACTGCCCATGGTGTAAATTCTTATTCTTACACAATTGCTCCTGGTGAACGCGTTACTATTGTATATATCTATTTGACTCCAGACAATTCCTTCAGTACAGGTGGCTCTTATTCTCCATCTAATGCCCGCTTTCGTTTTGGGCTTTCAAACGGTACCGTAAAAAATTATAAATCTTCTACTACTAACGAATACTATGGAGGTACTTTTTCCATTTCTTCTAGTGGAACCTACCAATTTTTTATTGAAAACATTGGAAATACAAGTTTTACCATTTCTGGTGGTTACTCTTTTTAAGGAAAATTTGATATTTTTTTTTATCACATAATTCTCGGACAGTCACTGTTACATTACGGGTTGCACACTTCTTCCGGGTTGCATCCCCTCCCAAGGTCTGCTATAATGGCAACGACACCATTGTAATACATCATCCCAAAGAAAAGAGGGGCAATTCATGAAAACAAAAGTATTTATTGACGGAAGCGAAGGCACTACAGGGCTTCGCATTCACGAGCGTCTTGACAATCGCGACGACATTGAACTGTTAACTATAGCACCAGAGCTTCGAAAGGATCCTGCTGAGCGCAGCCGCCTGATCAACTCTTCTGATATCACATTTCTTTGTCTGCCTGACAGCGCAGCCAGAGAGGCTGTTGCACTTGTAACAAATCCGAATGTGCGCATTATTGATGCTTCGACTGCACACCGTACTGAGGCTGGCTGGGCTTATGGTTTCCCGGAGCTTTCCGCTAAGCACCGCGAGGCTATTAGAACTGGCAAGCGCATCGCTAATCCTGGCTGCCATGCATCTGGCTTTATCTCACTCGTTTACCCGTTGATCGCAGGCGGCATTCTCCCGGCAGATTACCCTGTTGCCTCTTTTTCTCTGACTGGTTACAGCGGCGGCGGCAAAAAAATGATTGCGCAGTATGAGGCATCTGACCGTGATGCAGAGCTTGATGCACCTCGCGAGTATGGTCTTTCTCAGCAGCACAAGCACTTAAAGGAAATGCGCCTTATCACAGGATTATCCCGTGCTCCGCTGTTTACCCCTATTGTTTCCGATTATTACAGCGGAATGGTTGTCAATGTTCCTCTGTACACTGATCTGTTAAACACCACTCAGACTCCAGAATCCTTACAGGCATTTTTTGCTGACTACTATGCAAATGAACCTTTCGTAAAGGTTATGCCGCTCGGCGCTGAAAGCGAAATGTCTGGATTTTTAAGCGGCAATCATTTAAGCGGCTATGACGGCATGCAGATCTATATCACTGGAAATGAAAATCGTATTCAGCTGTCTAGTGTCTTCGATAATCTTGGTAAGGGTGCTTCAGGTGCAGCTATTCAGTGCTTTAACATTATGACTGGATGTGATGAAACGAAGGGACTAAATCTTTAAAACAGCGAATACAAAAATGAGAAAGGATTTATTTATGTCACTTCGCCATCAGCCAAAGGCTGCTTTGATTAACGATTTTTCTGGCTTTGGCCGCTGTTCTGTAACAGTGGCTCTGCCCATTATATCTCAAATGAAGGTTCAGTGCTGTCCGGTGCTGACCTCCGTTTTTTCTAATCATACGGGATATCCGTCCTTTTACTTTGACGATTACACAGAGAAAATGCCATCCTACATCGCTGAGTGGAAGAAGTTAAATCTCCACTTTGAATGTATCGCAGCTGGATTTTTAGGCTCTGAGCGTCAGATTGAAATCGTAAAGAATTTCATCCGCGATTTCAAGGATGAAACTACTAAGGTTTTAATTGATCCTGTTATGGGTGATCACGGACGCACCTATCAGACCTTCACGCCAGAGATGTGCAGTCAGATGAAGCAGTTAGCACATTTTGCTGACATTCTTACACCTAATTTGACGGAAGCCTGCATTTTAACTGACACGCCATATCACGATGGTCACTGGCAGATGAGTGAGCTGTCTGAACTAGCTCTTTCACTGATTGCCATGGGGCCGTCTAAGGTAGTAATTACTGGTGTCTCTATGGGAACTTTTATAGGAAATGTTATATGTGAATCAGGCGGCACACCTTCTGTAGTGAAAAGAAAACGCGTTGGACAGGAGCGTTCTGGAACAGGCGATATCTTTGCTGCGATTTTGACGGCAGACTGTGCCAACAATGTAGACTTTGAGACTTCTGTGCGAAAGGCAAGCGCATTTGTGCAGCGCTGCATTGAAATAACAGAGGAATTTGAATGTCCGCGAACAGACGGTGTCTGCTTTGAGGAGGTTTTAAACGAATTAAAGGCGTAGCTAAAGCTACGCCCTTTCTTTTTATCAAAAATGCATCATCTCAAGCAAAAACAGCCAGCTCAGTCCATAGTAAACGATAACAGCTATAAGGTCGTTGATCGTTGTAATAAGAGGTCCTGATGCCACTGCCGGATCTATTCCAATCTTGTTGAAAAACATAGGAACTAAAGTTCCTGTCAAGCTTGAAATCACCATGGAGCACATGAGCGCCAGTCCAATGCAGCCTGACACGGCAAATGCAAAGCCTGCCGGACGCCCCTTTACAATCATGATGAAAATGCCAAGCACTATAAATGACAATATTCCCAACAAAAGTCCATCACCAAAGCCAACGCGCACTTCCTTTGCAACTAGGCCAATCTTTTGCTTTACTTCAAGATTCTCATCCATTAAAACACGAACTGTAACTGCCAGTGACTGCGTTCCTGCATTTCCTGACATACCAAGAATGACTGACTGAAACATCATTAAAATTGTCAGCTGTGAGACTACTGACTCGAATATGCCTACAACAGATGAGACTACCATTCCAAGAAACATTAAAACAACCAGCCACGGAAGACGTTTTTTCATACTATCTAATAGTGGTTCTTTTAAGTCCTCCTCTGCCATCAAACCAGCAAGTCTTGCGTAGTCTTCTCCCATCTCTTCATCAACAACTTCAATAATATTTTGTGCCGTGATGACACCAAGAATCTTATTGTTATTGTCGAGTACAGGAATGGAATCCTCTGAATAGTCTTTTAAGATTTCAATACATTCGCTTATAGACTCGTGGCCATATACATACGGGTATGAAGTGACGATCATATCATCAAGCCTTGTGCCTTCTCTTGCAATGATCAGATCCTTTAGATCAATCGCACCACAGAAGGTATTAGACTCATCAGCCACATAAATCTTTGAAATATTGTCATTCTCAGCGGCCTGCTTTACAAGTGAACGCATAGCCTCCTTGACTGTAAGATTTTCGCGGATCACTATGCAGTTTGTTGTCATTCTGCTTCCTATCTCATCATCATCAAAGGATGCAATCAGCATAATGTCTTTTTTGGACTCCTGATCCATCAAATCAATGATGACAGAGCGTCTGACTTTATCAAGTCCTCGAAGCGCTGCCACTGCTGTATCGGCTTCCAGGCTGCTTATGATCTCAACTGCCTTTCTAATGTCCATTTCCTCTAGGTACGGACTGACATCATCTATACACTCAAATACATCTGAAAGCATATCCATGTTCAGGATATTATAAAGCTTCTTTCGCTCTACTACTGTCAGCTTTTCGAGAACATCAGCTATATCATTTGCATGATAATCCTCAAGCTTTTCACGTGTAACCTTTGGCGAGGTGGTGCTTCTTATGATCTTTATGATCTCTGACTCGTAATCGGGCTTTACAAACGTCTCATCTTCTGACGGCGTCTCGTTTTCTGTTTCCTGCTCTAATGCCTTTTCGAGTGCCTCATCCTTGGCCTTGTCCTGTTCTAGCTCTTCGTTGTCCATTTCGTCCACCCCCTTTACTAATTTAAAAGTATATCATTTTGCCATTTGCTCGTCAACAAAAGATTGTCTGTCCGATTGAGACAGCATAAATACATGCTTCCTTCACAGGCCGCTTTGTCATCTGCATAAGAGCACGCTTATAGTATGACAGCTGTACCTGGTAGCGTTTTTTAAGCAGCTCTTTAAACTCTTCATCTGTCATATCTTCTGGCTTTTTGTCTGTCTTAAAGTCTATCAGCGTGATATAGTCCTCACCATCTATCCAGGCATCTATGACACCCTGTACACTGACATACTCGTTCTCATCTTTTTCTGACAGCTTTTTGTCATTTTCTATCATCTCTTTAGCTGGCACTCCAAGTATAAACGGCATCTCGCGGTGATACGTTCCTTCTTCCTGCGCTTGCTTGACTTTTTTACCAAGAGGTGTCTGCACAAAATATTCAAAATCTGCTATACGAATCCTCTTTCGCTCCTCAGTACTTATAAGCTCTTGCTGCATAAATGAGGAAAGCTGCGCCCTTAAATCACCTGTAAAATCAAAGTGTTCAAAAAGCCAGTGATAAAGTGTACCGCGCGCGGCTCCGCTCATCTTATCTTTTTGCTGCAAAAACTCTGGAAGAAGTTCTTCATCTGGCAGAAATTTCTGATCTTGCATCTCGGATTCTTGTTTTATAAGCTGTGCAGCAGGCTCTCTTATGTCTAATCCACTTGCTGCAAAGGCTTCCTCCTCGTGGCGTGTCTTTAATTCTGATACTGTAAATGCCGCCTGCAGCTTTGACAGAGGGCTTTTATCGTAGCGCACCAAAAAGCGTGACTCGATCAGATTTTTTGCCGTTTCGTCTTCGGTTTTGGTTTTCCAGTTTTCAAGTGCCGTGCGTTTCATTGCTTCCTCTGCTCGCCAAAGTGACGTCTGCATAGACAGACTGCTTTTTGTCACAAGCAAAACTGACAGTGGGCTTTCGTCTTTATAACACACACCGTCAAATGGTACATTTATTCCAAGCTGCTCATAAATTGCCTTAAAGCTTTTGTGCTTGCAGGCTGCTGCTGTAATCCAGTCTAAGAAGCTTCCTGCCATCGTAAGCTGGCTGTATGAAAGTTCACGCGCTGTCTTGTCTGTCTCATGAATTTTCTTTTCCAGGTAGTCAAAAAGATGATCCTTTGCACCTGTCAGATACAGCTTTTCCCTTGCACGCGTCATGGCAACATATAAAACACGAAGCTCTTCGCCAAGATTTTCAATCATAAGCTGGCTTCTCATGGCCTGCTTCATGACTGTGCTCTCCTTTGTGCGAAGTGTCGGATCTATTGCATCAGTTGCAATGCCGTAATCAACAGAAAACAGCATTGACGCATTCACATCCTGCTTGTTAAAGCTTTTTCCAAGACCTGCCACAAAGCATACAGGAAATTCAAGACCTTTACTCTTATGAATACTCATGACGCGCACCTGATTCTGGGCAAGCTCCTGCGCTGACGCATAGTCAACGGAATATTTCTTTAGTCTGTTGATGTAGCGGACAAATTGGAATACGCCCTGATAGCTTGTCTTTTCAAATGCACCAGCACGCTCAAGAAGCATATCAAGATTTGCTTTTCTTGTCGCAGCGCCAGGCATTGCACTTATAAACTCGTAGTATCCACTGTCTTCTAACACATAGACAAGAAGCTCACGAAGCAAAAGATATCGGCTCTTTCTTCTGTATGTCTCAAGCTGATTAAAAAATGTGCGAAGTCTGCCTGCCAGCTCGTGATAGCCTTCCTTGTTTTTTGCATCGGCTGGATCACTATATTTTTGTGCAAATGATGTGGCAGCATCATAAAGGTGCTTACACTGTGACGGCGGTTCTTCTGCGCGGATAATGGCTAGCTCCTCACTGGAAAAATGGCCAATCGGCGAGTGCATTACCGCTGCAAGCGGAATATCCTGCAGTGGATTGTCTATAATTTCAAGCAGATTTAAGATAGTCTGAACCTCAAGTGCACTAAAATATCCGCTTCCAGTATCAGCCGATGCTGATATTCCTTTTGAAAGAAGCACTGAAATCAATTCCTCTGCCCAGCCAGACACAGTACGAAGCAAAATCGCAATATCACGATACTCTGTCAGACGATATGTTCTTTGCTCCTTATCCCAGATATAAAGACCAGACTCTGGATCGGTAATCTCGCGGATTTTTTCTGCAATCATTGCCGCTTCCCACTCTCTGCTGCTGTAGACAGCCTGTGTATCATCATTTTCTGGCTTAACATCATCATCACTATCCTCTGTCACATCCTCCAGATCAAGAAGCATAAGCTCAGTGGCTCCTCCTGTCGGGTACGTATCACATGGCTCATATACAAGACCTGGATAAAGCGCTGCGTCCTTGTCGTACTCCACATTTCCGACTGCCTTATGCATAAGCTGATAGAAGAAAAAGTTTACTGAATCAAGCACGCTTTTTCGGCTTCTAAAATTCTGGTGAAGCTCTATTTTCTGATGTGTGCTCTCCTCTTTTGTATATGTCTCATATTTTTCCATAAAAAGCTCTGGGCGCGCCAGACGAAAGCGATAGATACTCTGCTTAACATCTCCTACCATGAAAAGATTTGGCGGATCTGTCCTTGAAATGCTTGTCAAAATCAGCTCCTGTACGTAGTTGCTGTCCTGATACTCATCTATCATAATCTCCTCGAAGCTTTCACGATACTGTGCTGCTACTAAAGTTGGCTTCTCGCCGTCTGGTGTCTTCTCGCTAAGCACGTTTAGTGCCAAATGCTCCAGATCCCCAAAATCGACAAGATTTTTCTTTCGTTTTGCTGCGCTGTAGCGCAAAAGAAAGGCATGTGTCAGGCGCACAAGTTCCTTTACCTGTACCCCCGCAAGATGCTGCTTTTGAAGAAGACGCTCGTCATCATCGGCAAAGTAATCCTCTGACAGCGATTTTATCTGCTTTTTTGCCTGTTCTCTCATATCCCAGACACGTTTTGCCTTATCCTCGCTGAAGGAATCAGTCTTTTTCTTTCGCGGCTTACTGCCAAAGCGGATCAAATTGACACGTTCTCTAAGTTCATCATACTTTGATGCCTCTGATGCATATTCAATCATCTGCTGCTCTGATAAAAGGACAGACTCGTAGCTTTCCATGCCGCCCTCATCCTTACAGACAGCGATCATTCTTTTATAGAGCGCTGCCGTCTCAGAAAGGATTGTCCTTAGCTGCTCTGTCATTGTACACATCCACGGCTGCTTTTCAAGCGTCTCCATGCTTTCTGCCCCGTAGCTTTCAATACAATGATTAAGCCAGTCCTCTGGACGCGGATTTGCCACTGCAAAGCCATAGAGCTGCAAAATTAACTGCACGGCACGCTCGTCATCTTTTCCTGGTGCATATGCCTCCATAAAATGAATAAATGATTCACTTGCCTGTTCGTACTCCTCCTCTAAAAGTGCCTCTAGTACATCGGCCTGCAGAAGCTTTAATTCGCCCTCATCTGCAATTCTAAAGCCCGGATCAAGCTCTATCTCCTGAAAATGCTCGCGAAGCACTGACAAGCAGAAACTGTCAATTGTAGTAATATGTGCATGACCAGCTAATACCTCCTGACGGCGCAGATGAGTATTGTCAGGATTCTCCTCTACACGCTTTGCAATTGCTGCCTGCACACGCTCTCTCATCTCACCTGCCGCAGCGTTAGTAAATGTCACCACGAGAAGACGGTCAATATCAACTGGGTGTGATTCGTCACAAATGCGCTCTATAATTCGCTGTACGAGTACTGCCGTCTTTCCGCTTCCTGCTGCCGCTGAAACAAGAAGACTTCTGTCACGCAGGTCAATGACCTGCTTTTGTTCACTTGTCCATGTCATATTGTCAGCCATCTTCCCTCTCCTCTTTGTCTGTCTGCTTATTTTCCTCTCGCGCAATTTCCTGCCATACCTCATCCTTGTCTAGCGCAGAAAGCCTGCGGTAATGACATCCCTCAAGCTGCAGATCAAAGCCGCAGACAGAACCATACTCGCAGTATTCACACGGATTCATCTTCTTATATTCATACGGATAAGCGTCAATCTTTCCTCCGTAAATGTCTCGTGCCAGACCGAGTGCTTTTTTTCTGGCAAAGTGACCAAGCTCATGCATCTGATCTGCATTTGCTACAAGTGCGCGTGAGGACAGACTGCCATCTTTTTTGTACTCCAATCCAGACACGACATTTCCGCCTTCTGCGTCAATCAAAAGAAGCGATGCCTTTTCTGTACTTGTAAGGCCATTCATTCTAAGCTCCTTTTGCTGCTTTGCCTCTATCTCTTCCTTTGTCATATCAAAGCCTGACACAATAGGATCCTTCATGTTGTAATAATAAATTCCTGCCGGAATAAGCTTTCGGTTAGGATTTCTTTTTGCCGCCATAGCCATTGCTGCCTCTAAATAAAGCACTAGCTGCAGCTGCAGTCCATAATACACTTTTCCAAGATCAAGCTTTGTACTTCCTGATTTGTAGTCGATGACTTTTACATAAAGTGAACCGTCTTCCTCGGCAAAGTCCACACGGTCAATCCTTCCTCGAAGCGACAGCTCTAAGCCTTCCTCGACTGGAAGCGTCACGCCATTGCCGCCGGCTCTTCCAAAATCAAGCTCGTGCCATGTCTTCTCATAAGCACCATGCTCCCACTGACAGCCAAGCGCCCAGAGTGTTCTGTCTGTCATTCGTCGTATGCGTCCTGCCATGGATTTATTTCGCGCACTGCTGTCGAAAACAGTTGTCTGGTATTCCTCCATAGCCTTTGCTACACTCTCCTCGACGAGCTGATTTCTCTGTGTGTCTGTAATCTCTCTCCAATTTAAATGGCGTTTTTCAAGAAGCTCAAAGAAATGACTGATTGAAGCATGAAAAAGGCTTCCGTAGTCAGCTGCTCCAAGCTCAAACTGGCGGCGTTCCTTTAGCTGAAGGCCATATGTTAAAAAGTGAGCATATGCACAGGCTGCATATTTTTCAAGACGTGAAATAGAAATCTCATGATCACCACCAAACAGCTTCTTTGCGATTTGCTTGTCTAATTTTTCTGTCTTGTAGCCATAGAAAAGTCCTTCGCGCATAATATCTAAGCGCTCTTTAAAAGCTTCATCCTCCATGTAGTAACGATAAAGTTCCTGCCACCACATCTCTTTCTCGCCATCTAGGTAGCTGCGAAGACCATTTATAAGAAGCAGGAAGCCGTCTTCCTTTTGCATCAGTCCCTCTAGTTTTTGATACGCGTCTTCTGCCGCATATGTCTGACATTTTGGAAACAGCTTTGTGATCACATTTTTTAAATGAGCAGGGCGAAGTGCCTTTCCGTCTGCTGATGTCTCACTAAAGCTGACATAAAGCTTTTGAGACGGCTTTGTTAAAAGCAGATACAAATAGTATTGCTGGCAAAATACTTCCTCGCGTGCTGCGAGCGCCAGCTCCATACCAGCGCCCTTTAAAATCTCTCTGTCATAATCTGAAAGAATGCCACCTCTGTCTGCGCGCTTAGGAAGCAGTCCATCGTTGCAGCCAATGACAAAGAGTACACGAATATGCTCTAGTCTCGTTCTCATCAAATCTCCCACAACGAGACGATCTACAGCAGCCGGAATGAAGCCGACCGAAAGCTCCTCAAAGCCGGAATCTAAAATATCTGACAGCACACGCACCTCTAATGTTTCATCGCCCATCAGCTCTACGATCTGATCAAACAGACCAAGTACCTTTGCATAGACCTGCTCATACTCGCTTGCTAAGTATTTCTCTCCTGATTCACGAAAAGCCTTTTGCTGTGCCTTTAGCTTATATGCGATATCAAATTGCTGCATGAAGGAAAAAAGAGCTGTCATAGCCTCGCGCACAGTTGTATCAGGCTTTTCCCAGACTGTGCGAAGCGGCACAAACCAGTTAAAAATCTGCTCACGAAGCTGATTAAGACGTGATAAATCTTCTTCATCTGCATTGTCATATGGCATAACCCAAGGATGCTTCCATCTATTTATTCGCTCAATACCGCCTGCAAGCAGATAATTGTCAAGGCGGTCTAAGTCCTCACAGAGAATGTCTCCGTCAAACGTATTCTCATCGCTTACTACATATGGATTTCGAAGAAATGCCATCACGCTGTCGTAACTCATCTGCTCCTCTAAAACAGCAAGAGCTTTTTTTACAAATTGAATCAAAGGATGTGTATTTAATCCTTTTTTCTGATCGATAAAATAAGGAATGCCTGCCTGATCAAATACATGTGAAATTTCATCACGATAAACAGACAAATCACCGGCGACTACTGCAATCTCGCGGTACGCATATCCTTCGCGCACAAGAGACAAAACTTTTCTAAGTACAAAGCCAAGCTCTTCTGATGGATTTTTCGCAGCAATAATATTAACTGCATCTGTCTGCTTATTCCATGATTTCGGCGGTACCTGATAAAGCTGCTTTTCAAGATGTGCAAGCTCTTCAGCCACTTTTCGTTTTTTTGTCACGTAACGATGATTTTTTTCCTCACATGAAACATGATGTTCCTTTGCAAGCGCCAAAAGCTTATTTTTCATCTCGCGGCTCATAGAGAACAACTCTTCACGTCCGCCCTTTTCATCCTCTGTAACAGCGCATACAACATGCTCTGCGCATTGGAGCATTTCCTCTAATACCTGATACTGCAGCGGTGTAAAACCTGTAAAGCCATCTAATATGATTATGCTTCCGCGAATTTTTTCTGACTGCGGCACAAGACGTGACAAAACGCCAAGAAGCTCCTCTGCTGTTAAGTATTCCTCTCCAAGCTCCTTATAAAATGAAGTATAGACCTTTTCAATATCATGCAGCTTTTTTTGAAGAGCAGGACGCTTTTCAAGCGTTGGAAGAACTCCCTCTAAAACTTCTGAGGTGACTTTGTAGGCACTAAATTCACTGATCACTGATTTTAGCTCTTGAATAAAACCGCTCTGATTTAAATTGCGTCCAAATACCTCAAGGCTTTGCTTTTCCTTTCCTGCAATGCGCCTAAGAATCATCGACTTTCCTGTATCATCAAGCAGTACTGCCTGCTTTCCTGCCTGTTCATTCAAGAGACGATGTGCCAGTCTGCCAAAACTCACAACATCAATATTTCCAAGCACATGATCTGGATGCACGGCTGAAAGCTCTCTTTGCACCTGCAAGGTTGCCTGCTCCGGCACAAGAAATATATAATTTTTATCTGGATGTCTGCATGCTTGTGCGCAGATTGTCTCGTACATTACCGCCGTGCGGTCCGATATACTATTTCCTGAAATAAACTGAAGTGCCATGCTCTTTTTTCCTTCCTGATTTGTAACGCCATTCTTTCTGATTCCTGTCACCCGAGCGCAACATCTAGAATCATCATAACCGAAAAACCCACTGCAAACAAGACAGTTCCGATGTTGGAATGGCTGCCTTCTGACATTTCCGGAATCAGTTCCTCCACTACTACGTACAGCATTGCCCCCGCTGCAAAGCTTAAAAGATACGGAAGCACCGGCACTATAATTCCTGCCGCAAGTATCGTAAGTACACCTGCCACTGGCTCTACTGCACCTGACAGCACACCCATTAAAAATGACTTTGGGCGGCTCATACCCTCACCTCTAAGCGGCATTGAAATAATTGCTCCTTCTGGGAAATTTTGAATCGCAATGCCTAGTGATAAAATAAGTGCACTCATAAGAGTGATATTTGAATCGCCGCTTATCCATCCGGCATACACAACTCCGACTGCCATTCCCTCTGGTATATTATGAATTGTCACGGCAAGAAGCATCTTTGTCGTGCGCGATAAGTTTTTCTTTGGTCCTTCTGATTCTTTGCTGTTTAGATGAAGATGCGGTGTGACGTGATCAAGAAACAGCAAAAAGAAAATGCCAATCCAAAAACCTACAACTGCCGGAATAAAGGAAAGCTTTCCCATGCTTTCTGACTGCTCAATTGCCGGAAGCAGCAGACTCCATATAGAAGCAGCTACCATGACACCTGCCGCAAATCCAGTCAGCGCTCGCTGTATCTGTTTATTTAATGTCTTACGCAGGAAAAACACGCAGGCAGAGCCAAGCGATGTTCCTGCAAACGGGATCAAAAGTCCCTGTGCGATAGAAGCTATCATTATTTATCATCCCTTTCTTTTTTATAATTACACTTACTTATAGTATACACAAAAGAAAGGGAAAGTGAAATCAAAACATGCCAAAAGAAGGGTTAGTGATAAAAGATATCTATATAAATTTTTTAATAAAATAACAGCACTGGCTTTATGTCAGTGCTGTTACTAAATTACATTGAAATCCATCCGAATGCATTTGCAACGGAGCTAATAAGAATAATTGCTGCAAAGATTGGGCAGATGTACTTGATCATCACGCAGAAAATCTTCTTTCTGCGAAATGTTCCCTCTCCGTGCAAAACTTCTGCCTCGACTGCCTTGATTCCTGCTGCCCTTGACACAAGAAGACAGATCATGATCGCTGCAATCGGCATCATAACAGAGTTTGTCAGAAAATCAAAGAAATCAAGAAACTGCATTCCAATAATAGTTACATTTGCAAGCGGACCATATCCAAGACAGGAAAGGCTTCCAAGTGATACCATAATCACTGCAAGTACAAGTGTAGCTTTCTTACGATTCCAGCCAAGCTCGTCCTCAAATGTGGAAACTGCACTCTCAGTCAGCGCAATAGAGCTTGTGACGGCTGCAAATAATACAAGCAAGAAGAACAAAATACCTGCTGCTGTTCCAAAGCCCATATTAGCGAATACCTTTGGAAGAGTGATAAACATAAGTGCCGGACCTGCCTGAAGTGCATCTGGATCTCCGCCGGAGAATGCAAATACTGCCGGAATAATCATAAGTCCTGCCATAATCGCAATCGCTGTATCAAAGATTTCTACATTTTTTGTTGAACCTTCAATAGACACATTCTTTTTCATGTAAGAACCAAATGTGATCAAAATACCCATCGCAATTGACAGTGAATAAAACATCTGTCCCATCGCTGATACGACTGTCATCCATGAGAAGTTTTCTACATTGGGAATAAGAAAATACTTCACACCTGCCATAGCGCCCGGTCTGCTAACAGAATATACTGCGATAATGACAGACAACACAACGAGTACTGGCATCATAAACTTTGATACGCGCTCAATTCCATTTCGAACACCTGCAAAGATAATCGCCAATGTAATAAATACGAAAATTAAAAAGCAGATCTCTGTGGCCGCACCACTAGAAATGAATGAAGAAAAATATCCATCTGCTGCGACTGTCCCTGCATGTCCAGTCATATACTCAAATAAATATTTGATAACCCATCCTCCGATTACTGAATAATACGGCACAATCAGAATCGGGATAATTGCATTGATCCAACCGCCAAATGACAGCCATTTTGCTTTTCCAAAGCTGTGGAATGCACCGACAGGACTTTTTCCTGTCATTCGTCCTATTGAAGTCTCTGCAACAATCATACTGTATCCAAAGGTCAGTGCCAATATAATATAAATCAGCAAAAAGATTCCTCCGCCGTATTTTGCTGCCAAATACGGAAATCGCCAGATGTTGCCAAGGCCTACTGAAGCACCTGCTGCTGACAAGACAAATCCTAACTTGCCTGAGAAGCTGCTTCTTTTTTTGTTTTCATGTTTACTCAAAACTTCGCCCTTCCTTTTCTATTTATAACGTTATTGCGCAGAATTTTACGCCATACCGTACCAGTATACACAAAAATACTTTACAGTGCAATGCTTACTTACGGATTCGTTACTTGTTCCACCATAAACTCATAAATCGCTTTACTTGTATAATAATCATAATGAAGTCCGTCCATTGTGGCAAATAAACCGCTGTCTAATCCGTTTTTTATATAGCCATACGCATCTATCACAGTCACCTTAGGATCTAGCATTTGTGTCAACGCCGAATTAAATGCCAACACCTCACTGTTTTTTTGCTCCCAATGTCCGTTGCACGGTCCAATTGTCATATAGTAAATGGGAATATCGTATTGCTGTACAAGACCATTTACATAATTAATGTAGTCGGAGGCGACATGAAGATCATTTACGCCAAACCAGATGACAAGCGCATCGGCTTCTTCAAGATGAGATACTGCATTAGGAATGCCAACTGCACGCATCCAGCTGCAGCCCTCGCCTCCCTTTGCCACTACAATGCTTTCGTTTGTATATCCTGTAAAGGTTGCTTCATCAATGTTATAAAAAACATGCTTTGGATACTCTGCTTCGTCATATATCTGTGAGCAGTAAAGACAAACAGTTCTGGAATCTCCTGTCAGCAAAATTTTTTTATCTCCCGCCAGGCGAATCGGCATAGCGCTGCCGTTTGCCTCTTCAACTGTTACCGTTCCTGCCGGGACAGCTGTAAAGCCAACCGTTTCCTTTTCCTTATCCTCAACAGATGCTGACTCTTTTTCATACAAATCTTCTTTCGTTGACATTTCCTGATTTTCGCTTGCCTGCACACTTTTTTCTTCTTGTACAGAATCCTCCTGCAAAAGAGCTTCATAAACAGGCTCAAGCTTTGACTCTACTGCCTTGCAGCCGCCAATTGCTGTACAAAATGTAAAGATTGCTGCTGTCAAAATAACTTTTACTTTTCTTTTCATCCTAGTTGTCTCTCCTGATCTTTTGACCGTTTTGCCTGTTTTACTCATATTTTTGTACATCAGAGCGAACTGCCCAGCGAAACTTAGTTGAGCGTGCTCTTGGATTAGATGCACATTCCTTTGCAGACGGACGAATAACATCCTTTGCTATGTCACTGTAAATACCTTCTCTTGCATAGTACTGGAATGATTTTTTTACCATGCGGTCTTCACCCGAATGAAATGTTAATATAGCAGCCTTTCCGCCCGGCTTTAATATATGAGGCAGCGCCTCTAAGAAAGAATCTAACACTTCAAATTCACTATTAACATCAATTCGCAGCGCCTGAAATACTCGCTGACATGTCTTTTTTACAGCTTCCTTCGGGTTTTCCGGCTTTGTGCGAAGAACGACCTGCTCTACAATCTCCCTAAGCTGACTAGTTGTCTCAATTGGCTGCTTCTTTCTTTTTGCTGACATTATTGCTCTTGCAAGCTCTTTTGCAAGCGGTTCATCTGAGTTTTCAAAAAGCATACCCTCAATCTCTTCTGCATCCATTTCTTTTAGACGCTCTGATGCCGGAACTCCTGCCTGCGGATTTAATCTAAGATCAAGCGGTCCTTCCTCGCGAAAAGAGAAGCCGCGCTTCGGATCATCGATCTGCATAGAAGAAACGCCAAGATCAGCAAGCACAAAATCAAGCTTTCCAGCCTTTTTTTCAATCTCAGCAATATTTGCAAAATTCATCAGACAAACATCCCATACATTCTCACCATAACCCTGATCTCTCAGACGCTTCTTTGTTTTTTCTGACTCAATCGGATCGACATCAAGTGAGTACAAATGGCCTTCACCCTTAAGACAGTCAAGAATCTTCTGTGTATGACCTCCATAGCCAAGTGTCGCGTCAACGCCTATCTGTCCGGGCTTCACATCTAAGAAAGATAAAATTTCTTCCACACAGATTGGTCTATGTGTTCCTGCCGGGGTGTTTCCCTTTTGAATGATATGCTCAGCCGTCTCTTTATATTTTTCCGGCTGCAGCTCCTTATATTTTTCCTCAAATTTTTTCGGATATTTTCCTTTATAACGCACACGTCTTTTGTGCGGTGTCTGCTCGCCCCCTGCTTGCACGTTTGGTGTGTTCTTAATATTTTCCTCTCTATTCTCTTCCATATATAATCAATTCCTTCCACTTTTATATTTCATTTTGTGATGCAATCTTTTTAATCGTACCACACAAAAAAACTTCTGTAAAGGAAGAAATCTGCGTAAAAAAAGACTGACCGGTTTTCCGGCCAATCTTTTTGATTTATTATTTTCTAAGCAAATAAAATACACTTCTGAAGAATCCCATGATCATGGCGCTGTATCCAGTGATTAAGAATGTCATAAATCTCCATTTTTCATTGAAGGAACCACCAATTACACCGCCTGCCACACATACGATAAATGCAATTGCTGCCCACAACAAAATATTGATTCCTACAAATATTACCTGCTTCATTGATTTTTCTATATCTGAATGATTAATTGCGTACCACATTGATGCCATTTTCATAATATCTTACCTCTCTTTCTGACACCAATATACTCCATTCAAACATAGCCTTCTATCTTTGTGCTGTAAATCAAATGTAAATTTTATGAAAAATCTGTTGCCTTGTTAATCGCAGTATTGGAGCTGCCATCTGCATCATCTGTATCTGAAGCATTTGCATTTTCTTCTTGCTCACTATTCTCATGCTCCTCAAGAGTTTCCTCTGCGTTAATCTCTGCAATAATATCAGCTGGTCTTTCTTCATCTGCCTCATCTTCTGAGAAATTAACAAATGAAAGATGATCAAGTGTCTCCTCTGCAATGCTTACACAATTATCAACAATTCTGTCTAAGCTATAAATGATTGCAGAATAATCTTCTGTCATAGAAGCATCGCAAAGTCCCTCGTTGACACGCGCAATATGAGCACGCTTTAACTGCTTCTGTGCCTTTCTCATCTTATTCTTTTTCTTTACAACAGTGCGGGCGCGATCTAAATCACCATCCTTAACTGAACGAATGGCACGATCAAACAGCTTTCTTGAGATCTCTATACAATCCTGCAGCTCTCCTGTTGCCACCTCTGAGAACGATTTTCCGCCCTGCGTAATTTTTTCATGAACACCTGCAATTTCCTCACAGCGGTCTGCAATACGTCCAATATTATTTGATACATACAAAAGACCTGCCGCCTGACCTGACTGCTGCTGTGTTAAATTTCCGCTTGAGAGCATCTTCGTTACATATGCAGCAAGATCATCTTCCATTCGTGCTGCCTGTCTGCGATATGTCTTGTACTGCTCTGTGGCTGCCTCGCTCTGTGTTTTGTCGGAAGAAAAGCTTTCCTTAAGTGCAGTCAAAAGCTTGCTGCCAACCTCTGCCATATGCTCTAACTCTTCTGATACAAGATAAAGTGCTGCTGCTGGCTGTGCAATCACGCCACTCTCCAGAACACTTACCGGACCATCGTCTCTTTGCTTTTCTGTTCCTCTTATAATTGTAGTAACAATCTTTACCATAAATGGAATAAGTGGGAGCCATATAAGCGTACAAACTATATTAAAGGTGGTGTGTGCATTAGCAATCTGTCTTGAGATAACATCAATCTCATTTCCCTTTGGTGAAATAAATTGAACGAAGCGTGCAAAAAATGGAAGCACACACAAGAATACAACACTTCCTGTGATATTAAAAATACTATGTGCAATAGCAGTACGTTTTGCATTTTTAGACTGTCCAATTGATGCTAAAAGTGCAGTGATTGTTGTTCCGATATTATCACCAAGAAGGATCGGAATTGCACCTGCTAATCCCATTACGCTCGTCACACCATCCGGTCCAGGCTGAGCTGCAAAATTCTGCAGTACGGCAATTGTTGCAGAACTGCTCTGTACAACAAGTGTCATAATCGTTCCCAGTGCCACGCCAAGAATCGGAATCTCCTTTACCTTTGCCATCAAATCCACAAAAATTGCACTTGTAGCAAGCGGCTTCATTACACTTCCCATTATCTCGATACCTTCAAACAAGATACCAAATGAGAAGATGACAAGTCCAATATTTTTTAACTGCTCCTTCTTGCAGACAAAGTTCATCATAAATCCGATGAAGATAAGTGGGTAAATATAATCACTGATCTTAAATGCCATTAACTGTGCTGTCATTGTCGTACCAATATTAGCACCAAAGATAACAGAGATTGCCTGCGGCAGACTCATAAGTCCCGCACTTACAAATCCTATTACCATAACAGTTGTTGCGGAGCTGCTCTGCAAAACAGCTGTAACAAGTGCGCCTGCTAATGCACCCATGATCGGATTCTTCGTCAGGAAGCTTAAGATTTTTTTCATCTTATCTCCTGCTGTCTTTTGAAGTGCATCGCTCATACCGTTCATTCCATACAAAAACAGTGCGAGACCGCCCAGCAGACCAAACACGATTTTTACATTCTCATTCATGATTTCCTCCCCCGGTTTTCCCGGATGTACATTTTTGTGCAAAACCTATTTATAAGATTTTGTCAGGAAACTGCTGTATTTGATATCACCATTGATATCAAAAATAGGAAGACCTGCAGATTCGCCTGCTACAGCCTTCCTATTCAATGTACCCTGATATCAGAAATCATGCTATCAGCTCTATGTGAGTTCTATGTAAATTTTATGTAAAATCAAGCTTATTTTCTCTTCACGCGAAGGAAAACTGTTTTATCCACTGGTGTAAGGGCATTGCAGAAAATGGTATAGCCGCCTGCATTTGTCTCTTCACCTGAATAATGACCCTGAAACTCGTGCTCTCCAAAGCATGGACCAAATGACAAAATCTTCTCTCCTAATGCCAGTTCTACATCACCGCTTCGAACAATCATACCCTGTCCTGCTTCTGTCTTTAACCAGAATGCATCGTTTCGTAAAACAGTTCCTGCCGGGATGCAAAGCTGCAGACGAAGCGGAAGCTTCTCTAACCCTTCTGTGTGAAGTGTAATCTCTAGACCGTCCTCATGCTCATGAACTGTTACCTTTGTTGTCAGTGTGCGTGGAATCTTTAAGGATCTCTTTTTCTGATCCATCTGCCACCAGTCACTTGTATTAGGCTTTTCTTCCCACGGCTCATAATACCAGACATTAGCACTTGCTGTCAGTTCACATCCATCCTCAGTCTGTATTAACTGCTGCGCAACAAAGTTTCGCACCTCGCAGAAGCTCTCACCTATCTTAAAGCAAACATCCATTCCATTGACATTCACATACAAAAAGGCTGTTTTTCCTTTCAATGCTGTATATGCATAGTTTTCCCTTGCCACACGAAGCACACCTGAATCTGAGAAAAGCTTTCTATATTTCTTTATAAAACCGCTTCCCTCTAATGTACACTCTGCCATCTGCTCATACAGCATCAAAAGATACAGGCAATCCGGTGCATCATCTCCTCTTGCGATACAGCTTCTGATAATCTGATGAGCTGCCCTTAAAAATTCATCGCGATGCTCACCTGTGACATTTCCTCTTGTTGCCATATACAAATACTGATGAAAATACAGATCAGGCCATACCTTTTTACCGCGATCCTGTCTTGTGGAATTTTGTGTAAAGATAGTGCCGTCAGGTTCAAAATACAGCTCCATCATATGAAGATTTCTCTCTGGATATGACAAATATTCCTTGTTCTTTGTCATCTCATAAAGATTGATCATTGCATCGTTGACAACGCAGTTATAGCCTCCTGTAGAGCGCTCTGCATACTCTCCGTCTGCATTTCCATCAATTCCTTCATTAAAATACTTTTCCGTGCGTGCTTTGCAGCTCTTAGCAAATGATTCATCTGCGGCAAAAACATCTGCGGCCTGCATAAGTGCTGCGCAAATTGCCCAGCGATGATTTGGTGTGTGAAAACCACCGTCACGAATAGCTGCTGCGGCCTTTTTCATAATAGCAAGATATTTTTCCTGAAGTGAGGATGTATCCACATCATTTTCAAATTTTTTCATAAGACGATATGTCTTATCCATCGGATGATAGCAAAATGCTGTGTCTGGTGCGGAATGGAAGTTGCACACTGTATAGTCAAAGCTTCCATCCTCATTTTGGTTTCGCGCAACAAAATCTATTGCCTGCTCCATTGCTGTTCTAAGTGTCTCATCCTTATAAAAGCGACTCTGCGGATACAAATACACAGACATTGCTGCACGCAGAGCAAACACGGTAGGCTTTACATCTACTACTAAGCCTTCCATACCGCCGTCTGCAAGAGTACCCTCATCATGTACCTGTACCTTTAGAAAATGCTCGGTGATCTTTTCCGCCGAAACAAGAATATGTGCCATATAGCGCTTCATTTTATTACTGTTCTCCTTCGCTGTTTATTTACTGCTTTTCTGGACTTAGTATATCACAAAAAAACCAGTGGGGACAGGTAAAATGGATTTTTATCTGTCCCTACTGGTTTTAGATTACACACAAATATACAAAATACGCTGCATAGCCAAGCAGCATCAAAATTCCGCAAGGCTTTCTAAGCTCTTTCTTTTTAATTGTTCCACCCCAAAGCAATACTCCACTGAGAACTGCAATGATTGTATCAATGATAAATTTACGTTCAAATGGAACAGAGCAAATGAGTGCTGCTGTACCTATTACAAATAAAATATTGAAAATATTGCTTCCTACTATATTTCCTATGGCGATTCCGGCGTTTCCTTTTCTTGCTGCCGTAACTGACGTTACAAGCTCTGGAAGTGATGTTCCAAATGCTACAATAGTGAGACCAATAAATCGTTCACTCATTCCAAAAAATCTTGCTATTTCTGTTGCACCGCTAACGGCAAAATCACTTCCCATTACTACCATAACTCCGCCAAGCACCATGAAAAGAAGACACTTCCATACTGGTATATCTTTTACATTCTCTTCTTCCTGCTCTGTACCCTTTTTCGACATAACGTAAAGATATCCGAGATAGAGCAAAAATAAAATCCAGAAAATAACGCCCTCCATAAATGTTATTTTGGAACCTGTAATTCCAAATATCATGAGTATCACGGTAATTATAAGCATGAACGGTATTTCATAATAGAACGTTGATTTTTGAATTGAAACATTCGTAATGACTGCTGTAATTCCAAGAATTATCAATATATTTAAGATATTACTTCCAACAATATTTCCGATTGTGATTCCTGCATTATTGTCTAATGCTGCCGTAATGCTTACAGCTGCTTCTGGCAAACTCGTTCCCATGGCAACTATTGTAAGTCCTATTACAAGCTGCGGTATTCCAAGCTTTTTTGCAATGCTTGCTGCTCCCTCCACAAACCAGTCCGCTCCCTTTACCAGCAGAAAAAATCCCACCAGCAAAATCAACACTTGTACCATCATACTACCTACCTCTTTCTTATTTTATTTGCAGCAGGTATAAAAAAAGAGACTCCTACTGCATTGCAGTAAAAGTCTCGCTGTTTCATCACTTTCCGAGTTATTTTTTAATAACTGTACTGACGAAGAAGTGCACCTATTTTGGTCAGCTACTCCCTTTTATTGGGTTCATTTTACCAAAGTCATTTTCAAAAGTCAACTACATATTTTTTATGAATGTTAAATTACTTTTTTGACATACTCACGCGGATTTGATGGAATAGTTGTATTGGTAAAGCTTACATGAATGCCATCTTCCTCTTCTGTCAGTGTAAGTGTATCCTCCTCAAGAAATTCAATCTCGTATACACGAATAGTCAATACACCGTTCTTTACGCCCCACGCACCAATGACAGGCGTATCCATACTGTCTTTCTCTGTGTAAAATGGAGAACAGTGTACCTTACGACGTATTTTGCTCCAGCAACCTCTCTCTGCACGGTACCAAATCTCACCGTCTTTTCCTGTCAATGTAAGCATATTGCCTTCGATGTTCAATGACAAATCAAAAAAGCTTGTTAGTGAAAGATTGATCTTTTTGAATGCATCTGGTACTGCTGATCCATCATCTTCTGGCAGTGGGCGCACATAATGTAGCTCATTCAGACGTTTTTTCAACACTTCCATTGTCTTTTCATCCTCTGGCAATGGCTCATCCTGATATTTCAGCAATACCTCATCGTAATAGACGTTCATCTCACCCTGCATATCACTAGTTACAGCCGTCATGGCAAGCACCGTATCTGTTTCCTTATGGATGATGCAAAACTGTCCATACATACCGTCTCCGCGTACTGCATTGTGGCGACATCTCCACATCTGATATCCGTATCCCTGCGCCCAGTCACTGTCTGGATCATCTCCATTTTCAATCTGCTTTGAAGTGGCCATATCAATGTAGTCCTTTGGAACTAACTGAATACCATTCCATACGCCGCCCTGCAGAATCATCTGACCAAGTTTTGCGATCACCTCCGGATACAGCGAAAATCCAAAGCCACCTACGCAGATTCCTTTTGGATCACGCAGCCAGCGCGTACCTGAAATTCCCATTGGTGTTAACAGTTTCTCCTCCAGATAATGTTCCAGATCGATTCCTTTTTTCTTTAACGATGCTGACAACATATAGGTAGCAATTGAATTATAGCGGAATACCTCTCCCGGCATCTCATGAAACGGCTCACGCAAAAATGCAGACACCATGTCATCCCAACAATCGCTATCTCCTGGTTCCTTCTCCTGTCCTGTTGACATGCGAAGCAGATGGCGCAAGCTAAGCGAAGCAAGCTCTTTTCCTACCTGAATCTTTCCGTTTTCAATTTCCGCTGCAAATAAATCTGTGATCTTTTCATCAAGGTCAATCTTTCCTTCTCCAGCTGCAATTCCAACTGCCATTGAAGTGAAGGTTTTGCTAAGAGAATACACGGTTCGCAGCTGTGCTGCATCATACGGCTCATACGAAGCTTCACACAACACTTTTCCATGACGCAGCAACATAAAACTGGTTATGTTGATATGCTCCTTCTCCATCCGATCCATCATATTAATAATACACTGTGGATCAAGCCCCGCCTGTGCCGGCGTGATACGTTCTAATTTTTGTTCCTGCATAAGATAATCCTCCTCTTACTTATTCCAGCATACCTGCTCCGCAATTTTACGAATTTTTCCAAGAAGAGCAAAATCCTGCATGCATGCTGACTCTGCAAGAAATTCATTACTGATCTTTCCTGCTTCCTCTCCAAAAATTTTCGCAAGCCATGTGCAGGCAAGCGCGTAACGTCCATATAAATAATTCATATGAAATCCATCTCTGCAAAGCGATATTCCGCCTTCACGCACATTAAATTCCTTTTCCTTTCGCAGCGTCTGGATCACATCACCGCACGGAATTAAATCCAGTCCATACTTCTGCGCTTCTTTATAATAATTTGCTCTCAGTTTCTGATACATCTCATCCTGATCTCTATGATATCGTGCGAAACAGTCATGCTTGCTGTCAACCTCATATGCCCAAGTTTCCTGCAGCATAAACTTAGCCCACGGTGCTTCCTTTTTGATGTATTCTGCTATCCATCCCATAAATGGTTCATACGTGTCAAGCCAGCCACTATCATGACTAGACTGCTGTGTGACAATATAATCCCATTTTTCTTCTGCGAGTGCATCCTGAATAGACACCTTGTTTCCCGTAGCTCTTCCGTTTAACTGATATTCATAGTCCTTCGCCTCATTTTCAATATTTCTCCAATGACGTTCCAGACTGCAACCTCCGATATACAAATTAACTACCTTTGTATTGATCCCTCTTGTCAATGCCAGATCATGTAAAAAATGAGTTGCATCCTCTCCAAAACTATTTCCAATTACAAGAATTTTATAAATCTCCATAAATCTCCTTTCCACCGGGACAGGTACCGTGGCTTTTTATCTGTCCCCACTGGTTCACAAAACGCCATATTTCTAATTTTGATTATACACAGCAAGACATGCGTTTGCAAGAGCAATAACATCTATAAAAAAATTTGCTACTCACACACAAAAAAAAGAGGGCACGCGCCTTTTGGCGCATGCCCTCTAACTATCTACATTATCTATTATTTTTTTATCCTTCAATTGCGATATGCTTCTTCTCTTCTACTGCTGGCTTTGCTTCCTTCTTTGCAACAGTTACCGTCAGCATACCATGCTCAAAGTGAGCCTTGATATCATCTTCGGTTGTATCCTTGCCAACATAATAGCTTCTCTGGCAGGATCCTGCATAACGCTCTCTTCTTAAGTACTTGCCGCTCTTCTTATCTTTCTCGTCCTCGTCAAGACCCTTCTCGGCGCTGACTACCAGATAACCATCCTTAAGCTCAACCTGTACTTCATCTTTCTTGAATCCCGGAAGATCAATCTCAACCTCATACTTATCGTCGAATTCCTTGATATCAGTCTTCATCAGGTTTGATGCATGATGTCCGTACAGCTTACGCTCTGCGTTTTTCTCTGCTCTGTCATCTATAAATGGAAATTCAAAGAAATCATCAAAGAAATTATCACTAAAAATGCTCGGTACTAACATAATCAAAATCTCCTTTCAAATCACTCATCATTATTTTTCCAGTTTATTTTTCATCCGCAGCTTTGCTGTTTCCAAACTCCAGATTGGAAATTCCTTGGAGAACCTAGAACATTCAACTTTTTGTTCCTTTTGTTCTCTCTGTACCCCTCTCTTTTGTTCTAGCTGTACTATAGCATGTATTATTAGCAATGTCAAGAGTTGAGTGCTAATTTTTTGTGAAAATTTTGTGAACTAAGCCACGGTGACAATAAAAAGTCCACTTTACCTGTCCCCAATGGCTTTCGTAGTAGGCAACGTCTGTCATGGTTTCACAGTCGGGATAATAATAAATATCGTCC
>ENA-UOOA01000525-UOOA01000525.1-human-gut-metagenome-genome-assembly--contig:-P61old-NODE-525-length-78751-cov-7.921190_pt1 | contig 78751 bp, 63 predicted proteins | sample MGYA00242467_ERZ724014 | MGnify/ENA metagenome assembly ERZ724014 | reverse complement strand
TCATGCCCTTATAGGGCTGGAACAAGCCACCGGCTGAGCCGGTGGTTTTGACTATATTCTCATTAAAAACAGGTGGTTTTCATGAAGATTATTGTTTTCGGCGGTACCGGCTGGCTTGGACATAGCATCGTATTGGATTTGATCAGGGGCGGGTATGATGTGACGATCTGTTCCCGCGGCAGGAAGAGTACATTTCTGGAAAAAGTTTCCTCCGTGAAAACGGTGTCGGCGGACAAGAGCGACGAGGCGGCGATGAAGGAGATTCTCTCCGCCCGCTACGATGTCGTGATTGATACGGTTCCGAACCTCAAATCCATTGAGTTGATTTCCAGATACGCCGCCGGTGTGAAGCATTATATTCACTGTTCCTCGACGGGCGGCTATGCGCCGCTTCCCTTTGTCCCATGCAATGAAACGGCGCCCTACGGCGGTTTTGAAGGCGCTTCCGGCTGGAAGGCGAAGGCTGACTACGACCACGCCGCGCTCTCTCTTTTCACAAGCATCGGATTTCCCGTGACAGTGATCCGTCCCTGCTACATTACGGGGCCGGGCATGCTTCCGCTGGACAATCTCGGCGGTCGCCGCACGGATTTCATCCCGGATGTCCTTGCGGAAAAGACACTGGACTTGCCGGACAACGGTCTGGCGCTGCTCCAGCCGATTCATGTGAAAGACCTTGCACACTCTTTCCGTCTCGCCGTGGAGAACCGCCGGAGCATCGGGCAGATTTACAACATCTGTCTTTCCCATGCGGTCACTTTGAACCGGTATCTTGAGATTACAGCCGCCGCGCTCGGTAAGAAAGCGCATATCAATCATATTCCCCTGAATGAGATGCTGGAAAAATACGGAGATACGATCTATCCGATCGGCCTGCGTTTCCTTGCAACGCATATGTGCTTCAGTATTGAGAAAGCACAGCGCGATCTCGGTTATGTGCCTCACTGCACGCCGGAGGAGGCGATTGAGGAGACGGCTGTCTGGGCAGCCGGACTCAAGTGAAATTACGGCGGGGAGAGAGAAATCCCCGCCTGCTTTCTGGGGTTACGCAATGTTCAGGTCCGGATTTGCCGGACCGAAATGTTTCAGCATGACCAGCGGATCGGAATCGGAGTCATTCGTGATCCTGACGCCGTTTTTTGCCGTCGCTTCCGAGACGAAATATTCATCGCAGGTAAGTTGCCCGAAGCGGATCAGAGCGGGTGTTTCCAGTTTCATGCCGTCCATTGTCCCATGTCCCTGCATCACGATCATCCCGTATGCGGCGGCGTCTTTGACGAGGACACTGCGTCCGGGGAGGATCGTCAGCTCCTTTGCCGAGACTGCGGCGGAGCGGTAGCAGATCCATTTGTCGAGATATCCCTCCGCGCGCATTTCATTTTCCTGCCGGACATTGACCGGGCGCATGAAACGGTGCGCGGCGAAGCCGGGATCGACATTCAGCTCCCAGTCAATGACTTCGATCAGATAATCCACATCGCCGATCCGGTCTGCCGGACAGTTTTTCCAGAGCAGGCTTTCCGGCACGATCTGATCATCGACGAGACTCTGGTACATTGCATAGACATCGCTGGCGAACTGCGGCTCATAGGTGCAGAGACTGCCCGGCGCATGGAGGACTCCCGGCGGAACATCCCAGCCCGTCCCCGGTTCAAGACGGTATGCTTTGGAGAGATTCGTGATCTTGTTGTCGCCTTTTGCAAAGTTTGCAAGACACTCGCGCACCTGTTCCTTTGTTGTCCCCGGTTCCAGTCCGAAAAAGGTGAACGGGAAGTGGCCTCCGTGGTTGTTGAGCTGAGGCGGAAAATAGTAACATTCCGGCTTGCCTCGCTGCCCGACGAGTTTTGCATGTTCCTCGCGGTGGTGGATGTGATGGGGCAGGGGGCCGAGGTTGTCGAAGAACTTCGAGTAGACCGGCCAGCAGCGGTATTGCTTCCAGAGACGTTCCCCGATCAGTTCCGCGCCGAGTTCTTCAACGGCTTCCGTAAGGGGGATGAGTCTGCCGTCCGTGGAAACCAGATGGCTGACGCCCTCGTTTTTACCGGTCAGCGGTCCGTTGTCCGCGGGAGTCGTGCTGCCGAGCCAGCGTTCGTCGATGCCGCCGCGTTCGCCTCCGAGCGCGTAATAGTCGTCGGGATGCAGTTTGATCCGGCGTCCCGGAATGCAGAAGGAGCGCGGCACCCAGTTCGGGGCGAGCCGGAAAATTCCGTTTCCTGCATCGAATGTCCGGCGGATTGCATTGGAATGTGTCATGAATTTTTTCCTTTCCGTTTATTTTTGAAGTTCCAGTATTTCACCGTTTTCAAGACGGGGAATTTCAAAACTCAGCAGTCCGTTTTCCTGCCTGAATGCGACTTCCCGTCCGTCGGAGGCGCGGATTATCTTCCGTATTTTATCCTGTCCAGCCAGACGGATCGTCAGGTGGATGCCGAGCAGCGGAATATTCGGGAGTTCCTCCTGATAATTGACGATGCCGAGGAGCAGGGAATCGGATGTTGTGCTTTTCAGCAAGGTGATCTCCGTGGAGTTCGGCAGATTTTCCGATTCCGTTACGAATGGCGGCAGATGAGCACGCAGAAAATTTCTGCTGAACTCCTGCTGGCTGTGCCGGCGTATTCCTAGCAGATTGGAATGGAAACGGAAACATTTTCCCCTGCCGTATTGATGTTCCGTCAGACCGGCAAAGACGGTTGTTTTTCCCGGCGGGTTGGAATGGATCGAGGCGTAATGAACCGGATCGTTGACGGGGAAATCCGGCAGGTTGACGAATGCGTGAACCTTTGCCGTCGAAGCTGTGGCGAGCGGCGAGATGCCGTCTGATGAGAGAAAACGGTCCGGCAGCGCCAGATAACTGCATGTCTCCGTATCCCTGCCGCTGTCATTTACCCCGAATACATCCGCCAGAATGAAGTTCCCGCTGTATCGTCCCTTGTCGTTGAAGCGCGATGTGCTGCCTGTTGCGATGAAAAGCCCGCCGGAAGCCGTGAATCTGCGGAACTTCTCATATTCCGTATCCGGCAGATAATCCGCATTGGCGGCGATGAGCGCTTTCAGTCCGGAATAGTCTTCCGTACGTTCCGTGATGATCCGGCAGGGAATATGGAGACTCTGGAGCAGGTCAGTAATGCCGAGCAGTTCCTCGACTACGTCATTTTTGCGGAAATCCATGTTGCCGCCGCTCTCTTTCAGTTCGCGCAGGCTGATGCCGCTGTTCCGGCGGCTGACGCAGGAGTTCATGGAAAAATAGATTCCGACTTCAGCGGACGGAACGGGGCGATGGGAGGCGATCATGTTCTTGAACGGCGCCAGTTTTCCGTTCAGTGCCTGGAGACGGCGGTAAAAGGATTCTTCCAGTGTGCCGTCCGGGTTGATTGCATCGATGAAGAAATAGGCGCCGCCGTTTGCAAGCGTGGTCAGTGCATGAAGGAAAAGCTCGTCGTCCGATTTTGCCGAAGTATGATCATACAGTGTGACACAGCGTGACGTCATGAACTCGAACGGCTTTTTTGTGGAATAGGCGTCAAATACCTTGACCGCCAGCCTCTGCTGGCGCCTGCCGCCGTAGAAGTCGCCCGAAGCGTAATCGGAAGCCTCCGCAATGCCGACGGTCTGCCCCAGATGCCAGCCGTGGAGCACCGGCGAAAACTGGTGTGTCACGGTTGCGTCCGGGCGTATCTGCCGCACTGTCTGCGTGAGCTTCTTTGCAAAATCCGCCAGCGAGTCCTCGCGGAAATGCTGGAATGCGAGCCATTGTGAATCCTTCCAGTCGATTTTCCATGGGATTTCCATTCCGGATACTCTGCGGAACTTCGCGCGGCATGCATCGCAGCAGCAGATCATCGGCCAGAACGTCATATCGATAAAGATTCCCTCGACGGGGTAGCGCAGGATTTCCGTAATCTGTCTCTTGTAGAATTCAAGGATGCGGGGCTGGTTCGGACAGGAGAAATGGTAACGCCCGCTGTGAGTCTGCCCGTTGATGTCGCGCATGGCGCATTCGGGAAATCTCTGCGCGGAGTCATTGTGGTAATTGACTGTGTAATAGGCGATCGGGACAATTCCCGCCGCTTTCAGCCCGCGGACCGTTTCACCGAATCCGTCACGTCCCCGGAGTCCCCTGTGTATATGCCCGCATTGCGTCGGATAATAGCAGTTGCCGTTGTGGTCGCAGGCGTAAACCATGGCGGATTCCACGCCGGAAAGTTTTACGAGCCGGACGTATTCCTGCGGATCGAACCGGCTCATGTATTCAGGTTTCAGGTCCGTGATATGGTTATCGATCAACAATCTTGAATAGCATGTTTCAATCCATGACATGATGTTTTTCTTTCCGCTTTTTTTTACTTTATTTCCGGTTTCATGCTTGCCGTTGCCGTTTGATTTCTCTATATTATTATAAATTCAGACCGGAAAAATGACTAGAGGAGAAAACAATCATTGTCAGCACAAAACACGCTTTTGAAGCAGTTCGGGACTTTGAACATTACGCCGGGGACGGTCTATCACGGCAGCTGGGTGTCCGGGCAGGTCGAGCGCAACCGCCGGATTTACGATTATGAGTTCGTCTGTTTTTCCGGCGGAAACGGACGCCTGATTACCTCGGATACCACCTATTACTGCCGGGCGGGGACGGTGATCATCGTTCCGCCGCGGACGGTGCATTGCACGATTGCCGATTCCGCCGTGGAGCGCTGGTGTATCCATTTCGACTGGTACGGCAACTGCCGCGCCCATCGTGAAAAGGAACGTATCTGGGTGTTTCTTGACGAGGAGGAATCATTCGAACCGGAGCTTGCTGCGGCGCCGCCGGCGGAGAGTTTCGGCATTGTTTTTCCGTTTCATAACACTCTGCATGAGAAGGAGCGTTCCATTCTGTTGAATCTGCTTGAACGCTTTTTCAATACGGTTCCCGACACCCTGCCTGATCTTCTGCGCAGGCGCGGTCTTTTTCTGGAAATCCTTGCCCTTGCCCTGAAACGGGAGAAGCAGCAGGTGTTTCCCGTCAATGAAAAACTGAATCCGCGTTTCTTTCAGGCGAAAAGCATCATGGACGCTTCCTTTCAGAATCCGCGCCTGACGATCCGGCTGGTTGCGGAGCGGCTCAGAATTACGCCGAATCATCTGACGAAACTTTTCCGGCATGAGATGGGGATGAGCGCTCTGGATTATGTTCAGAACCTGCGTTTGAGGCACGCCGCGGAACTCCTGCGGGAGAATTCGCTGAATATTCAGGAGATTGCACAGGAATCGGGTTTTGAAGACCCGAATTATTTCACGCGCCTTTTCCGTCAGCGGCACGGTATGACTCCAACCCGTTTCCGGCGTATTTCGCAGACTGCGGAAATATGAGAAAAACGGAACCGGAGCTGTCCGGCGGGCGGTTCCGGGGATGAAAAAAAGACACGAAAACCGTTTTTTCCGACTTTCGTGTCTTTATCTTTTACGATATGGAGAAGAATTACTTGAGGACAAGTTCCCCGTAGTATTCGATCAGGTGATAATTTCCCTGCGGAAGCTGGGGAACGGAGCTTAGCTGGGAACGGTTCTGCCCGAAATTGTAGTTGTATCTTCCGAGAAGGATTGTCCATTTTCCTGCATTGTCAAACTTGACTCCGGTCAGTCCCTGAAGCATTTTCAGGGGAATCGCGACTTCGACGGTCCAGCTTTTATCCTTGTCATTGTAGTTGTTGAGCGTGCCCTGAACTGTTGCGGCGGTCAGAAAGGACGGATCAAGCGTGCCCCAGTCGGCACGGGCATAACCGCGGGATTCAAAGATGAAAGTGGTCTTCTTGCCGTTCGGAGCCGCATAAAGTTCCCAGTATTTCGGAGACTTTTCGGATTTGAGGAAAATCTCGAAAAGATCTCCCTGAAGATAGAGATGCGCCTGATCTTCCTTGCCATACTGAACCACATCGGAATCCTGGAGCACAGCGCCGATATAAAGATATTTGTCATCATAAACCAGTTTTGCCATGCCCGGCTCGAAAGCATCCTGATTTTTCGCCACTTTCGGCATCACCACGCCGTAATTGCGCGCCGGCGGCTGGAATGCGTAGGCGGGAGCTTTTGCCCAGGCACCCTCGTTCAGATTGCCGTCGAGCGTGATCTTGCCTGAGGCTTTTACCGCAATGATCTTCTCGCGCGGTGCGTCGGCGCCGAAACGTTTTTCGAAATCATCGTCATGCGCGCAGGACGCGAGCAGGACAACAGCGAGTGCCGGAACGAGTCCGCGGAACAGCAGCGAAAGTGCTTTCATGGATATCTGTCTCCCTTTGTTGTGTTTGGAAAAACTAATATACACAGGGAAATCTTTTTTTCAACTTTGAATCCGGATTCACTTCGGGAAAATAAGAAGATGTGTGCTGCCGCACCTCCGCCGGAAAATTTTTTCAGAATATTTTATTTTTCCCTATTGACAATTTTCACTTTTTGCTTATAATATGAAGTAACGATAATTCAACAGAAGATCAATCGAATGGCGACAACACTGAAAGAGATAGCAAATCGCGCCGGAGTCTCGGTCATGGCGGTATCCGCTGTGATGAACAAGACGACCAGCACGCGTGTTTCCGAAAGGAAGCGTGCCGTGATCGAACAGATCGCGAGGGAAATGGGATACCGCTCGAATGTCGTTGCCCGCACCCTGCGCGGCGGAGAAAGCCGGATGATCGGAATTCTGATTGATTCCTGTGCGCCTCCGTGGCTTTACAACATCCTCCGCCATATTGAATCGGAGGCGACTGCCGGCGGATACCGCATCCTGATTTCCGAGGGGCATGACTCCGTGGACAATCTGGCTGCCGCCTATGAGAAATTCGAGCAGTATGGTGTGGACGGTGTGATCTGTCTGGCTTATGACTATCCCGGGCAGCAGGAAAAATTCCGTGAACATTTCGGGGATAAGAACAATATTCTGCTGGTGGGTTCCTATGACGAGTCGATGCTTCCGCAGATTTATCTTGATCTGGAGCCGGCGTGGCTTGAAGCCGTCCGGTATTTCCGTTCGCATGGAAGGAAAAGAATCGGCGGGATCATTGCCGATCTGCCGATCTGGTGCCAGCAGGTCCGTATTTCGCTTTTCCGTAAAATCTGCCGTGATTTGAAAATTCCGGAACTGCTCTGGCATCAGAATTACTGTGCCGAGCCGGAGCGTTATGCGGGGGAGGCGGACCGATGCGTGCGCGAGTTCATCCGTCCGAACGGATTGGATGCGGTTCTGGCGCATTCGGATGTCTTCGGGGCGTTCCTGATCTCCGGACTGGCGCGGAACGGACTGCGGGTTCCGGAGGATGTCGCGGTGATTGTGGATGACAGCCGTGATTTTTTCGCCGCGCTCCAGCCGCCTCTTGCCTGTATCGACCATGATGAAAAAGCGATCGGGACGCAGGCGGTCCGTGTGATGTTGAAAATGCTCCGGAAAGAGCCGGTGGACCACCGGACGCTGATTCCGTGCCATTTGATTTTGCGGGAATCCGCCGGATAAATTTATTTTATTTAAGAGAATAATTAAAACTCAGGAGGATGAAGTGATGTTTCAGGGAAAACAAAGAGTACGGAGTTCTGCTTTTGCCAAATTGCAGAAGGGTATGGTCCATCTTCAAAAAAGAGGAAAAAGAGCTTGTTTCACATTGATCGAACTCTTAATCGTGATTGCGATCATCGCAATCTTGGCAGCGATGCTGCTTCCGGCTCTGAATAAGGTGCGGGAAAAAGCTCGTCAGATAAAATGTATAGGTCATCAGAAACAGATAATGGCTGCAACATTTTGCTATATAAATGATTATGCTGATTATGGCCCGTGGACCAGAGAGGCTGCCGGAATGGATGTTTTTTGGAATAAATCTTTATGGCCATATATCTCAAAAAACTCAGTTTCTATGTATATTGATAAAACCTCCGTTTTTACGTGTCCAAGCTATGATGAACCCAGCATCGCTCTGAATTTTATGCAGAATGATTATTTTGGGGGAACAGGAAGTGGTATTAAAACCACTAGAATCAGACAGCCGTCTCATAAAATATATTATATGGACGGGAGTGGCGAGCGTGTTTCTGTATCTTTGGCGTATCTGGTCGTTAATGGTAAATATTACGCTCGCTATCGTCATACCGGCAACATCAATTTTGCTATGACTGATGGTCATATTGCCTCTACCAAATGGCGTATCACCAATCAGAATGGCTATACAGACAATGGAGAGTTCAGTTTAAAGCCGTAACTTAAACTGCCGAATCATAATTTCTAGTATCGAAAGATAACCTGTTCCAGACAGATGAAAAAGAGGAAAAAGAGATTGGCCTTTTCCAAAAATTAAAAATATATATTTAAATGTACAGTCATCAGGAAATATTACCGGATGCTGTATCCAAAATATATTGTATCGGCAATTAAGGGGGTTTGCTTTTATGGCAGTTTCAAGCACGACAAACAAGCAACCTAAATTGCCGGAACTATAAAAAAACTCAATTTGAAAGGAATGCTCATGAAGAAAGCACTTTTCGCTCTGGCGTCGTTTTTATGTCTAAGTTTATCCGGCAGTCAGTTGACTCCCAGGGGAAATGTAACAGTCCTCACTTTAGCGGAAAAGGCGCAAACAAATTATACAATCATCTATGCAGAAAATGCAAAATCTGCCGCTTTGGAACTCAGGGCTTATCTCAAAATTCTCAGCAATGGAGTTGTATTCCCATTGGCAAGTGAAAAGGTTCCCGTTAAAACTCCATTTATCAGTGTCGGTCAAACCAAATTTGCACGTGATGCAGGTATCGGGGGTACTCTTCCTGAACGCACTGCAACAGAAATAAAAGTCATTGGAGAGAACATTTATTTATATGCAAATAAAGATCCTTTCCATGCCGTCATGAATTTTCTGGAAGGTGACCTCGGATGTCGTTTTTATACGGATAAAATATCATACTTTCCGGTCAAAAACGAATTAAAAATTGCAATTGCAAGCCGCTGTGAGTCAGCTGCTTTTGAAGAACGTTTGATTTTGACAGACTACGATCTCGTCCGGCATGATGGTTGGACCAGACATAATAAGGTGTTGAAGTGGGAGCATTTCCGGCATCCGGGAACATGGTTTGCTCATACTTACAGCAGAGTTTTGCCCGCGCAAAATTTTTCACGACATCCGGAACGTTTTGCTGTAGTACAAGGCAAACCATCTTCTACTATGATTTGCCCTACTCATCCGGAAAATATTCAAGATTTCAAGATTGCTATTCGCAAGGCCATGAAACAATATCCTGGTAAAAGATATTTTTCTGTATCGGAAAATGACGGCGGTTATCCATATTGCCAGTGCTTGCGTTGTAAAGAAATCATCAGTAATCATGGAGATGCACCGATTGCTCCTCATTTGTATTTGGTCAATGAAGTTGCAAAATTTGTTGCTGACAGAGCTCCGAAACAGTTGGTCGATTTTCTGGTTTACACCTTTCCATTCCGCAAGTTACCTGTAAATTTGGAAATAGAACCGAATGTTAATCTTTGGTTCTGCTGCATGGGGAATCGCGTCATCCCTGAAATTAAAAAATATGGACGGGAAAAAGAATTGCGTTCTTGGCGGCAGAAACTGAAACACATGACGATGTGGGACTATTCTCTTGTGCCTGACAACTATTTTCAGGTTGAACCTAATCTATATGCAAAGAGTCAGAATTTGAAGTTTTTCAAGAAATACAATATTGAAGGAGTTATGATTCAGGAACCGTTTGGATGCCGTGCTGGAGACCAGCAGCGACTCCGTGCGTGGATTTTTTCAAAACTGCTGTGGAATCCTGAACTTGATGTGGATGAGTTGGCCCGTGAATATTGCGAAGGAGTTTATGGAGCCGCTGCATCTGAACGGTATGCTTACTATGAATTGGTGGAAAAAGCAGGGCGTGCAGGAAAGACAATTGGAGATTTTTACGGGATAAAACAATTTGTAAAGGAGGCTGGCAGATTATTTGAAACTGCCCGTTCAAAGCTTCTGAACCAATCTGCGGCTCTTCGTGAGTTGGAAATGGATTACTTACCGATTCTGGTTACTGAAATTAATATGATCTTTGATGATTATCCGGCAAACAAGAAAAACTTTCCGATGGAAAGGTATCAATATCTGCTGTCAGAGATAAAACGTATTTCCGATCAATATAGGATGACCAAGTATAATGAGTGCACTTCGATGTCCGGTTTTATCTCTGAACGCAAAATGCTGCAACAACTGTCGGCGCATAATGGCATCTTTGAAGTTCATGCTGTTAATGGTCGGCTGTACGACTATCCTGTGGTCAATGACCCGCTGGCTGTCGGAGGCAAAGTGACTCGGCAATTCTGTAACGGCAGTTGGAATGTACAATGGTTGCTTCCTGTCAATCTGTTTGAACCGGGATGTAAATATCAACTGGCAGCGGAGATGAGGAGCGGCAAGAAATCTAACTTAAGAGATGTTTGTGTTGGAGGTATTTATAATAAAACAAAAAAACAAATGTTCTTCTTGGATAAAGTTGATGGGTGTTTACTGTCAGACTCAGAATACCGTTTTGTTAAATTGGGTAAACCGTTTCTTCCAGAACGAGGTAATGAACTTTACGTCTTTTTCAATGCGCCTCCAACTTCGGATATTGGTGAGCTCTATGTAAACCGTATTCGTTTGATTCCTGTAATAGAGTAAAATAAATTGTTTTATGGAGTAAGGGAGTTTTTATTTTTTCATGCCATTTCGAATATTGATTTGGAGAGAATGAAATTTTTATAACTCCCCAAAATATGGAAATGAGAAAACGGCGGGCTCCGGAGAGACCGCCGCTTTTGATGTACGAATTTCAGGACTTAGAAATTCTCCTCGCGGGGACCGCCGAAGCCGCCGCGTCTTTCACCGCGGGGACCGCCGAAACCGCCGCGTCTTTCACCGCGGGGACCTCCGCCGAAACCGCCACGTCTCTCGCCGCGAGGTCTGTCCTCACGGGGACGGGCTTCATTCACAACAAGTGCACGGCCGCCCTGCATTGTGCCGTTGAGACCTTCGATCGCAGCGTTGGCCTCGCCTGCTTCGGGCATTTCGACGAAACCGAAACCTTTGGCACGGCCGGTCTCGCGATCAGTTACAAGACGGACGCTAGTCACGTTTCCGTAAGCCGCGAAAGCTGCTTTGAGTTCATCTGCTGACATTGCGTACGGCATGTTACCGACATAGATATTCATGTTGGATACCTTTTCCGGACATAAAAATGTCCTGCTGCTGACCCTTCAAATTTTCTTTTAACAAATCGCCACTGTTGGAAAGAGCCGGGTCAGGAAGGGTGTGACTGAACTTGCCGGAATCAACGGGTGGAGTTATCTTATAGCCGACCACAGGCTTTAAGAACAGAAATGATGACCGCGAAGGAACAGCAGACGTGTCAGTAATACGAGATATGCGGATAGAAATCAAATAAGCCTCAGAAAAATGGGTTCCTTTTATTGTCTGAACATTAAGGTAATGCGTTTATTGTGGATTACAAATCAAAAAACGAAAAAATTTCACTTTTTTATTTGTAACGTAATGCGTCAGTGAAACTTTCAAATACGGCAAATGCAGTGCGCCTGCGCCGGAATAGTGTTGTCCTTTCCTGGCGCAGTGTTTTTTCAACCTGCCGATTTGCCATCAATTTACGCTTTTACCGGCGATGAAACGCTGTATGTCGTCAAAGACTTCACGCTGAACCGGACGCTCAAGCGAATAGAAAAAGCCGTGTTCCGCATTCTTATAGACCTTCCACTGCGATGGAATACCGAGACTGTTGTGCTCCCTGACGAGTTCAAGAGTCATGGACGAGGGGAACATGTGCTCGTTTTCCGCTTCCAGAAACAGCAGCGGCGGATTGTCCCTGCGAATATAGCTGCGCAGAGAAAGCGCCTGAAAACGTTTGGGATCCGTCTCATACATGCATCCCGCGGCAAAAAACTGCATGGCGTGCCAGATATGAGGGAAGATATCCTGCCAGGGCTCGAAAACAACCGGCGTGGACTGCAGGAACCCGCACGAGGGTTTGACCCATTCATTCCGGAGTTCGCAGTGTTCGCCGCATTCCCCGGGAGCGGCGCAGAGAAGCAGTGAGGCGAGATGCGCGCCTGCCGAGGTGCCGAATACCGCGATCTTCAGCGGACGGCCCATTGTCTTCAGGAGGGACACGAAACGGTCGTAGGATTCGCGGATGTCCTGAAGCTGGTCGAAAGCCGTGACGCCGGGGCTGTCGCTGAATCTGACGGGACCGGGCAGCCGGTAGTCGGTGGAAGCGCAGATATAGCCGAGTTCATTGTACTTTTCCATGATCTGGTGGAATCCGGTTCTGCTTCCGGCATTCCAGCCGCCCCCGTGAACAAAAAACAACGCGGTATCCTGTGTGGCGGTTTCCGGCAGGAAAAGATCGAAAACCCTGCCGCAGATCAGAGGCGAGTCGAGATAATAAGATTGGAACTCATGTTTCATGGTATTCTCCTTTTTTTTAGAGAGTGGTTTCAGCACAGTTTTCCCCGTTTGTTTCACGCAGACGGAATGAATTGTAAACGACGACGCATGAGAGCAGGAAAAGGAAGGTGAAAACGACAAGATAGGAATTCCTGCCGTAAATGTGAACACTGTCCTTGAGCACAGGCGGGAAGAGATCCATCAGGATTCCGGTGAGACTGCCCAGGATTGCGACTGTAATATACGCATAGAAATTCATGAAGCTGACGGAGACTCCTACCACATTCGGGAGATTCGTCTCCCGGAGCAGGGAAATCGTGACAGGCGCGACATTCGCCGTAATGGTCAAGGTGCAGAAGAACAGGGCGATCCATTGAGTGCGGCAGTCAAAACCGATTGCCAGCAGCAGAGCGAGAAAGGACAGAATACAGCCCAGTCCTGCGGTCCGGACGAAGACCCTGCGCCGGTTGCCGAGGAGACGGCTCAGAGAGGCGGCGAAGAAACTGGACACCGCAGAGAGCACTCCCATGAGGGAGAGAATCCATGCCGCGCGGACTTCTCCCATGAAGCAGAAATCCTCCAGAAATTTCTTGCCGATGACCGTCTGGAGTACATAGTACAGCCCGAAATTGATCCCGGAAAACAGAAACAGACTGCGGTTGTGGCGGCGTTTGAGCAGATCCAGAAACGGGGTGAAACTGAAAGGAACGTTCTGAATCGCCGGCATTTTCAATGTGAATTTGATTCCGACAAAGATCAGGTAAGCCAGAAAGGTTGCCGCGGCTATGATTTTCAGCATCATGCGCCAGCCGACAATCTGCACTCCTGCAATGAAAGGAGCATTCGCCATGATTCCGCCGGTATAGCCGATCAGAACCAGAAGTCCGAGCATTACCGTGAAATTTCTGGTAAAAGTCCGGGCGGTTTCCTTGACCAGGCTCAGGTAGACGGCGCTGGCTCCGAGTCCGACAACCGCTCTGCTGAAATAGAGCATGAAGAGAGAGTCCGAAAAGGGGAATACCGCGGAACCGATACAGAACAGGAGCGCCCCCGTTGCGATGACTCTGCATCCTCCGAAGCGGTCCACCAGAAGCCCGATGACCAGTTGGTTCAGTGCGTAAACATACATGAATGCCGAGCCGAGATTCGTGACATAGGCAGCGGAAACATTCAGGCTTTTCTGAAGTTCATCAAAGATGGAGCCGGGAATGGCGACTCTCTGGACGTTGGCGAAGAAGTAAAGAATGGAACCGCAGAGGAGAAGAATCCATAAGCGGAACTTCCGGTGAACCAGCGTATTCAATTTTTCCAAAATCTCCTGATTTATATCTGCAATGTATTCCGGATTTCTCGGCTTCCGCTGCGTTCCTCTGCAAAGAACCTTATACAGGTGAGTTCCGGTCAGTGTTTATACTTTACTCTTGCCTTACCGGGGATTCAAGTGATAAATTCAGTTTCTTTGCTGTTTGTAAAATATTTGTTGTGATTGTATATTGTCGTTTTCAATAAAAAACGGGATAGCTGTCATGTGGTTTGCTCTGAAAATTATTTTGTATCTGCTGGCGGCAGGGGGAATTCTTGCATGGTGTGCGTATTCCCTGCGGAAAAGCCGGGATCTCCTGGGAAAGTATCTGCGTTCGCTTCCGGCGGAAGAGGTGCAGGAACTGGCGGACCGCGCCGACAACTCATATGAACAACTGGCATATCTTTCCGGCAAGTGCGGGCAGACTTATGAGTCCGCTGTGTTCTATCCGGCGCATCCGGACCGGATTGCGGAATGTTTTCAGCGTTTGAGTCTGGTTCTGGATGAGCCTCTGCCCGCCGAGGTGGCATCCCACATTGCGACGGTCTACCGGGCGATGGAGGATGAAACGCTGGTCGCATATACTCTGAACGGCAGGTATGAGGGAGAGGACGTGACGTTGATTGTGACTGTCCGTTCAAGAAAAGAGAGTCTTTCCGGGACTTATCTGCTGGACCCTGCGACCGGAAAACTGACTGCCGACGACTGGGTGCAGAATCCCGTGATTACATTTTTCTGCGCAGCCCGTGGATTGGTCGGGCGGATCAGATCTTGAAAAAAGCACAGGGAATGCCATATTATAAAAAAGGTTTTTCTGCCGGAAGCCCGTGGAGGTCACGGCATTTTTCTGTATAATATATTAAGGAAAATACAATGTCACAGAATTTCATTACAGATTTTCCGGGGACGCGCAGCGACTGGAACGGCTATGCGCGTTATGATTTCAAACTTGACGGCGTGGACTGCATCCTCGTGAAGCCGAATGTGCCGGAAGCTGCGGGGCGTCCGTGGTATCATCGGGCGCGCTTTTTCGGCGCGTTTCCTTTTGCCGACCTGGCTTTGCTGGAACGCGGGTGGTGCGTAACGTCCACGGATGTCGTGGAGTTGTATGGTTCTCCCGAAGCGGTGCGTCGCCTGAACCGCTTTTACGATTTCATGGTTTCCAAAGGTTACCATAAGGGAGCGGTGATTGCCGGATACAGCCGTGGCGGGCTGATTACTTACAACTGGGCGGAGAAATATCCGGAAAAGGTTGCCTGTCTCTACCTTGACAACGCCGTCTGCGATTTCAAGAGCTGGCCTGGAGGACAGGGAAAGGTCCGGCGTTATGAAGACGAATGGCAGAGGTGCATGAAAGCTTACGGTTTTGCTTCTGAACAGGAGGCTTTGGATTACAAAGATAATCCGCTGGATCATCTGGATGTGATAGCGAAGGCGAAAATACCGGTGCTTCATGTGACCGCGATGAAAGATACGGTCGTGACCGCCGGAGAAAACGGCGAGATTGCGGTGAAGCGCCTGAAAGAACTCGGCGGAATCGTCGAGGTGATCCGCAAGCCGGATGCCGATCATCATCCGCACTGTCTGGAGAATCCTCAGCCGATTGTGGACTTCATCGAAAGATATCGGGATTTTTCCGTAAAAAATAAATAAAAAAATATTTTTTTATGGAAAGGGCGCTTGCAAAGACGGGAAAAGATGTTATAGTTACTGCTTCGTGCGTGTTTAGTCAAGAGTCGCGTCTTGGCTGCATTCCAAAACTCGTGCGCGTGATGTGCTCCTTGAACAGGGGCGGAACCAGTAAGTAATGGAATAAAAATTTTAAATTTGAGGCTGCACTTATGAAAGTTAGGGCGTCCATCAAACGCAGGTGCGAATCCTGCCAGATAATCAAACGCAAAGGCACGGTTCGCGTTGTATGTTCACGCAATCCGCGTCATAAACAGAAACAAGGTTAAATCGGAGAACCCAAGAGACATGCCTAGAATCATAGGAGTTGACATCCCGGGGAACAAGCGCATCGAATACGCCCTCCGGTACATCTACGGAATCGGACCCGCTGTTGCAGCGGAACTTGTGAAACGCGCCAAAATCAAGCCTGGCACCAAAGCCAACCAGATAACAGACGAGAATATCGCCACCATCACGACGATGCTTCAGAATGAGTTCGTTGTCGAAGGCGATCTCAGACGTTCTCTCGCTCAGGATATCAGACGCCTTCAGGCGATCAACTGCTATCGCGGAACACGCCACCGCAAGAATCTGCCCTGTCATGGTCAGCGCACCCGTACCAATGCCCGTACAAGAAAAGGCAAGAAGGTTACAGTCGGCGCCATCCGTGACAAAACACAGAGAAAGATCGAGAAGAGCGGCAGTCCTGCTCCCGCCGCTCCCGCAGGCAAGAAATAAGCTGGCGGCATAATCTGTTATCAATCAACACAATCAACCGAAAGGCTTTGTAAATACCATGGCTGACGAAAAAAAGGAAACAGCTCCCGTCGTCGCTGAAAACGTGGAAGCTGCCGCCGCCGCAGAGACCGCCAAGGCTCCTGCCGCGGATGTCAAGCGCAAGAAAGGCGGACGTTACGTCCCGTCCGGAATCGCTTTTATTCTGGCTACATTCAATAATACAAAAGTAACCTTCACCGACCTGCACGGCAATGTGCTCTGCTGGTCCACCTCCGGCAAAAACGGATTCAAAGGCTCGAGAAAAAGCACGGCTTATGCCGCTCAGGTCGTAGCTGCGGATGCCGCGAAAAAGGCCGAGGCTCTCGGTATGAAGGAAGTGGAAGTCCGGATCAACGGACCGGGCGCCGGAAGAGAATCTGCTGTCAGAGGCATTGCTTCCATCGGTATGGAAATCAATGCGATCAAGGACATCACTCCTGTTCCGCACAACGGATGCAGACCTCCGAAAAGACGCCGTGTCTGATGTGATGTATCCCGGGCGCGGCAGCAAGCCGCACCCGGTGTGATTAACCCCGGACTTTTAACCCGAAAATACTTGGAGGATTATACAAGATGGCTGCTGTATCCGGATTTCCGATGCCTCAATCCCTTGTGATGGAGGAACATACTGCTACAGACACTTATGCCAAGTTCATTGCAGCTCCCTTTCAGAGCGGTTTTGGACATACGATAGGCAATTCCCTTCGCAGGGTCTTGCTTTCATCTCTTGAGGGTTCTGCTATCTCTGCCGTAAGAATCGAAGGCGTTTCCCATGAGTTTACGACTCTGCCGAATGTCGCCGAGGATATTACGGAGATCATCCTGAACCTGAAAAAGGTCAAACTTAATCTTCACACAGATCCGCCGAAGACTCTTGAGATCAAGAAAAGTGTTGCAGGCCCTGTTACCGCCGGTGATATCATCACCGATGGAACCGTTGAGGTTCTCAACCCTGACCAGATCATCTGCACGCTTGACAAGGACGTTCCTTTCCGGGCGGAAATCGAAATCTCCAGAGGCAGGGGCTGGTGCCCCGCTGAAAAGAACAAGCTTCCGACGCATCCTTACGGAACGATTCTTGTCGATTGCCTTTTCAGTCCTGTGACCCATGTCCGTTATCAGGTCGGCGCCGCCCGCGTCGGAGAAGAGACGGAAATGGACAGCCTTGCTCTTGAGATTTACACCGACGGCAGAATCTCTCCGAAGGACGCTCTTGAGAAGGCGGCAAAGATTCTTAAAGATCACCTCCGTCCCTTCCTCGGAAGCCAGATGACGGAAGATGATGCCCTCGCGGCGATCAGCGAGGAGGAGCAGAAGCTGTTCCGCATTCTTTCTCAGGATGTCGAAGTGCTGGATCTCTCCGTCAGAGCTATGAACTGCTTGAACAATGCAAATATCAAGCTGCTCGGCGAGCTCTGCATGAAGACGGAATCCCGTATGCTCAAGTTCCGCAACTTCGGTAAGAAGTCCCTTGACGAAATCAAGGAAAAGCTGTCAGAGAACAATCTGTCTCTCGGCATGACTTTCAGTGAAGAACTCAGTAATGCAATTCAGGCCGAAGCCGACCGGGCGAAGGCCGTTAAGAAAGAGGAGGCGTAATTGCTATGCGTCATCTTAGAAAAATAGCGAAACTCGGCCGTAACTCCGGCCATAGAAAGGCTTTGCTTGTCAATATGGCATGCAGCCTGATCGAACATGATCAGATCGAAACGACTGTGAACCGTGCGAAAGAGGTCCGCAGACTCGTAGACAGACTCATCACATACGGAAAAAAAGGCGGAGAGCACAATCGCCGTCTTGCAATTGCCAGAATCAAAGACAATACGCCTTCTGACAAGGCGCAGACCAAGAAAGCTGTCATCACGAAGCTTTTTGGTGATCTTGCCACGCGTTTTGCCGAGAGAAACGGCGGTTACACCAGAATCATCCGCACCGGAAAACGTGTAGGCGATGCCGCGGATGCATGTATTCTCCAGTTTGTCGAAGCCGGTGCTCCCGCTTCCAGGAAGAAAGCCGCCGCTCCGGTCGAAGCGAAGCCGGAAGCTCCTGCTGCAGAAGCGAAAGCGGAAGTTCCTGCTGAAGAGGCCAAGGCATAATCTGATTTCTCAGATCATTTCAGACCCTGTCATGGAAACATGGCGGGGTTTTTTTGTTTTTCAATATGCCGCTGCAAGCAGGAACCTGCTGGAAAATATGTTCTTACGGGCATAAAAAAAGACCGGATCGAAAGAATTCCGATCCAGTCTTTGAAAACAGTTGCAAAACTGTTATTGAGCGGCAACGACCTGAAGGTCGGCAAGTTTAACCTGCTGGCCGAGCTGCCGGCTGAGAGCCTGTTCGATGGCTTCATTGCTCATGTCATCCAGCTTGACGGCAATCATTTTTGAACGGTCGATGGAGTCAATGGAAGCACTGTTCATCGCTTTGACTTCCGCCTTCGTGTAATAAAGGGTCTTGTTGCTGTAGTCGATCACGATAGCCACGACTCCGGGGATGATTCCGAAGAGAAGACCGCAGCAGTCGAGGAGCAGAACAGCCGGATCAATCTGGGATGAAGCCGGCTTTCCTTTTCGTTCACCATAGAAAAGCGTTCCACACGCTGTGAGTTGAAGCATGAGGACTCCGGCGAGAGCGACCAACATTGATTTTTTGAACATTTTTGTTCTTCCTTTATTGTTTTGTGTTGTATGAAATAAAAGACTAAACTTCTTTAAGGTAGCATCTTTCAGTCTTTTTTCAAGGGTGCAATGGAGAAATTGCGAGGCATCGGAGAAACTGTGGATCATGCTGTTGATCTTCAATACCGCTGATTTCCCGCTTGACTTTTGCTGTTCATGTGGTATAATGGATTCATCCCCCTGATTTAACCGTTTTATTCTGAGGGAGGGATTTTGTCATGACAGGAAATACCCGGCTTGCCGCCGCATTCTTCTGGCTCATCGTGAGTTGCCTTTGCTGGGCTGCCAACTACATTATTGCACGTCTGATGATGACTCAGACTCATTTGACGCCATCTTCCGTGACATTCTGGCGGTATCTTGCCGCGGCTCTGATCATGTTTTGTGCCGGAATGACGACTCTCGGCTGGAGGCGTTTCTTTGCGATCCGGCGGTCGGACTGGCTTCCGATGCTGGGGCAGGGGGCGGTGATGTCTCTGGTCAGCCTGATGCTGTTGTGGTGTGAACGTTTCAATTCCGCGATGGATGCGGCGATGGTGGATGCCGTGATTCCGGTCATGATCATGCTGGGCAGCGTGTTCATCGGACAGAAGATCCGGATGCTTCAGTTGATCGGCATGATGATCAGTTTGAGCGGATGCCTGTTTGTCATCCGTGTCGTTACGCCGGACGGGCTCCGGCTTTCTCAGCTTCACTGGTCGGACCTTCTGATTCTCGGTTCCGCGGGAAGCTGGGCGCTGTATGTTTTGTGGGGACGCGGGACTGTCAGGCGTGTGCCGAGTCTTGTCTATACGGGCTGGACCCTGCTGTCGTGCACTGCGGCTGTCGGGATTTATTCTCTGCTGGACGGGCAGATGCTTTCCCTGCCGCGGAACTCCGAAGGATGGTGGCTCCTTGTCTGGATGATTCTCTTTCCGACGATCGGCGCATTCTGGGCGTGGAATCAGGCATCCGGCGTGTTGGCTTTGCCGATACAGAACATTTCACAGTATCTGATTCCGGTTTCAGCGGTTGTCATGGCGCACTTCATGCTTTCGGAGCCTCTTTCCGCATTTCAGATACTCGGTATTTTCCTGATTACCTGCGGTGTGGCAATGGACCCCGCAATTTCCGCCCGGCTGAGAAGACGGTGCGGGCGCTTTCTGCATCATGTGCGTTCCGGCAGGAAGTGAACCCGTGCCGGAACATCGGTTGACTGTTATATTCAGTTGATGCAGGGAGTTATCTTTTCAATCGGGACAGGCAGCGCCCGTTTCAATTCCAGCGCCTCAATCGCCTTCTGCGCCAGATAAGTTGCACGGAATCCGGCGAGTTCATCACACGGGGACGGAGTGTCGTTCTGAATTGACTTCACAAACGCATCCAGCATGGCATAATGTCCTTTGTCCACGAGGAATGGACAGGTATTTTCCAGGTTTTTGCTGTTGCCGGAGCTGCCGACATGCTGTCTGTATTTTTCCTGGTAAGCTGCAAATCCTTCTGCTTTTCCTGCAAAGGGATCATACTGCATCGGGAAATATTCCGGCGCGTTCTGCGGCATGCCGTAATAATTGTTTTCCACAAAGAAAAGGGAACGGAACAGTGCCGCATTGTGCGTGACTTCATAGAGCTCTTTCGGAAAATCAAAGGTTCCGGAGCTGGAGAAGTCGAGGGTCATATTTGCTCCTCCGTCAAAACGCAGGTGAATTCCGTGCGACAGGCGCGATGAACCCCATGCCGTGATTTCGCAGGGCAGTTGAGGTGCAAAGAACCAGCAGGCGAGGTCCAGCCAGTGAACGCTTTCCCCGATGATCTCTCCGCCGCCCGAAAGCGGATCCAGATGCCCCATGCCGTAGGATGAACTTTCGTCCTGAATCCGGATCAGCAGGTGCGGGAGATTCTCCTCCGGAAGCGGTTCTCGCTGTTTTTCAATATAACGCCACGGATTGTGTATGGGATTTTCCGCATGATCGAGCCATTTCCTGCGCAGCGCCTGCATTGCGGGCGACATCCTGCGGTTGAGATCGACGCAAAGTTTAATGCCGCTCCGGCGGACGGCTTTCATGATGAGATAAGCCTCTTTGTCATGCATTGCCATCGGTTTTTCACAAAAGATATGCTTTCCCGCCTTTGCCGCCGCTTCAATGATGGGCAGATGCGCTTCATGTGTCGTGGCAATCTTGATCATGTCCACTTCGGGATCGTTGACGACCTCCATGAAATCGGTTGTCGTTTCGGGGACATGAAACTGTTCCGCCGCAGTTTTTGCATTGTCCGGATTCACGTCACACGCCCATTTCAATGTGACATCCGGATGTTTTGCCATATTCGGAAAATCCTGGCTCCGGGCGAATTTGCCGCATCCGATCTGGGCGGCAGTTAGAGTTTTTTTCATGATAGACTTACTTTCTGTTCCTGTTGATTTATTTGAATATTACAGCGTAAACACCTCTTCTGAAAAACATAATGTAATTATAATCCGGAAAACAGAAAAGAGAATACGCAAACTTTATCTTTTTATCCGTATTTGCCCGAATTACCTCCGGAAAGCAACGGAAAAAACGACGACGAAACCTGAACAGGAAGAATATTGAATTGCATGTATATGAAGTACAAAAAAAATGCCATATTTTCCGTAACTTGGAAAATATGGCGGAAGCGACGGGACTCGAACCCGCAACATCCACCGTGACAGGGTGGCACTCTAACCAATTGAGCTACGCCTCCGCATCTCTCATGATGCCTTTAATGTATGCCATTATTTCGATATTTCAAGCCGGATTCCGAAAAAAATTGGATTTTTTTCGGAATTCACGGAAAATCTTCCTGTTTTCAGATTGAATAAATGACCGTTTGATACTAAAGTTATAATTTATGGAGATTTTCGATGGCTAGACACAAACTCAAAAAACGGGATATTCATGGCCCCAGAACCTTTTATGACGTCCGGCTTGACCTGCACGGCATGTTTTCCGAGGAGGCCATGCGGAAAGTGGAAAAAACTATTGCAGCCAATCCCGGACGCAGCATTCTGGTGATCCACGGACATGGAACCGGCGTTCTCAGGAATGCCGTCCGGAGCGCGCTTCAGGCGCATCGCCTGCCGATGGTCCGGGATTATGTTTTCGGAGAGGACATCAATGCGCCGGGACTTGACGGCGTCACTGTTATTTATACTTGAGAGCAGGAAAGGAAAATGAAATGAACGATGATTCTTTATGTGCCAATATTCAGGAACTGGTCGGCGTCATGAAAAGACTGCGTGCGCCGGACGGGTGTCCGTGGGACCGCAAGCAGACGCATGAATCGCTGATGCCTTTCATTATGGAGGAGTGCGGCGAGTTTCTGGACGCCGTCGCGGCAAAGGATGACGCAAACATGCGCGAGGAGCTCGGCGACGTTCTCATGCACATTGTCCTGCACTCCGTGATGGCGGAGGAGCGCGGCAAGTTCACTTTTACGGATGTCGTGCATGATATCGCAGCAAAGATGAAACACCGGCACCCGCATGTGTTTTCCGATGAGAAAGTCAATGATGCGGAAGAAGTCGTCGGTCTCTGGGAAAAGGTCAAGGCGCAGGAAAAGAACCATGCGCCAGATAAAAAGGCGTCGGCTCTGGACGGGGTTCCCATGCACTGCCCGGCTCTGATTCAGGCGGAGAAACTCCAGAAGAAAGCTGCAAAGCTCGGCTTCGACTGGTCGAGACAGGAAGAAATCGTCGATAAGATTCAGGAGGAGCTGAACGAGCTCAGAGAAGCCATGAAGTCAGGGGATGATGCGCATATTGATGAAGAACTCGGCGATCTTTTCTTCGCCGCCAGCAATCTTTCCCGTTTCCGTAAACGCCGGTCGGGAGAACTCCTGCTTGGAGCCGCGAACAGAAAGTTCAAGACCCGTTTCATGTTCATGGAAAAAGAGCTTGCGGCACAGGGAAAGAAGTTCGAGGACTGCAATATTGAAGAACTTGAGGCTCTCTGGCAGAAAGCCAAAGGGAAGTGAAACAAGCGGAGAACGGAGCTATTTCAAGGATGGCTCGAACAGCGGAGCTTTGCTCTTGAAAAACTCATAATAGATTCTGGCATTTTCCAGCTCCTGCCATTCTCTGGAAACCACCGGATCGGAGTCCAGATCGTAGATGCGGGCGCCGCGAATCGAAAGCAGAAACGGTGAATGAGTCGCGATGATGAACTGGTCATTGCAGAGAACGGATTGCTCCAGAAAGCGGACCAGTTCTATCTGGCGCGCCGGGGCGAGACTGTTTTCCGGCTCATCAAGCAGATAAAGGCAATCGGTTCCGATTGTTTCCGTGAAGTACTGAAACGCGCTTTCCCCGTTGGAGCGTGTTTTTACATTGGCTTCCACGCGCTTTGCGACGAAACGGGAAGGTGTTTTGCGGTGGGCGTCGCAGTAATCCGAAAAAAGCGGAAGGTCATCCAGTGAATTCATCCGGCAGGAACCGTTCTTTTTCTGCCAGTAATCCTTGATTTCCATTTCCCGTTCACGGTCGATACCTTCATTTTTCCTGCGTCGCTTTAGTATCATCTGAAACACATCATCGCTTGCAATGAACCTGCTTCCCGAAGGAGGCGCGATGGTGTCGCCGCATTCGTCTTCCGCAAAAGCGGCGGTACAGTATTCGACAAACTGATCGAAAAAGGCGGAGTGATTGAACGGGGCATTTCTTGCAAGCTTCAACTTCTGCGCGATTGCATTCAGGATCGTAGTCTTGCCGCTGCCGTTTCCTCCATACAGAATCGTAACGGGAGAGAAAGACAATGTGGGAACACGCCCTTTGAACAGTCCGAACGGATACCGTGTCGTGTAACAGGTCATCTGTGCGCGTTGGGAAGTGAAAAAACTGAATTCCGTGTCTTCCGACGGCAGTGAAAAATATTCCAGATACACCTGCATGAAAAAACTCCTTTGAAGAGCAATATATTTTCCGGACAGGAAAAGTCAAGGAGTCCTTTCGGTATGGGAAAGAAAATATCAGGGGCATCCGTTCATGATATGCGCATCGAGGAGCGAGGCGGCCTTTCCATAATCCCGTTCGAGGACCGCATCGACAAGTTTCAGGCGTTCTCTGGAAAGAGCGGACTGTTTTTCATCATAATTGCGGTAGTTGCGGTAAGGCAGTGTCTGCGTGAACAACTGCCGGAGGATTGATTTCACATAACGGTTGGCACAGTATTCCGAGATCAGCGCATGAAGTTTTGCATCGGCGTCCAGAGAGTTTTTGCGCATTTCCTCCAGCGTTCCTTTTTTACGGAGGAGGAGCTTCAGTTCCGTCAGTTTTTTCTCAGGAATCCGGAGAATGGAGCTCTCCAGCGCGATCTGCTCCAGACGGCTCCGGCATTCGAACAGTTCACGAACCGCCTGCGAATCAAGATCGCAGACCCGGCATCCCCGTTTCGGCAGAGGCTGGACGAGTCCTTCCCCCATCAGTTTTGAGATTGCGTCCCGGACCGGGGTGCGGCTGATTCCGAATTCCGCGCAGAGCATCTCCTCCGTCAGGCGCGTTCCCGCGGGATATTTGCCGGAAATAATCTTCTTCACCAGTTTGTTGTATGCCTGTTCGGACAATGATATTTTTTTCAGCATCGGCAAATCCTCCCGAAAATATGGAAAATGGTTTGACAAATCGTATTTTAAAGTATACTGTATACAATAATCCGAATCGCAAATTATGCAAATTTGAATATAAAAAATAACCGGAAAAGATTTTTTCAGGAGTAAAAAAGTGAGAAGTTCATGGCGTGATTTCACCGTCCCGAACAAGGAATGCTATCAACCGTTCCGGATTCATCCGTATGCGGACGGTTCCGACGGGGACCGGACGCTTTACCTGACGGTGCCGAAAGACCGGAAAGATGTTCCGCTGGTCATATTTTTTCACGGCGGCGGAATGACCGGAGGCGAGAGAGAGTGCCCCACGCAGATTTATAACGGCGAATATGCCGTGGCGGAGCCTCGCTACCGTCTTTCACCTGCGGCAAAGGCTCCGGCGCAGATCGAGGACGCCGCGCGTGCCGTTGCATGGTGTTTTGAACATGCGGAGGAATACGGCATCGACCGGAACAGGATTTTTGTCGGCGGGATGTCGGCAGGGGCGTATCTTGCGGCAATCTCGGTCATGAACCCGAAGTTTCTTGCACCTTACGGATTGCATTACAGAGAGGTTGCAGGGCTCCTGCTGATCAGCGGGCAGATGACGACGCATTTTCACATCAAAGCGGATCTGGGACGCGACAACGGGCCTTACAACCCGCTGATTGATGAATATGCTCCGTTGGGAAATCTTGCCGCCGATCTTCCGCCGGTTCTGATGGTTACGGGCGAATCCGGGCTTGATATGCCGGCGCGTCCGGAGGAGAATGCGTTCCTGGCGGCAAGCCTGAAAGCAATCGGGCATAAACATGTCCGCTGTTATTCGCTTCCCGGACATCATCACGGAGCCGCGCTGGACAGTTGCGATTTTCTCGTCATGACTTTTATCAATGAAGTTCTCAGCAAGAAGGAATCATGCAATGAGTGAATTTTCGGATCTCAGGCTGTTTGAAAAAATCAGACAGGGAAAAACAATCCGCGTATGCGCATTCGGATCGTCCAATACGGAACGGTTCGACACCGGAATGCACTGGTTCGATTATGTGGAACTCGGATTCAAGAATACTTTCGGCGGAGGCGTCGGGCAGTTCATCAATACGGGAATCAGCGGCAACACGTCCAGCCAGATGCTGGAACGTTTCGGCAGGGATGTCGCTCCCTATGCTCCGGATCTGACGATCGTCACCTGCGGAGGCAATGACTCCAATCCACCGAGGAATATTTCCGGGGAACTTTTCCGCGGCAATCTCCGTGAACTTGCCCGGCGTTTGACCGGTCTTGGCGGAGAAGTCATTTTCCAGACCTATTACGGATGCGATCTGGAAAATCTGGACCCTGCGTATGCAAAGGCGATTCCCCGTTACATGCAGATCATCCGCGAGACTGCGGCGGAGTTGAAATGCCATATCAACGACAATTATGCCCGCTGGGAGCGTCTGCGGATATATGCGCCGGAGGTTTACCGTCTTCTGATGCGCGACTTCATGCATGTCAATCCGTATGGCAACATGGTGATCGGGCTTGACCTCATGCGCCGGTTCGGTTTCGAACTCGGAAACGACAAGCGTGATTTCTGCCGGACGGGGCTGATTGCACAGTGTGCAATGGATATTCTGGAAGAAAAGGAAAGATAATGGATTCCTCATTTTATATCATCGGCCCGGTGATCGGCTTCATCGGGATGATGTCCGGCGGCTACTGGGGGGTGGGATGCGGATGGATTGTTGTCCCGACCATGCTGATTCTCGGATGTGATCCGATTCAGGCGGTCGGCATCGGGCTGCTTCAGATGGTGCCCTCCACGATTCTGACGGTTTCGAAGCAGGCGTCCCAGATCGGATGGACAAAAGGCGCTCCGGGATTTTCCCTTGCGCTTCCGATCGGAGCCGGGGCTGCGGTCACTTCCCTGTTCGGCAAAACGATCAATGCGCAGCTCATTGCCGTGATCGGGGATGCGCGCTGGCTCCAGTGGATGCTGATTGTGATCATTGCGGTCATCATCTGCCAGACTCTCGGCAGCAGGACTGCCTGTTACAATGATGAAATGCCGTTGATTACAGCCGCTGAAAGCCGGATTGCATTTGTCATGGGACTGGTTACGGGGATTGTTTCCTCCATGCTCGGCGTTGGCGGAGGACTGCTGATCCGTCCGCTCCTGACTTCGGGGTTCAAGGTTCCGGAATATTACACGAGCCGGATCGTGCGGCTGCTGGTTCTTGTCACAACGGTTACGGGCGGCGCGACATACCTGATTGCGCGCGGCGGCTTTGACTGGCATGTGTTCGCGATATCCATGTTGGTTGCACTCGGAGGCGTTTTCGGTTTTCCCTTAGGGGCGAAACTGCATACGATTGTCTATGACAGCGGTTACGCGCAGCATATCCATAAAAGTTTTGCCGCAGTGGCGATTGCTGTTCTTGCGAATACCCTGCTGAACATGTACGGACATGCGGAACTCAGCCGTTACCTGATGCTGACGATTGCCGCAGGACTTGTTCTCTACCTCGCCGGATTTACGTTTTATGCGAAGAAGAATCTCCGACTTTCGGGGCGGCTTTGAGACGGAAAATGCGTGGGCATTCTTCTCAGGACAAGGGTTTTGTCCCTGTCCTGAGCCTGCGGTGAACCGCAGGTCGCGCGATAGCAAATGTCGCCCGCCGCAGACAAAATCCTCCGGTTTTCCGCATGTTCTGCATCAGAGCAATTCATTGCGCCGTCAGTTCTATTTTCACGATTTCCGGCGGACAGCAGATACGGACCGGGATGAATGTAATGCCGAGTCCTGCGCTTACGAACATTTTTGTCTGCGATGATCTGTTTTCATAAAGTCCGTATTCAAAATGTTTTCCATAAATGGAGGAGGTCAATACTGCGCCGTATCCGGGAATGCGGATCTGCCCGCCGTGGGTGTGACCGCAGAGTATGAGATCGGTTCCGCGCAAATCGTTTTCCGTCATGGCAAACGGGACCGCATCGGGATTATGGGAGAGAACACAGTTGAAAAAAGATTTTTCTTCCGGTGCTTCATAATACGGAAAGCCGGATTTGAAGTCATCCAGCCCGAAAAAACGGATTCCATCAATGGCAACGGCTTCGTTGACCAGCGGCAGAAAGGCGGCTTTCTTCAATTCCCGCTCGAACACCCGGAACGGGAACCAGGAGACACGGCGCTTGTCCCAGTTGCCGTAGACGGCCAGTTTCAGCCTGCCCGGCAGCGCTTTGAGGAAGTGGATTCCTGCATCGAAACAGCAGATGTGGCGGATCAGATCGCCGCCGAACAGGGTGTAATCCGGCTGAAATTTTTCCGCTTCCCTTAATACGGCGTCACCTGGAAAACCGGCGTTATGCCACGGCGAAAGCCCCTGTCCCGCAGGGTAAGGACCTGTCGGACGCAGATGAATATCAGAGAAAAACAACAACCTGCGTTTGTTCAGGAATGAGAGACGGGGCGGTAACTTGATCTTGAGGGAAACGGTACACAACCCGCTCTCCGGCATCTCCCGGAATTCTCCGGCGTGACTCCGGCTCCAAAGTGCCGGAGCGCTTTTCTGCTTCCGCTTCAAACTCAATCTTCAGGTGAAAGCTCTTTGGCGAGGGCTTCCGGAAGAGCGGAGATCTTCTTGATCCTGATGCTGTCTCCATGAGGAAGCTGTACCGTATCGCCGACTTTGGCGCCGAGGAGCGCCTCACCGAATTTTGTCTTGTAGGAAACCAGATTCTTGTCGGGATCGCCGTCCCACGCTCCGACGATATGGTAGTCGGTCGTTTTGCCATCCGCAGTTTCCGCTGTGACAGTGGTGCCGAAAGAGACTTTTTCCGGGTCGATCTTGATGGCGCGGAAGTCGATGGGCTGAACTGTCGCAATGAGAGTTTCGAGTTCGGAACGGCGTCTCTGCAGGAAACGTCTGCGTTCCTTTGCCGCATCGTATTCGGCATTTTCACGGAAGTCGCCGAATCCGCGCGCATGTTCAATCGCCTTGTTGTTTTCCGGTACCTGAACCTTGACGATGTCGTCGAGTTCGGCGACAAGCCCTTTGTAGGAGCGGATGGAGGTCATCGGCGGGCCTTCTTTCGGTTTCTTTCCTGCTTCCGCATCCTGTGCCGCAAGAAGCTTCTTGCCTTCGCCGCTTTCGATGTGCTCCTTGAGCGCTTCGGAATGGCGGGAGAGTTTTACAAGCAGACTCTGGCATTCGCCGGGTGCCATGTTGCGCATTCTCTGGATCGCGTTGATGACGGACGGAATATTGGAACCGGCGTTGGAGAGCACGAACTTCTGGAACTCGGCTTTGTCGAACAGCGATTTCTTGAGTTCACGCTGAGCCGCCGCCCACTCTTTCGGAAGCCCTTCAACGGAAAGCGCGGCGGAAATATTCGCCATTGTAATGAAACCGGTAAGTTCGCTCGGGAATTTGGACTTGTTCTTCCAGATCGCGAGAATAATGTCGGAATTGAGATTGTTCGCGGCAAAAACTGCGTCGCTGATGTCGTCCACAGTCAGTGTTTCGAAGATGATCGAAATGCAGCGGAGCGGAAGCATGGTGGCGAGTTTTGCGATTTCAAGCCGGTTGTAAACGAGGCTTGCGGCTTTCAGGAATCCGGTGAAGTGTTTGACCGGAAGCCTGCCCCAGACCTCAAGCTGTTTCAGCGGAATGGCGTCATTGATTTCCTGCGGCCAGAATGCGACTTTGCCGCGCAGAGGCTGATACATGACTTTGAGTGTTTCCGCATCTGCCGAATTTGCGAGCAATGCGATGCATTCCGCAAGCATTTCGAGGTCTTTGGGAGACATGACCGGTTTCAGGTGCAGGAACAGTTTTGAAAGTTTTTGCGCCGCCGCCATATCCACCTTGACCGCCGCAGGCTCAAGCGGAGCGAGAAGCGTGGAAAGCTCAAGGATGCTTCTTGCGTCCTGAAATTCCCGCTGTTTGCGAACTGTTGCCGTCGGCGCGTCCGTTGAGGACCACCATTTCCCGAATTCTTCCTGCGAAAGAATCTGCGGGATGAACATTTTGGAAAGCACTTCTTTCATCTTCGTTTCGGAAAGATCGCCGAGAGAGTATTTTTCAAGTTTCTGGCGATAGAAGGAGGAGGGTTTGAGATTGCGTTTTTCCGTGGCGATGATCGAAGTCATTTCGACGCTCGGTTCGAAAAAGAGACAGCCGGCGAGCGCGTTTGCGATCGGAATGGAGAGCTGTGCTCCGGTGGCGAAGGTATTGACCGCAATGGTCGCAACGACCTTATCGACATTGACGACTCTGCCCCAGCTCTGGGAATCGATCTGATAGACAAACGCGTTGGTTTTGAGTTTCTGGAGTTTTTTGATGCGTGCCGCGACATCGTGCACCGGAACGGACTGGTCTCTTGCCCCGACTGTTTTGGCGATGCCCGGACTTGAAATATAAGGAGGGAGGAATTTTCTGACTGCGTTGTGAAGGGCTGTACGGAAGTTCTGCGTATCAAGGATTGAATTTTCTGCGAGGTAGAGACAAACGGCTGCTTTGTCATCGAACTTGGCTACTGTATCGTCCCATGCTTCAAAAAGGAAATCGAAATTTGCCGCCGAATCCTTTAAGAGTTTCACATCACATGTTTTTATTTCCGAGAGAAGTTTGATTACCGCCGCATCATTGTTTTCTTGTGCCGCGGTAACGATCAGGTCATCCAACGCCTGCTGTTCCGTAATCATCAGATCACGCTCCTTATTTTTATGTCAATTAGCCGATTGTAATTCTTCATAACCTGATAATATACGATTTCCGGCATTGTTTTTCAAGAAGACGTCTTTCCGATTTTTCTTTTTTTTGAGGATATTTTCCGGAGTTTTTTCATGGCGGTGCGGCGGCAAGAGCACGGTAGAGCGGAGACAGGACTTTCAAAGGAAAACGGTTTGAATCCGGATGTCCTGTCTCTCAATGCTTTTTTCCGGAGCTTTGATGAACCGGTGGCAAGCTGCGGAATGTCTGCTGTCTGCTCACTTCCTGAGATTGCCTTGCAGGATTACGATTTCTTCCGGAGGCACGGTAATGCTTATCTCTCTGTCGGCAAAGTAAATTTGCCCGTTATCCGGATTCCTGAGAGTGCCGGAGAAACCGCAGGGGAGCGCTTTCAAGGTGCGTGCTTCTCTGCCTTCGTTCAGGAAAATAAGAAGCCCTGTATTGTTCAGACGGAATGCCGCGACTGCTTTGGACAATCCGGGGGCGCGTTTCGCGAGAGAGTCGTCGCGTTTCCCTTTTTTCAGGAATTCCCAGCTCTTTTCCGCCGCCGTAACAGCTTTTGCCGTCTGGATAAGGAAATAGGCGTCGTTCAGATTCTCATACCAGAGCAGGACACCGCCGCGTGATTCGACGACCTTGCGGAAGATGGTCGCCGCATTATCCGAGGATGCCGCGATTCCTGTCCGGAGCAGCCCCAGCACCAACGGCTTGCCGCGAAGAGCTTTTCTTGTGGCTTCAATCTGATCCGTTGCGTCGCCGTACCCGCAGTAGCCCATGGAGATTGCCGGGGAAATCTTGTTCCAGTCGATATTGTAAAGTTCCTTCGTTGCCGGAGATTCATATCCCGAATAGGCCGCCAGCGGCTTGTTGAGTTTTGCGGCGGCATTGCCGAACAGCCTGAACATATTGGCGATTTCGCCGCAGGTGAATTCGACCCATTGACTGCGGTATTTGCCGGCGAGAAGCTCCGGTGTGATTTTTTCAGCGATCTTGTATTCTTCCGCAAAAATCCTGAACGTGCTCTCTCCGTGGCAGAGAAAATGGTTGCCGCGTCCGGGAAAGGGGGAGTATTCATAGTCCCAGAATAACTTGTCCAGATGAGGATTCCTTGCGAAATACAGCTTTACGATTTCATCAATATGCGCCTGAATTCCGGGGATGCGGGTCAGGACCGACGGATTGAACCAATGTCCGGGAAATTCCGGATTGAGCAGTTCCGGATACTGTTTGCCAAGTGTCCCGAGCGACGGATAGAAGAATTGGAACGGATGCAGTCCGATTTCTTTTGCATATGCGGGACATGCTCTGGTTACGAGCTCATTGATTCCAGAGTCGCGGATGGTCTTCAGCAGCTTCTTATTCAGCTCCCGGTTTTCAAATTGCGGAACCGGAGAATAGGTCAGGAATATAAGATGATCCGCTTTCGGTGCATCCAGCTTCGGCAGAATTTGAAAATTGAGCGTATTGGCAAGTTCGACGATGTTTCCTTGTTCCGCTGCTGCGCGAATCCGGAGTGTTCCTTCGCTTCCCGCGGGAGCTGTTGCCTCGAACACAAGATTGCAGCCTGAATAGACGCACTTCAAAGTCGGCAGCCCCGGTTTCGGTTCTCCGCTCAATGTGACCGGGGAGGACACGCGGATGCGGATGCGGCGGTATGTCGTTCCGTTTTCTTTGACAGGCGGAAGTTCCTGCGTGATATATTTGGGCTGTTCGGATTTTTTCAGATAATAGAATGTTTTGTCTGCGACTCCGGTGCCGAGGTATTTGATTCCATCGGTGTATTCAAGCAGAAGCTCGAAATCGTTCATCGGGCGTTTGAGCTGTTCTCCGCTTGTGTAAGCGCCCGCTGCCCATTGAAGAAGATAGGTTCCGTTTTCGGTCAGGCGCCAGGTATTGTCCGGCAGGACCGGAAGCAGGGTCGTTGCATTTCTCATGATGGTTTTGCGGAGCAGTACGGAACCTTGCCCGGGCACTGTTTTCACAGAGGCATTCCAGCGCTTCCAACTGCGGTCGTCAAACTCTTTCTTTGCGGCATCCTGCGGTGGATTTTCCATGTATTTCCAGCTTGCATCGAGCGGAAACGTCTGGGACCCGATCTTGAGAGAGCCGTCCAGTGTCTTGCCGCCCTGTGCCTGAATTGCGACGACGGCTGCTCCCTGCGGAAGACTGAATCCGGTGTTCAATGGAGATTCCGCTCCGTTGATGAAAAGGCGGAGCACACCGCTGCTTTTCAATGCCGCTTTCCCCTGCAGATCATCTGCTGAACAGGGATACAGCGGTGTCCGCCAGATTTCCTTTCCCTGTCCGTCTGAAATGGAGATTTGAAGTTGAACGGAACCTTGAATGCCTCCCGGCAATCCGACTGCGGCGATGCGGTTGCTGACAGATCCCGATAATGTTTTGAGCGGGAAGCCGTTGCGGATGCAGGCAATCTTCCATGTTTTGCCTTTGTCTGTCATGAAGTCGAGCCTGCGGCGGTTGAGTGCATCCGGTGTGAATTCCGGCACCTTGACGGCGGAACCGGGGCCTGCCAGAATCAGGCGTGCCGCATGCGACATATCCTGATGATCGGCGGCAGGAACCAGAACGGAAGATTTTTTCAGGCGCTGGTCGAAGCGGACGATGTTGATCCGCCAGTCGTCACCCCGCTTCATCCCGAGACTTTTCATCCCGATATCAAGCTGTGCTGTCCATTTCCCGTTTCCCGGCGCCGATTTCAAACGGATGTCGCCGTTCCATTTTTCATTCCATCCGTTTGCATCCCTGCGCATATCGGTCAGTGCGGAATCTGCATTGAATCCGATATAATAGCTTTCCGCAGGAATCCCGTTTTTGTAATGCTCCAGACGAATTTCCATACAGTCGTCCTCCCAGACTGCCTGATCCCTGCCTCTGTGTTTTGACTTGAAGGATGACCGCTGGTTGGAAACGGGATTCAGAGCGTAGGACGTGAGTTCAAAATCGAAACAGAGACGATCTTTGTCATGGCGTATTTTTACCAGGGAACGTTCCGTCGCCGGATTTTTTGTTCCGCTGTCCCACAGATTTGTTACGATTGTACTGTTTTTGCATGAATCGCTTTCCGGCACTGTGATCAGGGCGACTGAGGGGGTCCAGGCTTCCGCAGTGAGGTTATCAATGAAGACGCGTCCCGTGTAATTGGCGGAGGCGAGAATGGAGAGCCGTATTGATTTGATGCCGTGATATTTGCGCAGGTCTACGAAATGTTCCAGCTTCTGCCATTGTCCGAGCTGTCTGGAAAGTGACTGCGGATACAGTCTGACGAATGAGTATTGGACTCCGCCTTTTGCCCGGATCTGCAGATAGATCGGGAAAAGAATGCCTTCGCTGAAACTTTCGGGAAAAATATCGCAGGTCAGTTTCAGAACTTCGCCCGGTATTGCCTGCAGGTCAATATCCTGCGAGAAAGCGGTCATTTTACTTGTCTTGTTTCCGGTGAGCAGAACACTTGCCCTGCCGTCCGAAGCGCGTTCTTCCGAGCGTTCTGCCGGAATGTAGACTCCGCTTTTCCATTCCAGGGGGACTTTGGATTCAAAAGACGGATTTTTCAATGCTCCCGCACCTGCAAGCAGGACGTAGGACAAGACGATGCAGATCAGAATTGACTTCATGTTTTTTCTTCCTTTACAGTTCATTTTTTTGCCGGGATTTGTTTATTCCGGGCAGTTTCCATTGGGATGGCACAGGACGCGTTCTCCGGTGAGCGCCCAATCCAGAACCGGCATGACGGTGCATCGGCGGATAAAACTTTTGTAACTGCGTTTGTCCACATGTCCGTCGAGAAATGCCGCGTTCAGATATTTTTTCTGACCGTGACGGTATTCCCTGACATAATAGTTGATTCCGAGCGTTTTTGCATTGTAATTGGGATATTCATACTGATAACCGATGCCGTCTCCGTTCCAATTGGCGCCGCTGATCCCGATTTCATGATATCTGCCTTCTGGCATACTTTCCAGAAAAGTCGCGGTCCGGGTCGGACGCTTGAAGACCGGATCCGTGGTTTTGACTGCCTGTTTTTTGTAATCGGTGAAACCGAAAACATAGCCGGGGACTCCGTAATTGATGCTTCTTGCGTTGAATTCCCAATAGTTTGAACTCGGGCATTTCGTCACTTTTTCATTGATGTATCTGCTGTCCCTGAATTCCAGAAACCAGCGGTCCTTTGAATAAAATCCATTGTAAAACGGTCCGGGGCACCATTCCTGATAATCCGAGGTATAAAACGACCATGCATAAGCAAGCTGCTTCATATTGCTCTGGCAGGCAATGGCTTTTCCCTTTTCCCGGACACTTGATAATGCCGGCAGGAGCAATGAAGCCAAGATGGCTATGATTGATATTACCACTAATAATTCTATTATAGTGAAACATCGCCTTTCCTTTGCGTTCATTGCTTTCACTGTGCCTTTTGAAGCCTTGTCTTTCAGGAGATTGAGATTCATATTGTTTTTCCTTTCCTGTTCTTATAATTGATCTGCGTTATGATTGAACCTCATGATTGATGAAAAGCGCATCGACGAAAATTGTCTTTGTCCGCCATTCCGGAGCGAGAAGGCGTTCCGCCGCACGTCGCCCGATTTCCTCCATCGGATATGTCATGGAGGAGATCGGGGGAAAACTGTTGCGGTTGTCCTCCGTATCAAGCAGCGTCAGAAGCCTTACCGATTCCGGCAGTCCGTAATTCCGGTTGAAATGAAGATCGAAACGCGGATGTTCCGTCAGAAGCGGAGCGAGAATCAGCGCATCGAAGCGGGCATCATCATAAAATTGCATCATCTGCCGCCTGATATCGTCATTGGTTCCGCTTTTGAAGGGGCGGAATAAGGTGTCATCCGCACGGTGCCGCTTCAGCGAACGGCGAAAGCCTGCCAATACCGGATGTCCGGGGAGCAGGAGATTTTCCCAGTATGCCAGCCCGATTTTCCGGTATCCCTTTGCATGTAATATATCCACTGCTTCTTCTATGAGCTGGGTATTGTTTTCCACCTGAACGAACCATTTCCGCCATGCTGCGTCATGATACTGATTGTATTCGGTCTCTCCGATGCAGAGTGCGACACGGCAGGCACGTTCCCGCAAAAAGGCAAAGACTTTTTTTCCCCACGTGCTGAATACGACGACACGGCTGTTGGAGTTGATGTGCTCCAGCCCGCGCCAGTCGATATTGTCCGGGCTGTTGGTCGGTGAGATCGGCGTAGTTTCCAGACGGCAGCCGTGTTCGTAGGCGACGCGGGACAAACCGTTCAGAATCTGCAAGGACTTGATCATGCCGGGAGAACGGGCGTTGCCGTAGAAGAAGTCTGGGCAGGGGCTCAGAAATGTCAGCGGCGCCTGAATGCTGCCGCAGACTCTGGTTCCGCGCGACCGGATACGTTCAATCAGCATATCTTCTTCAAGCAGTTTCAGGACGGATCGTAGAGTTTCTCTCGCAACTCCGTATTTTTCCGCCAGAATGAGCTCATTCGGCAGAAAGGCTCCCTGGTGATAGACTCCGGCGGAGATGCTCCGTTTCAGGTCTTCATAAATATGCATTCTCTTGAGCGGCTGGCGCATTGTTGTCCCTTTTGCTGTTTTTCATATTTTAATTATAATGTGTTGTCTAGTTAAACGTCAATAGGAGATTCTGAAAAAAAATGATTTTTTCTTGAAACCGAAGCAGAATATGCCATGAAGCCGATTGGAGAACGGCAAAACTGTTTCTGTTGTGCAGGTGATGTTTTCCTCGGCGGCGGTTTCGGCGCTTGCAGACAGAAAAAATGCTGCTGAACTCAATTCGCCTGTCCTTTTATCCTTTTGCAGAGCTGAGGGGAACCGTATCGCATTCCTGCCTTTGTGCAAAAATATAATTTTTTTCTCTTTTGCCGCCCTTGCTTTTGGCGCGGCAGGTGATATAATATTTATATTGTTATGGAAAACGTTTTCCATACGATTCAACCCGGAAAAAAGATGAATAAACGGATTACGATCAAAGATGTTGCCCGGGCTGCGGATTGCAGTTTTGTGGCAGTTTCACGTGTGTTGAGCGGCAGGGATCTCAACCATGTCAGCCTTGATGTGCAGAAACGGGTCAGGGATGCCGCGGAGCGTCTCGGATACAAGCCGAGCCAGGCTGCCCGGGCTCTGCGGACAGGCAGAACCAATACGATCGGGCTCGTGCTCGGGGCATTTTACAACCGTATGGAGGGATGTGTGGCGCACGCTCTGATGGCGGATGCGAAAAAACGGGGATACCGTCTCATCATTGCCATCACGAATTATGATCCTCAGGAAGAAGCCGGCGCACTGGAAGATATCCTGAACCGTCAGGTGGACGGCGTTATTTATACCCTTTCGCTTGATCCGGGCACGCGGCTGGCGCGCAGCCTCGGGGAGTCCCGTTATCCGATTCTGCTTCAGGACAATACGCAGAATATGTTCAATTCTGTCTGGTATGATTACGATGAGGCGCTCCAAGGTGTTTTCGCCTCATTCCGGAATCACGGATGCCGGAGGGTCGCCATGATTTGCAGTATTTTCAACGGACAGGTCGACTACCGCCGGAAACTGGCACGGCATTATGGAATCGCTCTGGAGTGTTTCACTCACGGCGACGGCGATCATTCGCTTGAGGCGGTTTACGCGGAAATCGTCAGGAATAAGATTCCCGGTGTTTTCGCGCTGGAGAGCATGGTGCTCAAGAATCTTCTGGAATACCGCGCTGCGGCTTCGCCGGATTATCATCCCGCCTGCATTTATGCGCATACTCTGCCTTTCGAGTATCTGCATTATGACGGGGTTCTGGGAGCGGTTTACCGTCCGTTCCGCGCTCTTTCGGAACAGCGGCTGAAACGCCTGATCGAAATGATCGGAAATCCCCGGACAAGGTGCAGGTCCATACAGATGCCCTGCCGTTTCGTGGATGTGGCGGAACTGAAACGCATTCACGAAGATCAGATGAATGACCCATACTATCAATATTTCAAATAACGTAAAATAAAAAGATCCGGAACAAAAGATAAAATGCAATACAGCCAGATTTTGGAGAATTCTCTTTATTTATTGGCGCTTCTGAACCCTGCAAGCAAAGTCATGTTTCTTTCCACCTATGACCCGCATCTTTCGCGGAAACAGATTTTTGAGCTGTCATGGAAATCTTCCGCCGCCGCATTGATGATGCTGGTCGTGCTTGCCGGAGCCGGCGAGATCGTGCTCAGCAAAATCTTCCGTGTGGAACTCTACTCCCTGCGGATCACCGGCGGGCTTGTCGTTTTTCTGATCGGCTGGACCGCCATACGGGAAGGGCGTTTCATGCAGAAACGTCACCAGTCCATGAAGGAGAACTTTACGGATCTCTCGCTGGTTCCGCTTGCCGCGCCGCTGATTGCGGGGCCGGGAACCATTGCCGCCGCGATATCAAGCACCGCAGAATTCGGGATTTTTGCGACGACCTGCGCACTGTCGCTGGCGATCTTCACCAATTTCATTTTCATGATGTTTTCTCCGGCGATCAACAATGTATTGGAAAAAACGCACCTGATCGGGCCTCTGATCCGGCTTACCGGACTCATCATCGCCGCGACGGCAATGCAGATGATCGCTACGGGAATCAAGGAGTTCATCTGATTTTCAGTGCGTTTCGCATGAGCCTTCCTGCATTTCGCGCCTGCGCAGATCACGGAAAAACAGGATCAGAAGCGGGATACAGCTCAGGAAAGAGAGGAAATCCGAAATGCACTGGGTGAGTTCAACTCCTCTCAATCCGAAAAAGCAGGGCAGGATGATGATCAGGGGAATGAAGTAGATGCCCTGGCGTGTCGCCGCGACGAAAGTCGCCTGCACTGGTTTTCCGACGGACTGGAACAGCATATTGGACAATACGCTCAACGGCTGAAACGGCAGGGCTGCGCACTGTGCCCGCAGAGCGGCGGTGCCGATTGCCAGAACCGCAGCGTCTTCTTTCCTGAACAGCCCCAGGATTTCCGGCGCGAAAATAAAGCCGGCGATTCCGGCGCAGGCGAGAAATACGGTTCCAGCCTTGACGCAGAAGAAGAATGCCTCATGAACCCGCCCGTAGCGTTTCGCTCCGTAATTGTAACCGACGACCGGCTGGAACCCGTGTCCGAAACCGATCAGAATCGCCAGCACGAGGAAGAAGATGCGGCCGACAATCGACATCGCCGCCACGGCTGCGTCACCGTAGTTTGCCGCCGCAATATTCAAGGCGACCGTGGAGATGCTTGCCAGTCCCTGACGGCAGAACGAGGGGAAACCGATGCTCAGAATCTGAAGATAGACGCCCGTATGTGTTGCAACATGGCGGATGGAAAGCTTTGTGATGCTCTTTCCCGAAACGAAAAAATAAAGCAGGATCGAAAAACTGATGCACTGGCTGATCAGAGTCGCGATTGCCGCACCGGAAATTCCAAGCTTGAAAGTGAAGATGAAAAGGGGGTCCAGGGCAATATTCAGCAGGCCGCCGAACCCGATGGCGATTGTGGCGAAGACCGGCTTCCCCTCGGAGCGGAGCAGATTGTTGAGGACGAAGGAGCAGCACATGAACGGAGTCCCGAAAAAGATATATCGCGCATAGTCCGTCGCGTAAGGAAGGATCGTAGGCGTTGCGCCGAGGAGAACCATGATGCGTTCCGTAAAGACCAGACCTGTTGCCGCCAGCAGCGTTCCGGCGCCGATTGCCATGACAAATGCCGTCGAAGCGAACTCATCCGCCTTCTCTTGCCTGCGTTCGCCGAGAGCACGCGAGACCAGGCTTCCCGAGCCCATTCCGATCATGAACCCGAGGGACTGAATGATCGCCATCATCGCAAAGACGATGCCGACCGCTCCAGCGGCGCTGGTTCCGAGCCTTGCCACGAAAAACGTATCCGCCATGTTGTAAACGGCTGTGATCAGCATCGTGAAAATCGTCGGGATGGCGAGGGTGACGATCAGGCGCGGTACCGGAGCCTGCGTCATTTTTTGGAACTGCCGCTGTCCGGCACTTTCATCCTGCATGAAATCTTACTCCTGCTTACTCTGAAATTCGGCGGTTTACCTGATGTTCCACCATTCCGCCGTGTCTGCGGACTCCGGCAGTGTTTTTTCTCCCATTTTCGGTGTAATGATCCTGATTTCTGCTTTCCGGGCGTGTTCCATGACTTTGCGGATTGATTCATCCCACGGATGCATTGCCAGGTCAAATACGCCCCAGTGGATCGGCAGAAGGGTTTTTCCTCCCAGATCCTGATATGCCTTGATCACTTCGCCCGGGAACATGTGATTGTTCGGCCAGCGCTCGTTCCAGGCGTCGATCTCAAGGCAGACCAGATCAAAAGGACCGTGTTTCCGCCCGATCTCTCTGAAATGTTTCCCATACCCGCCGTCCGCGCCGAAAAAGATCTTTTTCCCGCCGCCTTCGATCAGAAACGCCGCCCATAAGGTACGGTTGCGGTCTTTGCCGGAGCGGCCGGAAAAGTGACGTGAGGTCAGCGCAGTGATTTTCAGTCCGGCGAAAGTGATCGAATCATCCCAGTTGAGTTCATGGATCCGTTCCGGCGCGATTCCCCAGCCCCGCAGACGCGCACCGACTCCGAGCGGCACGATGAAATGAGTCTCTGTATCTCTCAGGAAGCGGATCGTTTTATATTCCAGATGATCGTAATGATCGTGGGAGACGATGAAGAAATCCAGCGGCGGCAGTTCATCCCGTGAAAGGGGTGATTCGCAGTAGCGCCTGACGACGCCGGGAAGCGGGGCGGCATTCCCGAAGACTGGATCCGTCATGAAGCGTATCCCGTTCAGTTCAAAAATCAAGGTCGAGTGTCCCAGCCAGTAAACGGCAAAATCCTCCGGCTTTGCGGAAAAGGAATCTTTTGCCAGTCTGACGGACGGCAGTTCAAAAGCAGGCGCATTTTCCGAGGTGAACAGAAAACGGAAAAGCCCTGTCGATGCCGCCGCTTTCGTCAGATGCATGACTGCGGGTTCCTGATTCACGAACCTGCCGCCGGAATAATTCGGCAGCATCTCAAAATGTTTCTGCGCGGCTTCGTCCGGCAGCTCTCCGAACCGGGTGCTGATGCAGCAGGCGGTCCCTGCGGCAAGGAGCAGCAACAGACAGATACATACGGCAGACGTAATCAACATGCGTTTCTTCTTTTTCCCTTTTCCTTCATCCATGCCATGATGCCTTTCCTTGAGGTTATGAGCCTGAAAACAATCAATTTAGCACCGCAGGACTGCAATTTCAAACCTGATGCACGAGATAAATTTTCCGCCCGCGTGAGCGAGATGCGTCAGTGGAAGATATCATGCGCAGGTGCTTTTGCATCTTGAGCGCCAAACTCTTTCTTTCGCAGCGCTGTTATTTTTGCGACTTTTTCGGTTCCATGCTTGAAAAACGGCGATTCAGATTCAAATTATAAGAATTGGATTTTATTTTTAAAGGAGGGATGATATCATGGCGATGTCGAAAAAGAAGAAAATACTGGTGATTGCCGGATGCGTGGCAGGCGGACTGGTTCTGTTGCTGGCGGCTGCTTACAATGTGGCGCTCAGTTCGAGTGTGATCTGTTCCCGGTGGCTTCCGATGGCGGGGCGGATGACGAATTCCACGATGACGGCGTCCGAGGTGAAGCTGAGTCTGTTCGGAAACAGTCTTGAGGTCAGGGACTTTGTATATGCGAGTCCGTCGGGGATCGAAGTCAGAGTGGATTCGTTACAGACGAAAATCGCATTCATCAAGGCGATATCCAAGGATATCCGCGTCAACGGTCTGGCATTGAAAGGCGTCCATGCGAAAATCCGTCCGGTGCGGAAAAAAGCAATCCCGCCCGCAGCCGGAACTCCGGTTGCCGCTGTGACTCCCGCGACAGGTGTGAACCGTCCGGCGGCGAATGAGAATACCGCGGTGCCGCTGATTGAGGATTTTCAGATACCGGAATCTATTCTCGGATGGAAAGCGCTTCCGTTCAAGATCGCGTTGAAAGATGTTGCGCTCCAGGATATTACCGTGGATTACGCGGATGAAGCCGGAGAGATGGATTTCAAATATGTGATCAATTCTCTCTCTCTGAACCGGGTGACTCCGGGGATGACGACGGAAATCACTTTGGACTCTTTCCTGACCGGCTCTCTGAAAAAGCAGGGGGTGGAAATCCGTTCTCTGCCGTTGTTCCTCTCCTTTAAAACATTACTGGGAGATGCTCTTTTTCCGGAAACTTTCGACCTTGCCGTGAATCTTTATGACACGGAAAACCGGTCGGCTGTTTTTGTTTGGTCGGCTTATCCGGGACAGCAGATCGTTCCGGGAGTTGTGCGTCTTGCCGTGCGCGGGAAAAAAGTTTCGGCGAAGTGGGAATTGGAGGAACTGCTCGGAGTTCTTGGAAAGTCTTCGCTGAAAGCTTCCGGCAGCCTGGAACCGCGTCTCAACAATGCGTCTTTTGTATGGACGCTGAAAGGATATCCGTCTCAACTGCCCCAACCGCTGCCATCCGTCATGAAGAAATCCGGCATGGAGCTTTCTTATGTGGAGGAAAACGGCAAGATCACATTCCTGAACGGCAAGCTTGATTATTCCGATATCATCTCCGCGACCGGATTCAAGTTGGATGAGAAGGGAACCGCCGTCGGTGATTTCCGCGGAACGTTGAATTATATTGCCTTTGCGGATCTGCCGGAGGGCGCCGTCGGTTTGTCGAATGCGGTGGTGGATGTCTCGGAGGGAGAAAGCAAGCTGATTACGCTCAAGAGTACGGCGCCGCTGGTTTTCTACAAGGGACGGAAGGGATTTTTCCCGGATCCGCAGATGGCGCCGAATCTCCGGTTTTCCCTGCGTGAGATGGCTTTGTCGAAGCTGAACATGTTCCTGAAAGGAAAAAGGTTCAGAAACGGAGCGGCGGAACTGAACGCCGTACTGGAAACGGATCAGCAGCGCAATATTCTCCTGACTGCGAATGCACAGGTCAAAGAGAAACTGAAAGGCAGAGCCGCGGCGGACCTTGCCGTGAAAGCACAACTTGACCTCAGAAACAAAACATTGCCCGATACGATTCGCATTTCGTCCGCAAATCTTGACGTTCCCGTTTTGCAGGAGATCTTCAAGCTGGAGGACACCGGTGCCGTTCAGGCGCAGGCTCCTGCGCCGCAGACATCCGCTCCGCAAAGCAAAGAGGCGGATGCAAAGAAGATTGCATCCGGACCGGCGGTTCAGGCGAAGGATTCCGCACAGCCCCGGACTCCGTCTTCACCTGCCGATAAGCTGCCGTCGTTCGTGAGGGAACAGAATGTCAATCTGACTCTGGACCTGAAGAAGATACATTATGCGGACGGTGTTGATTTTGCGCTTACCGGCGATATTTCTTTCAAGGACCTGACGGTTGCCGCAAAGAATCTGCTTGTGCTGATCAACGGCACGAAGTTTCCGCTGAATGCGGAGGTGAATCTGGCGACGGAGCAATTGAAAATCGGCGGTTCCACCGCCGCATTGAACGCCGCCCCGCTGGTCAACTCATTTCTGAAACAGAAGAAGACAGCCGCTCTGACCGTGGATTCCCTGAAATTCGATATCCGGACGAAAGGTTTTACTCCGGACTCCGTCAGGAAAAACCTGAACGGGTCTTTTGTGGTGAATGCGTCGAATATCGCGGTTCCTTTGGAACTTGATCAGTCCAGCGACCTGCTGAAAGTGATTATGATTCCGCTGAAAAGCATACCGGCGCTGCTGGAAATGCTCGGAGGAAGCGAGCTCAGGAACCTTGCCGTTGAAAAGACGCAGGGGCTCAACAACGTGTTGAGCGGAGCGGCGGATCTTCGTTTTACCACTGCCAGTCTTGATACCTCTTTCCTGAATGGAGTGGTTACATTGAAGGATCTGACTTTGACCGGAGACCTGATTCTCTCTGAAACATTGCTCGGAACCGTGAATCTCGTGAACAATGAGATTGACCTCAAGACCCGGACCGGGCTGGAGCTTATTACGATACCGATGAATTTCAAGGGAACAATCAATTCGCCTAAGCCGGATTATGCGAGCGCCGTTACGGATTTCCTGAAAGTCAATGCGACCGCCACGCTCCAGAAATCTGTGGATAAACTTCTGGACAGAGCTTTGGATTCCGGGAAGAAATCCACCGGAGAGAATACGCTTCAGAAAGAGGAAAAGATTTTGGACAAGGCGATTGACAAGGGCGTTCAGAAAGGGCTTGAACGACTGAACAAATGGCTGAACAAATAAGTGAACATTTTAACATAAGGAATGAAAATGGAACCATTGGAAAAGATTTTTGAATCGCATTTCGGCAGAAAACCCGCGGTGCTCTCCCGTGCTCCCGGACGGCTGGAGATTCTCGGCAACCATACGGATTACAATGAGGGCTATGTCCTGAGTGCCGCAGTGACGCAGGCGACCTCTTTCGCTATGGCTCCGAAGGAAGGTTCCGTCTGCACTCTTGTAGACTGTGCGCTTTCCGGCGAGTTCAAAATTGATCTTGACAATATGGATGCGCCCCGCAAGGGCGACTGGACAAACTATCTCAAGGGTGCGCTGGTGGAGCTGCGCCGCCGCGGTGTCCGGTTCGGCGCGTTCGATGCGGTGCTCAGGAGCACCGTTCCGCTGTCCGCGGGAATGAGCAGTTCCGCCGCGCTGGAAATGGCATTCTGTTTTGCTCTCAAGACGATTTACGGCATTGATCTTCCGAAAGCCGACTGGGCGAGGGTGGGGCAGGCTGTGGAGAATAAATATATGGGATTGCAGTCGGGACTGCTGGATCAGTTCAGTTCGATTTTCGGCAGGAAGGATGCGCTGATCCTCTGTGATTTCCGCTCGGTCGAGGTTCTGAAAAATGTGCCGATGCCTCCGGGATATTCGATTGTCGTGGCGAATACGATGGTGAAGCACAATCTCGTGGAGTCCGATTACAATAAGCGCCGCGAGAGCTGCGAACGTGCCCGCGATGTGATCCGTCAGGTCTGTCCGCAGGTCAAAATGCTCCGCGATGTCGACCGGAAAATGCTGGAGTCCTGCCGTGACAAAATGGATGCGGTCGATTACCGCCGCGCCCTGCACGTGGTCGGGGAAGATGAGCGTGTGATGCGTGGAGTCGCATTCCTTGAAAAAGGCGACATCAGATCTTTCGGAGAGCTTCTTTTCGAGAGCCATGAAAGCTCGCGCGTCAACTTCGAGAACAGTTGTCCCGAGCTGGACGCGCTGGTAGAGATCGCCCGTTCCATTCCGGATTGCCTCGGCGCCCGTTTGAGCGGCGGCGGTTTCGGCGGAATTACGATTCATCTTGTCAGGCACGATGCGGCGGAAGGTTACTGCAACCGTCTCAAAACCGCATATAAAGCCATGACGGGCAAAGAGACGCAGACGATTCTCTGTGACATCGGCGACGGCGCCAGTGCGCAGGCGCTCTGATCTTTTCCGTATCGGAAATGAATGAACCGGAAGAACGGAATGAACTCCGCTTCCGGTTTTTTATGTAAAAATCCGCATTTGACGGTAGAGCCCGTTCCGGATTCAAAAGTGGTCCAGCGGTGAACTGCCGGCCACGCATAGCGCGAAATCTCCGCCGGAGGGATTTTGACCCGCTTATGCAGTATACTGTTATCGGGCTTTCGTTATTTCCGTTTCATCCAGACCGTGAGTCTGTTATCCATAGAAAAACGGTTTCCGGCGGAGGCGTAATCACAGAGGAGCGTTCCGTCCGAAAGGCGTTTTACAAGGTGAAATTCGTTTCCCGGATTTTCCGTGTCTTGTGTAATGCCGTCTGCCGGAACGGGGCGGTTCACCTCGCCGAGACGGGAATCCTGTGCCAGCACGACCGGTCCCGCGAGATAGCCCACCCTGCTGATGTCAGGGGAAAACACCTGTTCCGGCGTAAGATCGAACAGGATTTCAACCCGGTCTGCATTGCTCCAGCTCCGTTCGAGAGCCAGATACTCGCCGGGGACTGCGGGAAGTTCTTTTCCGTTCAGACGGAAAACAGATCTGCCTTTCCACCAGCAGGGGATGCGGAAGCGGATCGTGAACCGTTCCGGTTCCTGTATGCAGAGTGTAATCCCGACGGTTTCCCGCCACGGATAATTTCCGCTGACTTCCAGTTCCGCAGTCTGTCCGCGAGGGGTATTGAAAGAGCAGGTGAGAGGCTCATAGGCATTGAGGACAATACCGTCATGGCTGCCGAGGACGGCGGTATAGGACGCCATGGCGATGCCTTCCGGCCCCTGCGCCAGACAGCAATCCTCCCCGAATCCGGGCAGTTGATCCGGAGCCGCTTTTTTGAAGCCGGCGCCGGAAAGCGGGGAGGGATTGGCGTGAATGTACCAGCTCCCGTCCGGTTTCATGGAGCCGAGCATCGCATTGTAGAAAGAGCGTTCCATGCAGTCTGCCGCGGTGGCGGATCCGGTCAGTTTCAGAATCCTGTCGCAGTAATGAAGCCATGTGGCTGTAACACAGGTTTCTCCGTGATTGCCGGAGTCGTCGCGCGTCTGCCGCATTGCCCCGTAATACCAGTATTCTCCGACGACATCTTTAAGTCCTCCGCCTCCGGTGATGAAGATTTCCTGTTCTTTCACCATGCGGAAGAGCTCCGTAACGGTTTCCAGATATTCCTCCTGCGGGTCCATGAGGTGGAATTCCGAAAGCCCCTGAAAACAGGAGAGCATTTCATAGGCCTTGCCGTTTCCGATCTCCGCAGGAGGAATGTGCCTGCGTGCGGCTTCGAAGATATTGTGCTTCAGGGAACAGCCGGAGTCAACGATCCGGCGCGCATAGTCGCGGTAACGCTGTTCTCCGGTGGCGGCGGCGACTCCGCAGACCGCGCCGAGAATCGAACATGCGGCGAGCCCTTCGTGCCAGCCGTAATGCGGCATGGACTGCCCTGTGACCGGAATCTGCTGCATCAGATGGTCGAGCATGCCGCGGCAGGCGTTCAGCACCTGTTCATCATGCTCGATGAGATTGTAATAGCGAAGCAGGGCGAGAAGCACATACTTGCGTCCCCAGATGTCCCAGCCTCCGGTCTGTTTTTCCGCCGGATAAGAGCTGATGCAGCCGTCCGGTGTCTGTGTGGAAAGCATGTCGCGGACCGTGTCCCGGATTATTTGCAGGAGTTCGGCGTCCTGCGTTCCGTGCCATGCAAGAATTGCCGAGCGGACGATCTTTCCCCAGAATTCGCAGCGCCAGAGATTGTCTTTTTCATTCCGGAAGCGGAACGGATCGACCAGCTTTCTGTAATCGACTTTTTTGAGACGGTTGTCCGTGGTCAGCCTGAGCGCTTTTCCCATGACACCGTGAAGCCGGACCGCACCGGCGGGAAGAGAATGAAAACGATCCTGATTCATAAAACCTCCTGTTTTTGGATTCATGTTTCACTTACGCCTTAAGATAAAAGATTCTGTCTTTGAATTCTATAACAAACCGGAAAAAAAACAGGATGATTTATTCCGGTTTGAAACTCAGGCATCTTTCTGCTTCCGGCGGAAGGCCAGTGGAGAGGTCTTCATCTGTTTTTTGAACATCCGTATAAAATAAGAGGTGTCGTGGAAACCGCATGCCTCGGCGATGTCCGTGACATTCATGTCCGGCTCGGAGACAAGGAGGCGGCAGGCTTCGCTGATCCGGAGCAGATTGGTATGGGCGAGCAGGGAGATTCCCGTGTTTTTCGCAAAAAAACGGCTGACGCTGTTGGGCGTCATGTTCATGGTTCCGGCAATCTGCTCCAGTCGGAAAGGCGAACGGAAATGAGCGGCAAGATAATTCGTCAGTTTCGAGAGCTTCTGCGCCGTCGTCCTGTTCATTTTCCCGAAATCATGGAGCTGTCCGGCTTTCCGGCAGATTTCAGAGAGAATCAGCAGTGTGCGGGCGTGAAGTTCCGCTGCATAACCGGGAGAGTGTCCCTTGAGCGAGCGGTAGATCGCGGTCATCATTTCCGCGATGCCCATACTGTTCGGGGCGGACAGATGGAGGCATTTCCCAGTGTTTTCCCGTTTCATAAAAATGTCTGAAAAATTGGCGTATTCATTCAGGGAATCAAGTTCCAGACGGGAAAACGCCCGGAAATCAACCAGAAGGTTGCAGGTGATCGCCTGATGAGTAATGCAGAACGTATGGAGCGTTTCCGGCGGAATGACATAAATATCGCCGGGTATGATCGGATAATCGGACCTGGCGATCGTATTGACGCCGCTTCCGCTTTGGATATAAAGGATTTCGGTATAATCATGGATATGGGGCGCTTCATAATATCCGGCAGGTGCGGACTGGCGGACAAGATGGAGGTGGAGTCCGGATGTCTTGCAGAAATCTTCGAGTTTGAATATCTTCATGAGTTTTTCCCGGTGAAAATAGAATTTGCCGTATCATACTCTCTGTTGCAGGAGATTGCAAGGGTGAACTGTCATATTCCCGCAGACATTTGCGGAGCATCCGCGATGCGTGGCGATACGCTTGAAGTTGCGGGAATAAGCTTTTCCTTTGCGCCAAAAATCCGGTTTTTGCGCCAAAAATCCGGTTGGCGGGCGTCATCTCCGGCTGTACTTTTAGATCACATCAAACAGTGGAGGATGTTATGAAAAAAGTAAAAGTCGGTTATTTTTCTCTGGTCAAAGGTTCCTGGATCAATGACAGGCTCGCCGGGCAGCGTACGGATGCCCTGAATATGTTGAATTCACTCGATATTGAGCTGGTCGACTGCGGGGATCTGATTCAGAATGAGGCGCAGGCTGCGGAGGCAATCGAAAAATTCGCAGATGCCGGAGTGGATTGCCTGGTTGTTCATTTCCTGACATTTGCACTGGGCGCCTGTGCGCCGTCCGCGGCGAAGAAACTTGGCGTGCCTGTGATTTTCTGGTCCGTTCCCGAACCCCCGATGCAGGGCGGCCGCCTTCAGGCAAACAGCTTTTGCGCGACCAACATGAATGCGCACGCTTTGTGGCGGATGGGGTTGAACTACTCTTTTGTTTATGGCGATCACAATACGGTAAAAGAGAAGCTGATGGAAAAGTTTCTTGTGGTCCGCGCGATCCGTGAACTCGGAAGACTTCGCATCGGTTCCGTCGGCGGGCGCGTTCCCGGCTTCTATACATCCAATTACGATGAATTGGCGCTTTGCGCGAAATTCGGGGTCGAAACCGAAAAAATCACCCTGCTGGAAGTCGTGGACCGGGCGAAGAAGATTCTCGAAAGTTCCGTTGATCCCGTTTGCGAAGCGGCGGATAAAGTCAGGATCAAGGATATCACCAGCGAGGAACAGCGCAAGCTGAAAGCTCTTTACCAGGCGCTGGAAGAAACAGCCGCGAAATACCGGCTCTCCACCTTTGCACTCCGGTGCTGGCCGGATGTGAACGATATTTACGGGCTTGGCATTTGCGCGTTGATCGGGATGCTGAACGAGACGAAATACATCACGGCATGCGAGGGGGATGTTCTCGGCGCGGTTGCAATGAAGCTTGGCGAATGGCTTACGGACGGCGCGATTCCCTTTTTCTGCGACTGGATTTATTTTGATGAGAAAGAAAATACCGGAGTCGTATGGCACTGCGGTGCGGCTGCTCCGTCTCTCTGCCGCGGCGGATGCACTCCGCAGTTCTGCAAGTCTTCGATCATCGACGGCGGCGGTGTCAAGGGAGTGACCTGTGAATTTCCGCTGAAACCCGGCCGCATTACGATGATGCGTCTCGGAGAGACCCGGGAACAGGGAAAATACCGTCTTTTTGTCGCCTCCGGAACGGCGCTGGACACGGATCAGATTCTGCGCGGCAATCCGCTGAAAGTGAAGTTTGACCGTCAGGTTTCTGAAATGGTCGATACGGTGATCGGCAACGGTATCGAACACCATTATGTCGTGGTTCACGGAGACATCACGGACAAACTCAAACAGTTTGCCGAATGGATGGATATCGAAGTATTGTAAAGCCCCGGAAAAGATACTCATAAAAAAAGCACGGCATCAGGAAAGACGCCGTGCTTTTTCATATTCTGATCACTGTCAGGGATCGACGATTGCGAAAAGCATGCAGGTGTGGGATGCCAGTTTGTCGCCGACATACATGAAACCTTCGCCTTTGCCGAATTTTGATTTCCCGTCGGGAATATCGACTTCAAGGCGGAGCTGGTCGCCGGGGAAGACCGGAGCGAACATTTCGGATTTGTCAATGCCCATGAAGTAGGCGATTTTTCCCTTGTTGTTTTCATTGGAAAGCATATAAATTGCCCCGACCTGCGCGATGATTTCCGCCTGGACCGCACCCATGAGCACGGTATAGCCGTCTTTGTACTGACGGAAGATCGGCTCACTTCCCGTGGTGTTCTTGACGCCTGTCACATGGCTGCCTTCGATTTTGGAGACATAGTCCACAAACAGGAAAGGATAACGGTGCGGAATCAGCCCCATGATCTGATTGACGCTCATGACGCTGCTTTCCCCTTTATCGAATTCATTATACGGCATGATCGGTTCCGCCGCCGTGATCTTCGGGCGGATTGCGACGATTCCGTTCGCATTGCATGCGACGCCGGAATTGTTCTTGACCGTGGCTTTGAATTCCGCACTGTCCGTGCCGATATTGGAGAGTTCGACTTCGATGACAAGGCGGTCGCCGGGGTTGTTGGGGCGGCGGAACTTGATTTTATGAAGCTCCTTGATGTAGAAATCACCCTTGCGTTCCGGATCAAGACGCTTCCAGAGACCGACTTCGGCGAGCTGCGCGATCGCTTCGACCTGAAGCACTCCCGGCAGAATCGGGTGTCCGGGGAAGTGCCCCATGAAACAGGGTTCGTTCATGGAGATGGACTTGAGGCCGATGAGTTTGTTTTCGCTCTCCGCAAAGACCCGGTCGAGCAGGAGCATGGAGGGACGGCAGGGCAGGATATCTCTGAGGGCGGAAACGCCGATAATTTCTCCTGACATAACATTTTCCTTTCTTTATTTTTGTGCGGTTTCCCGGGCAAGCATAAGCTTTGCAAGCTGCACATTCGTGGAATGGCCGGGTTTGATTGCAATGACATGGGCGCGGACTCTTTTTCCGGTCAGATAGAGGTCGCCGACCATGTCCATGATTTTATGTCTGACGAGTTCGTTGGGGAACCGCAGACCGTCGTTGCTGATGATGGCGCCGTCATGAAGGATCACCGCATTATCGAGGCTTCCGCCTTTGGCGAGCCCCGCGGCGATGAGTTGCGCGAGGTCACGATATGCGACGAAAGTCCGGCACGGTCCCAGTTCCTTCTCAAAGTTTTCAGGCGTGACTTCCAGGCTGTAGAACTGTGTGTCAAGCGCCGTCTCGCCAAATGCCACGGTGCAGGAGATTTTGAATGTGTCGGACGGCAGGACAACCATTGAGGTAGCCCCGTTTTCGACATAAAGCGGGACATCGGTCGTCCAGAACTGCGCCGGAGCGTTCTGTTCCTGAATTCCAGCTTCTTTGATCATTTTGAAGTAGGGACCCGCAGACCCGTCCGCGACCGGAGGTTCGGCATTGTCCATCTCCACATATGCATTGTCCACGCCTGCCGCATGAAATGCCGCCATGATATGCTCGACGGTGACGACGTATGCCTTGGAGGGGGCGGCAATCGTCGTGGCGCGGCGGACATCGATCACATTGGGTGCATAGGCTCTGACTTCCGGCGGGCCCGGCATGTCCGTTCTCCGGAAAACGATTCCGGTATTTTCCGGGGCGGGTTTCATTCGCAGATGAATGCGGACGCCCGTATGGAGAGCGATTCCGCTGATTGCCGCCTCGCTTTTGATCGTATTCTGCATTTCCATGTTTCCGACTCTCAATTTTAAATATTTGAAAAATTTCTGTAATTTAACTCCAAGAACGCATGATTACCAGCTGACAAGCGTTATATTTAAGAAGATAGATACTGAAAATTGCATATTTTTTGAAAAAAACGGGTTTTTTATGGATGATAAAATAAAAATTATCGTGATCCTCGGTCCGACGGCGTGCGGGAAAACGTCATTTGCGGTCCGCCTTGCCGCGCAGATCGACGGTGCAATCGTGAGCGCCGATTCACGCCAGCTTTATCGCGGACTCGACATCGGGAGCGGAAAGGACATCGGGGAATACACGCTTCCTTCCGGCGAAACTGTGGAGCATCATCTGATTGATATCGCGGAGCCTGATTATGAATACAATCTGGCTGAATTCATGCGTGACTGCCGGAATGCGGTGCAGGACATCCATGCGAGAAAACGGATACCGGTGCTTGCCGGCGGCAGTGCGCTGTATCTCGACGCGGTTCTGCGCAATTATTCACTTCGGGGCGGAGCGCCGGACCCGGAGGAACGCAAAGCCCTGCGCTCCATGAGCACCGGAGAGCTTCAGGAGAGACTGCGCGGGCTGGAACCGGATTCCGGTATTCTGCACAGCGAACCGGAAAACCGGACGCGTCTGATCCGCCGGATCGAAATCCTGACGAAACGGCCGGACGAATCTCTGCTTGCGGAAGCGAATGCGCCGTCTTCCGGCTGGGAGTTTCTTGTGATCGGTGTTCTGCGCGACCGTCAGGAGGTGCACCGGCGGATTGAGGAACGTCTGGACGCCCGTCTGAATGCGGGGATGCTGGACGAGGCGCGGTATCTTCATGATGTCAGGGGCATTTCCTGGGAGCGCCTGGAATTCTTCGGACTGGAATACCGTTACATGGCGCTTCATTTGCAGGGAAAGCTGACTTACCGGGAAATGCGGGATCAGCTTCTGATTAAAATCCGCCAGTTTGCGAAACGGCAGGACTCATGGTTCCGCAACATGGAACGCAACGGCGTTCCGATCTACTGGTATCGTCCCGACGCTTTTGACGGCGCACTGGCATTGTGCCGGAATTTTCTGGCGGGGAAAGAGCTGCCTGAACCGGGATTCAGGCTTTCGGAAACATTTTACGGTCCGAAGGCCTGACGGAATACGGTTTGCAATAATGCAGCGGCGGACTGCCTGCCACTGCTTTCGTTTATGGTTCCGCATTATGCCGGATTTTCATGGAACGCAGTTTGCCGTTGAAAAAGTTCAAATGATATTTTCCTGCGTTCTTGTCATTGCCGATAATACATTGACATTTTACTAGCGCTCACAATACGAGTATACGAAGTCAGGCTATCCCCGATACTTGCATCGGGGATAGCCTGACCGGAAATAAAATTTTACTTTTCTGCTTCTAGCAGAACATTCCTGTTTGAATACAGATTGTCCAAGAGTTTAGCTGGTTGGGCTGCAATACTATCCCCAAGCACAAAAATAATGCCTTTTCCATATTTTCGAACTAAAATAAATGGTATTGTAGTTCCAGATTGTTTACCATCCAAATCCATCTTTGCAATTATTTTCCATGCGTTCGGGAAAGCTGGTTCGATACCGTAAGCCGGTGTAATCCAGTTTTTGATATGCCAAGTTAGATTATGAGGTGTAGCATACCAATTGCCTGGAGCCAAATACCTTGCTCTGCGTGCTGAAAGTGGAAGGTTTTTGATCCCTTTGATCTTGATTTTTAAAGTCGGGTCCGCAAAATATTTTTCCAGAGGCATTTGGGAATAGGACACAAACACTCCAATTGCTCCATTTTGAATATTACGTTTAATTCGAGCCCAATTTTCTGGGATGATTTTCTGTTTTCCATTTGGATGCCGGAACCAATAGACCAAAGGTGTTTTTTCTTGTAGCTGTAAATTTTCGGCAGTGGATATGAACTGCCAGCCAAGCCGTGTGAATTCACTTTGAATCTGATTGATTTTATCTTCTTTTTCTAGTAATCCATTCCACCAAATGATAGAACGATTACCTTGTGAAGAAGATGTGAAACGAAGGGAAGCCATTTCTTTTGCGGGATAACGAACCTCCCTCTGTTTTATCCAAAATCTCCATGTTTCATTTGCCCAAGGTGTTTTTTGAAGAGATATAAATGGAATTTTGATCAGACCACTTTCTGAATTCCAAATAGGATTCCAGCGATCGTCTCGAATACCTACGCTTGAAATCCGCCAAGCATTTTTCCTGCCATCTTCCTTGATTTCAAAATGCCAGGTTTCTCCGCCGATTCCATTATTGATTACAATATGACAAGGCGGGATTATGTTTCCGAATAGAATTGCATCAGCAGTCCATGCCATACGTATTCCTACAGACGGTATGGTTGTTGATTCTTTTTCAAAAGTTGCTGTTTTTTTGAGCAAAGGTAAAATAACTTCAGAGTCAAAACTCAGTAATGCCAACCACTGATTAAACAGTTCTTTTTCTCTTTCAATATATGGATTTTTCTGACTTTTAAGTTCTTTTGCCGCTTTGGCAAATAATTTGTCTGCCTGTATTTGTAATTTAGGTGTTATAAAATTTTTTGCTGTTTCCACCGGAGAACCTAAAATGGTTCGGTGTTGTTTTATTTGATTCCAATGCTGGTCAAGCATTGCAAAATAATTATACATTGTTTCTGCTGCATCTCCATAAATAGTTTTACACCAGTCTGACAGCAAATTCTTTATATTTGTTTTCGGATTCCATAATAATCTGGCATAAAGATATAATGGTAAACGATTTTTTACCGCAAAAGCTTGGACTTCAGGTCCGCTTTTAGGAGTCAGCATTACTTCTGTAATTATTGCCGTATGATTTAATTTCACTCCGGTTTTTATGGAATCTTCCAACATTGTAAAGAATGGGAGGAACATGTGGTTGTCTGTGAATATATCAAATTCATAACCGTAATTTCCTATCGGAACATTCATTTTATCCCATTTTTTCAGTTCCGAAAGGAGATGTTGATTTCGATTACAGCTTCCATTATAAGTATGAATATTACATCTGGCATAAGTGGCATATTCGATAAATTCGCTGTTGCGTATTTGGATAGTAGGAACTTCGATATATCCTTGATATGCAATCGTGGCAAATTTCAATGTCGGAAATTTGACTTTCAAGCGATCTGTTAGACGATTGTAGAAATTGAACCATGCATTTGAAGTTCCTTGTTCTTTACATTTTACACATTGACAGTAATCCATATTGTCAGGAGGGAAAATGCTTAAAATCTCTAATCCTGAATTTTTTTCGACCATTCGACAAAAATGTTGAAAAATAATATCATCCACATCACGATTACTAAAGCAAGGTTGTGATACATAATGTTTACCTTTGATTTCAGCAAAATATTCAGGGTATTTTTGTATCAAATGTGGAGATAATTTTACATTATGGTCAGAGATCATAAAATGAAATCCTAGTTTATTGAAACGTGCCTGTCCATGTCGATGAATGTTAATAAAATTACGAGCCATCCAAATACGAAAATCTTCCACATCCCGCCAGTGACTGCATAAATGAAAACCACGATATTTGAGCGCAGGTTTATAAATATAATTAAGTTCTGGAAGTATCCAGCTTGATTTTCGCGGTATAAATTCTCCTGATTTTCCTGGCCAAAGCCACCGGATTCCCAGTTCATTTTGCAAAAATGAATAAACTGAATACAAAACGCTGGAAGGACTTCCACCTGTAAGAAACAACTTTCCATCCTTTGTTTTTACTGATACAATGTCAGGGTCGCCGAGGGAAGAGTCGACTTTTACAACAATTTCGGAGTTTTGGGGGAATGTTGTGACTGGAAAATCAATACCGGAGATTTTCTTTAAGGCATTTTTCAATTCCTGGACGGCATATTTTACCGCTGGTTCCGTATTCCTTTCATGTCGAATCTGCCATGTCGTCTGTTTATTTGCAAATAATATGGCAGATCCGGCCATGACAGGCAATATGGGAAAAATTAAAAGGACAACTATGATACTTCTAAAAAACTTTTTCATTTATATAACCCCGAATGAAGTTTGATGTGTTATTAGAAATCCACGTCTTTTGTGCATGAATTTTTACTTTTTTGAGAATAATAAAACTATTCCCAAAGATAGTTGCCATAGGCGTGCCATGCAATTTGAACATTTGTATACCATGTAGTTGAAGTTATTGGTTTTAGAGTCTGTGCATGACCGTCAAGAAATCCCAGATTTCCTGCACGATTATGTGGGATTGAGGCATACTTTGGAAAATCCAATGCCTTACCAACTCCTACATCTGTTCCTTTTTTATCTGTCGTTATGAATGTTTTGGATGCTTTTTTTACAATTGTGATTTTATTGGCAGGTTTTTGCCATCCCATCAAGCTTGTATTCATAATATAATGATGGGTAATTCCATAATACGCCAAAGTTTGTGCCGGATTTTTTGCGGCAGGACATCCCAATTGTCTGTTTTTATTCGTCAGACCATATATTTGTGGCCAATATATCTCGCCTGCGGAAGTATTACTCTTGTAACCACTTGGTAAGTAGCCGCCCGGATCGTCATTGCAATACATGATAATTGCCATAAGAATTTGTTTTTGGTTGCTTATACATTTGATAGAGTAACTTTTCTCTTTTGCTTTGTTTAAAGCCGGCAATAGCATTGCTGCTAAAATCGCAATGATTGAAATTACGATGAGGAGCTCTATAAGGGTGAATTTTTCTATATTTTTCATTTCTTTTTCTCCATCAAGCTTTGCTTTTCCTTAAATAAAGATTTTTTCTCATTTTTTCCTCTGTCATGCAATAACCTTGAACTGTCTCCTTTTTTTCCCTTTTTTCTCCCGTCATTTTTTTAGAGTATAAATCGCACAAGGTCTCCATAAGCCTCCTCCTCCTGTTGCGTCATAGCCTCGAATTGCTATTACATTTCTAGCTCCTTGTTTTATGATATTTGTTACGTTTATTCCAAATGATTTGTCCCACATATCAGCATCAACTCCGCGATAAACTAATTTACCGTTGACATATACTTCGCCGTCGTCATCAAGAGAACCGATTCTTAAAATGACTTTGTCTCCTGTAAACTTTGGTATATCTACTGCAGTGCGGTACCAGAAACGCCCGTCGACATCAGTATATCCCTGATTCTCATACATTGCCCATGTTGAAATCAAAGGCCATTTCCAATCGTCAAATTTTGAAGAATGCCAATTTTTTTTCAACCCTCTATCTTCAATATCGAGCTGGAATTTCCAGTTTTCCGGAAGCCAGAAAATTTCCTGATATGCAGGAACTGCAGTACCGGAAAAAAGTTCTTTTATGCGCTGTTCCAAAGACAAAGGACGTCCTTGTGGCAAAAGTTTATGAAAATTAACATTTCTGAAATTTTGAATTTTCTTATAAATTGCCGGTGAACAATAGCGAATCATCTGTTTTTCAAACCAAAAACGATAAAACTTTTCTGTTTTTTCTTTGAATTGTCGAATTTGAAGCGGGGTACGTTGATTCAGTGCATGACAGTAGGCACGATAAATTTCGGCATAACGCATTTGTAATTCCAAGCAGTCGGAAAACCGACGCATACGTTCGAGTTCTTTTTCTGTAGAATGTTTTACTGCTTGTTCCAGCTTGGGGCGATATTCGTTGATAAAAGAATCCGGTAACATAAGTGAGGTGTCTGCTGGTCCTCCGTAAATGATCCTGTGTATCGTGCGGCTATTGGCATCAATTTTTTGTAAAATTTCCAAGACCAATTTTCCATTTTTCTGACCGTAATACTGCATGCAGAACTCATCAAGCAACTGATATGGATCACGGGAAGTGTCCCAGGTAAATTGAGCAAGAGTCCATAATAGCGGCCATATCATTTCATTACGTGACATGACCTCTGCATGATAACGCTTGAAGCCTTTTTCTGCATAATATTTGGCTGCCGCAAGTATGGCTAGCGGTTGCGGCGTTTCTGCCCATAAGAAATAATCGTATGCTTGCATTAATGCACCAGCTTTGGCAGTGGATTCAATATTTTCCTTATGGTTTTTGACAAAGGGATACGATTTTGTATTTTCCGGGGTGTTCAGCCATGTAAGACTACGGCATGCAATTGCAATGATATTAGATTCGATGTTGACATCAGCAGGAGGTTTGGTTAGTTCAAAATAAGGTGCAAACAACATGATCTTTTTACCCGGCATTTTACGATTCAGTTCCATGGCAATACGATTCATGAAATGCCAGACAAGACGATCACGCCATAAGGGGGCACTGCCGCTGACTTTTCTGCATTCGTTGCATTCACAAATACCGGTACAGTCCTCAAGACTCATATCGACGACATCAGCAATTTCGTCAAGATCTGTATTGCGGAAATTTTTTGTTTTTTCCAAATTACGGAAATGTTCCAGACAACTTTTTACAGCATTACGAAAATTAAGTTCATTGGTAAAACATATTTGTGCATTGGATGCAGTACGTTCCTGTTTGAAGTTACGGGTTACTAAGGGGAAACGTTCCGGAGTCTTTTGAAAATCCTTTGGGTATAATTTACATTTTTTTCGAAGACTGTGTCCCGCTGGAGCAGCAAAATGATTAAAATTAAAATAATGTTTGTTATGAATACTCCGGTCAAAGATCAAGCGATTTCGCAACAGCCATAAATCATATTCATAGTGAATTTTTTCCTGATATTTCTCTGGATCCGAATAATCAAATATTGTATCATGCCAACCGGAAAAATCCAAGCAGCGATAGTGAAATGATGGTGTATACATAACATGGCGTTCATTGATTTTTAATGATGCAAGACGTGGGATGTTGGTGCCTGATTTGCCCGGTTCGAACCAGCGGATTCCCTGATCGCTTAAATATTGATATATGCCGTATAGGACAGCCAGTGAAGTATTGCCACTGATTGTTACTCGAGGTACTGGTTTGGTCGTTTCTGTAATTCTGAACGTTTGTGAGGATTCCTTGCCTTTCCATTCACTTTCCGGGCGAACTGTCAGGATGAAACCTGAATCGCTGTTATTCGCTACACGCCATGCCAAGAGTATATCGACATTCGTCATGGCTTTCAAGTGTTTCTGTAGCTCCTGTACAGCAAATATCACTGGAAGTTCTGGATGTGCAGGAATAAAGATTCGTCCTAATGCATTACCTCTTTCAATCAGATTTGCACCCGATGAAATTGCCGTTGTTACGATCAGCAGCATTGTCAGCCATTTTCTCAACATACTTAATCTTTCCTTGTTATAAATAATGATATAGTTCATCTTTCAAAACTCCACTGTGGAGTTCAAAAAATTCATCACTTGCCCATATACCAGGTCTCATCCGCCCCCAGATGCAGGAAACGGCTCCCCGGATGCAGGGTTGTGATCTCGTCGATCCACTTTTTCAGACGCGGAAGCACTTCCGGGTGCAACGGGCAAAGCTCGCTGCTGACTCCGTTTTCCCGCCATCCGCTGTACCGCTCATGTTTCAGAAGCCATTCCAGATGCCCTTGAATTTGAATCAGCGGCACCGTTTCCAGCTCCAGTTTCCGACAGGCGTCCATCAGGCGCCGCTGTTCCTGAATGGTGTAGCCGCCGCGCCATGTACCCGGCCAGCTCTGCCACGGAATCCGGTCGTCGTATTCCCAGACGATGCCGTCATATCCGCAGTCTTTCCAGAATTCCAGTTGTTCCAGCAGTTTCCCCACGGAAGGAATTGCTCCTTTCAGATCCAGATGGAGCCAGTTGTTTTTCCGTTTCCCGTTCATTGCTTGCAGATGCTTTCCGTAACTGTTTTGATATTGTGCCTGTTCCCCGCGGGAGCGCAGGATTCTCGGACTGACAATTCCACTTTCATCAGGCTGACTTGTGTCGGCGCGTCCGGATGCGCCATCCGGTGGAACAGGGTCTCCAGCAGTTTTTCCACCAGTTGCCGTATGTCGCCGCCATTGGTCGTAACCGCCGGAAAACTGTAACGTCCTTCTTCGATGTTGTCGAATCCGATGACGGATAATTCCGCGGGGACGGAGATACCGGTTCTTGCGGCGGCATTGAGTACTGCCAGCGCAGCCATATCGTTTTTTGCGATCAGGGCAGTCGGTTTGTCTGGCCGGCTCAGCAGGTTCATCGCCGCCTGATAGGCGTCAGCCAGAAATCCGGAACACTCCGCCATCCACTCCGGACGGACTTCCAGCCCCGCTTCCGCCATAGCTCGAATGAAAACCGGGTAACGCGGATCGTGCGGCTGAATTCCCAGACAGCCGATCTTGCGGTGCCCCAGCCGCAGAAGATAGCCCAGGGAGTTGCGGATGGCAGTTTCATAATCAAGCAGGACACAGTCATAATCTTCCTGCTGCATACCGTAAATCACCGTAGGAATTTCACGCGGGAACAGCGCCGGATTGTCATGAGTCGTGATAATGCCGTCCACTCCTCTGGTCAGAATGGTGTCATAGGCTTTTTCCACCTCCGAATCATCGTTCCAGAAGGCATAGATTCCGGCATAACCGCGGGAAAGGAGCTGCTGTTGCAGTTCAGCCATCATCGCCGCATAAAAACGGTCGCGTGTCGAATACGCCAGAACCCCGATGGCAAAGCTTTTGCGCGTGATCAGACTGCGGGCTGTCAGATTCGGGCGGTAGTTCATCTTCTTGACCAGATTCAATACCTGTCTGCGCTTCTCCGCTGAAACCCGGATTGATTTGCTGCCGTTCAGGACAGCTGATATGACCGAGGGGTCCACTTGCGCGACCCGCGCGATATCCCGCATTGTAACAGCCATTTTTCCTCCGGTTTTTTATTGTGATCATTCGTTTGATCATTTATATTATATGCGATAATGCGCGTTTTGTCAATAGGGGATTGCCGAAAAAACATATTTTTTTGCTGGAGGCGGGAATCCGGTAAAATTCCCAAAGCCGGCAAGCCTGTCTGCCGGTGATGCATTGTCTCTGAATGTTTCAGGAGGCGGAGACAAAAAAACGGCATACAGCGGATTTGCGCTGTATGCCGGGCAGTTGTCAAACAGCCTGCGGACAGGCTCAGTGATATTTCGGGAGCATATTCCCGTGAGCTTCGATGAGGTCGTCGCACATGGCGATGATATCGTCGATATTGAGTTCCGAGCTGGTATGCGGATCAAGCATTGCCGCATGGTAGATATGCTCACGTTTGAGTGTGAGAGCCGCTTCGATCGTGAGCAATTGAACATTGATGTTGGTCATGTTCATGGCGGCGCACTGCGGCGGAAGAGCTCCGACGTAGGTTCCCTGAACGCCGTTTGCATCGACGAGGCACGGAACCTCGACCACCGCATTGGACGGCAGGTTCGTGATAAGACCGTTGTTCATGACGTTGCCGCCGATCTGATAGGGCGTATTCGTTACGATCGCATTCATGATGCCGGAACCGTATTCTCTGGAGAGCTTATGGTCGAGTTTCGGGTTGCCGCAGATATCTTTATACTGTTTCTTCCAGTTGTTGATCTGGTTGACGCAGCGGCGCGGATACTCATCCAGCGGGATGAAGTATTCGTCGATGAGTTCGGGATAAGCCGCCTTGATCCAGTAGGGGGCGTATTCGGCGTTGTGTTCGCTGGATTCGGTGACGTAATAGCCGAAGCGGTTCATCATTTCGAGGCGGATCAGATTGCCGTGCTTTTCCTTGCCGCCGCGATATTTACTGACGATCTTCGGGCCGAGCTTGCGCATCTGCGGATAGACGTCCTTGCCGTCTTTCGTGAGTTCGAGAAGCCATGCCATATGGTTGATGCCGGCGATCTTCGTGCGGTAGCCGAGGTCTTCAAAGGGACCGTCTTTCTTTTCATCGTAGAGATTGAGCGCCATCAGAAGTGACTGTGCACAGACCTGAACCGAGTGGCAGAGCCCGACGGTTTTGACGGAGGTCCCGCGGAGCATTGCGCCGGTGAGCATCGCCATCGGGTTGGTATAGTTGAGGAACCATGCATTCGGGCAGACTTCTTCCATGTCTCTGGCGAAATCAAGCATGACGGGGATCGTGCGGAGCGCACGGAAGATGCCGCCGATGCCGAGGGTGTCCGCAATGGTCTGGCGCAGCCCGTATTTTTTCGGAATCTCGAAGTCGATCACAGTTGAGGGCTCATAGCCGCCGACCTGAATCGCGTTGACCACGAAATCGGCTCCCTTGAGTGCTTTCTTACGGTTGGCGACGCCCAGGTGCGTCGTGATCTTCGCGCGCCCGCCGTTGATGTTCTGGTTGAGCGTCGTGAGCATCTTTTCGGATTCGATGAGACGTTCCTTGTTGATGTCGTAAAGCGCGATGTGAGAATCTTTCAACGCTTCTCTGCACATGCAGTCGCCGAGCACGTTTTTGGCAAATACCGTACTGCCGGCTCCCATGAATGTGATCTTGGCCATTTTTGTTTTTTCCTCTTTAGTTGATGAGTAACTGTGAAACTCTCTGATATAAAAAATATAAGGGGGAAAAGATAAAAAGAAAGCCTTTTTTCTCTAAAAATATAAAACTTATGTGCTAATCATGGTAATTTTGTGCTGCAATGCGGATTTTACCGCCCTGATCTGCGGATTATGGAAAACAGCCGCCCCGGGAGAGGGTCAGGCGCTTTCCCGGATTTTCAGGAAAGGAAGCAGACGTACACGCACGGGGGTCAGGGCAAGATCCTGATTCGTGATCTTGTCGATGACCTGCCTGGCAAGCTGTTTGTAGTCGAGAATGATCGTCGTCAGTTGCGGATAAAGCTGTTCGCCGACAGGCAGCCCGTCGCATCCGCAGACCGCCACATCTTCCGGAATGCGGATGCCGCGTTTCAGGAGGGCGCGGTAGACGCCGCCCGCCATTTCGTCATTCGTAAAGACCGCATCGAATTTCACGTTCCGCTTCAACAGGGATTCCACCGCGTTTGCCGCCGCCGCTGCCGTAAAGTCCGTATAGCAGATCAAACTTTCGTCCGCCTGAATTCCGGCGCCGGACAGACTGTCACGGTAGCCTGTCTCGATTTCCCGGGTGAAGAAGTGTTCTTTCGGCCCTGAAACGAGAGCGATCCGGCGGTGTCCGGAGGAGAGGAAATGCTTCATTGCCAGAGCCGCCGCGCGCGTGTTGTCGAAAGAAAAGGAACTGTAAACGGATTCGATCACATCTTTTCCCGTATCGTCCAGCAGGATTGCGCCGGGCAGGGCGGTCAGCAGGGAACGGCGTTCCTTTTCACTGAAATTGCCGATGATCAGGCTGGCTTCCACATCCGCTTTCCCCGCGGTCGCAAGCATTCGCGTGAACTCTTTGTAATTGCCGTCGGAGACACGTATGATGCATTCGTAACGTTTCGAGGCGAGCAGGCGCACCAGCGACAGGGTAAGTTCCGAGTGGAACCGTCCCATTCCCTCTCTGCCTTCCCCTGCGATGATCTGGACGGGACGCGAATGAAGCTGTTCATGAAGCGTCGCCTTCCGTCCGGCGCGGGTCGTGCGCAGATAACCGAGGCGCGCCGCAACTTCAAAGATACGCTTCCGGGTCTCCTCGGAAACCGTCGGGAGCTGGCGCAACGCACGGCTGACGGTCATGGGGCTGACGCCGCATTCCGCCGCAATGGAGTCCAGAGAGATGCTGTTCTGTTTCTGTTTTATCATAATATGGTAAAAATATCACGCAAACGGTAAAATTTCAATGATTTTTTTTCTTTCAGGGGTTGTTTTCTTCTAAAAAAATACTATAATTAACAATATGAATGTTAAATCTAACATAAAACCTTAAAACATGGAGATTTGTTATGGGCTACCTGATCAAAAGTGAAAGTGAAAACCGTCTCGCCGCAGTGAGGAAGATTCTCGAAGAAAAGAACCTCGATCTTGCGCTTGTCTATTACGATGAGTTCAATATCGGCAACGGCTGGTATCTGACCGGCTGGTGCCCGCAGTTTGAGAGCGGCGCGGTGCTTGTGCCGCGCAGGGGCACGCCGCTCCTGCTGGGCGGTCCCGAGAGCGAACCGTTCGCGAAACAGGACAGCGCAATCACCGAAACGCGTAACTTTCCGGTATTCATGGTTCCGGACGAAGAGTATCCGGCGGCGACGATCATCGACTTTCCGCATCTGTTTGCCGAACTCAATGCGAATCTCGGCGCCGTGAAACGCATCGGCATTGTCGGCGGCGACCGGATGCCCTACGGATGCCACAAAGGGATTACAGACGGCTTCGTCGGGGTTGAAATGGTCGACATCACTTCAGAATTCCTGAACCTGCGCTACTATAAGTCGTCCTGGGAAATCGAGCAGATCCGTGCCGCGTTCCAGTTGGCGGACCTCAGTTATGAAGCCATGAAAGAGATGATCAAAGTCGGCAATACCGAAATTCAGGTTGCGGCGGCGGGCGAATATGCGGCGCGCAGCCGCGGCGCGACGGGCTTCGGTTTTTCGGCGATTGTCGGCAGCGGCAAACGCGGAAATGCGGTCGTTCCGACTGCCACGGCAAAAGTGATGGAGGACGGCGAACTGGTGATGATCGGGATTGCACCGAAGATTCGCGGCTATGCCGGCGTGGTCGGCGATGCGCTTCCCGTAAACGGAACTTATTCTGCGAAACAGATCGAGTGCATGAAGTATCTGCGCGAGGCGTTCTGCCTGACGAAAGAGATGTTGAAAGTCGGGCTGACCGGGCGCGAGATTGATGCTCCCGCGCGCGCTTATTTCAATAAGCACGGCTTTGAAAAGAACCTGGTCTGCCCGTTTGTGCATACGATCGGTTTGAATGAGGCGGAGTGTCCTTTCTTCGGACCGAACAGCGACGATGTGCTGGTTCCGGGAATGACGGTTTGCGTGGACGTGAGTTTCTTCGGGCATCCGGAGTTTAACGGCGTCCGTATTGAGACCGGCTACGAGATCACGGACAAGGGCGCCGTTCCCTTCAGTCCGAAAATGGATAAGCTTCATACGGATCTGGATCACTTCTGATTCGCGTCCGGCGAATGAACATGACAGGGACGGGATTGCTTTCCGTCCCCGTCAGACATCATTTCCTGGTTATGATGCCCGGATTTGATTGCGCAGTCTCTTGATACGGAACAATGCCGATGTTGTGAGCTGCAGAAAAAAGTGATTTGCTTCTTTACCGGATGGTTTGATACCGCGATGTTCTGCATCGGGCAGTTCATCAGGATAATAAAGTTGAAAAACCTTTATTTATAATAATATTTCTATTGACAATGCGGTAATTTAGATTATAATATTAATGAAACGGGATGGGTTTTTTGCAGCGGGATCGCATGGAATAGTTTCCGATTCATGAGCAGGGGTGTTGTTTCCGGATTCCGGGGAGAATGGCGGAGTATGGGTTTTCTGCTGTTATCCGTTGCGGTGTTGTACAGGGAAAACGCCGTTTTTCGTTTTGGATTTGATATCTGGGAACTCGGTCATTTTGAGGTTGGTTTATAAATATATGATTACAATTCAGGGACAGACAGCAATTTCAAGTTGGATTCTTCCGCAGGATGCCGGACTGGATTGTCTTATTTCGGTTTCCTGTAAGTCCGAGCACATTCTGTCGCCTGCTTCTTTCCGGGTATCCATTGCGAAACCGCTTTCCGGGTTTGAGTATTCCAGAACGTTGGATATTACCGCCGCCGGGAGTTTTATCATTCTCAAATCCTGGCAGGCGATGAATCATATTTATATCACAATTTCTTCTTTTGTGAAACAGATACGGAGAAAAGCGGACGGATTTTTCTATTTCGCCCGCATTTTCATCAGACGCTTCCAACTGGATATGTTCGTTTTACTGAGACAGTGAGATTGATTTCATATGAAACAGAATCGACAAGATAAAAACACAACAGGCGCCCGTCCGGCATCCCGGATGGACGTTTGTTGTGTTTTTATGTTATACAGATCAAAATTATATAAAAATTAAGGAGATTCAGGTATGGCAGTTTATACTGTTGATGCAGCGCTTACTGCAAGTGACCCTGCAAACAATCAATTCAAAACCATTCAGGAGGCGATTGACGCCGCTCGGGGGGCTGACCCGCAATCTGAAGCTGATCGGATTACGATTGAAATCAAAGCTTCTGCTGTTGAATATACTGGTGTGAATGTCGCGGGAATGTCGAATTCTGTTTTGAATCTGAAAGATGCCAAATTCATTACACTTGCCGGAGCCGGAGCAGGAAATACAGTCTTTCGCGGTCAGATCAATGTGGCGAATTCAGAGGGTGTCATAATTGAAAATATGACCATTACGGCAGACGGAACGAATTCTGCTGAATTTGTCGGGAATGGCTTGATTGATGCCCGGCAACAGGGAGTGAAAGATCTGATTATCCGCAACAATGTGATAGCGTTGGAAAACTGCGATCACGCAAGTGCGGTGAAATACGATGTTATTGATCTTTATACCCAGACAGGTTCCAAGGAGAACGTTACGATTTCCGGAAATACGATTTCCGGAGGTTGTTACAGTATTCGATTGGACCGCTTTAATAACGGTGCTACTGTGATTGCCGATAATGTGATTACCGGAAGCCAGCGTGCCATCAACGTGGATGGTATGACAGGCACAGTGGAAATTACCGGCAATAGTATCAGCAATGTACTCCATAAAGGAATACAGATTGCCGGCACAGCTGCCGAGTCTGTCACTATATCTGAAAATACGATTCAGGTCATAGGAAAGGATGATGGCAGTGCTGCACTGGTTTATCATGAAACATTGAATACCACTTCTGACTTTGCCGTTACTGATAATTCTCTGGTTGTCACAACTCAGGGAATGCCTGTTATCAGGGAGGAAGGTTCCGTTGTTTCCCCGACACAGACGAATAACTATATGCAAAACGCGGATGGTACATTGGCTGACGGTTCCGCTGAACCGGAAACTTCCGTTGCCGAATTTCTCGTTTCCGCCGATTGGAGCGAAATTACATCCGGCGGCGTTGTTTCATACAATGGAAAATTCTACACCATCGGAACCAATGCGTTCGGTGATGCTAAAGCCGCGCTCAATGCCGCGAATACTCTTGGGGGAACACTTATTAATCTGACAGAGACAGGCTATGTTTATGCTGCTCCTCAAGATAATGATGCATATATGGTAAAGATCACCAATGCAGGTACTTACAATATTACCGGTGGTAAAGGTGTCTTACTGAATTATGAAGTGGAACTCAACCCGGACAAGGCGGATGGCGAGTATATTATTAATATGACGGATGCGAATCTGACCGCAACCAAACTGACATTGCGCAACAATGCCGAGCTGAATGTCACGAATTCTCGAATTGATTATAACCAATTTCAGGGCGGTTCCGCTTATTTGTCCGTTTATACCAATAGTGTGCTGAACATTAATAACTCTGTTGTCGGGTATAACCCCTATGCGTCTAAAACTGCTGATCCGGAAGATTTTGTTGCCGCGGAAGATCTGACTGCATATTGGGCTTGGGGAACTTGCCTGAATGTTTATGGCACGGCAGATATCAAAGATTCTGATTTGTTTATCTATGTCGGTCAGGGGAATCAGGCCGGTTTTGATGTTCTTGGCAATGGAACTGCAACGCTTACGAATTCTAATGTCAGTCTGGCGTTATTGAATGTTGGTGGTGATTATACTGAAAAGTATCTTGCTGCCGATGCTGATAAAGATAATCTCGTGGCTACATTGACTCTTGATAATTCAAGAGTCAAGAATACACAGTATCGCGGTGATTACAATACCGAGAACGGTATCAATGTCGGTAATGCAGCCGGAACAACTGCTGGAAAATTGACTATTAAAAATGGTTCCGATATTGATTTTACTGTGCGCAGCTATAACGATGCACGGGAGATCGGGCTTAGAGTGCATAACGGCAAGAGCAGTGTGGAACTTATCGACTCCACACTCAAGGTTGGTTCTGTGTCCAATGCCGGAACGGTTTCCATTGACGGCTCCAGTTTGAATGTCAAGACTGTTACCAATAACGGCAGTATTTCTGTGACAGGCAACAGTAAGTTGAACATTGAGTCTCTGACGGGCAATGTCAATCTTGTTGACGGAGCCAATCTTTCTGATTCAGTGATCGGCAGCGGAACTGTGGTAACCACCGGAAATGTTACACTTTCCGGTAATGTCACACTTGATAAGTTCAACGCCGTTGATGGCGAGGGTGATGCGGGCAATTCCGTTATCATTGCCGCAGGCGCCGATGTCCGCCTGAACGGCGAGGTGCGTATCCGGACAAATGATGTGGTTCATATTTATGGTGCGCTTACCGTAGGGGACGCAGCCGATTTCTACAAGAAAAACGGCAGTGAAATGACGATTTACAAAGATGGCGTTCTGACTTTGGAAGATTCAAGCTTCCAGAACAACAGCCTGCTGACCGTTTACGGAGAAATGAACCTGAACTACGTTAACGGCTGGGCACCGAAGCTTGCCGGAAATGAAACCGGAAAGTATAGCGGGCAGCTTGTCGTTGACGGCAAGGACGGCAAGGGCATTGTAAATGTCAAGGCTCCGTTCCTGACTTTCGGAGGAGGATTGGGATCGGCATGGAAAGAGGCTGCCGATGGATGCACTGTCGATATCTTGAATAACGGTAAGATCGTTACCGATGCCAAGGCTTTCTGGAATTCTTCGAAGAATACGCTTACATTGAATCATGGTTCTTTGATTTTCGATGCCGCCAATTCCGCCTACGATTCTGTGTGGCAGGCAGACGCCAAGTTTGATAATGACGGCGTGATGAGTGGAAGCAACAGCAGTGTGATTGATATGTCCGGTCGCACTTTCACAAATAACGGAAGTGTCACTCTTGCTGATTCCACGCTGACTGCCGGAACTCTTGTCAATAACAGCACAGTCAACGTATCCGGTGCGGACTCCGCTGTAAAAGCGGTGTTCAGCGGCAGCGGAAGCACGGTTTTTACGGATGTTGTCCTTGATGCTGACTGGGCTGTCAGCGGCTCACAGGGAGAATGGCGTTTCCTGGGCGACAGTACGGTTGCCCAGGCAATGGAGTTTGACGGCCGTGTTTATGCCGGGACGCTTCAGACCGCAGATGAGACTGATTTCAGCGGGGTTGCGAGTTCAACTCTGGCGATCAATGCGGATTTTTCCGCTTCGGCTTTGTGGATCGGCGCGCAGTATGCGGACGGAATTACGGATTCCAAAACATCGACGGTGACGGTGAACTCCGGCAGTGTCCTGACGGTTGACGGCGAAAGCAGCGGACTTGTAATCCGTGAAAGCGGCATATTGAATATCATTGACGGCAGTTCTCTCAGAATCGGTCATGACCGCCAGGTGATGATTCAAGGTGCATTGACCGTGGACGGCGCGGGTTCTCTCTTCGAGACAGCCAGTTCTCCGGTGAATATCTATAAGGATCATGCCGTGTTGACGGTCAGCAACGGAGGAAAAGCTGTTTTCGGCAGTTATAATGACACCAATATCCGAATCGGAACAGGCGGTGAAATCGTTCTGAAGAGTGGTATCCTTGTCCTCAATGATACGCTCAATATCAATGACACCGGCAGTTTCTCAATGGATTATCTTTCCACTGTTTCGTTTGCGGAGACAATCAATGTGGCTGCGACCGCTTCCCTGACGATTGATACGACCGGGTTCACGGACGGCATTTACAAGCTCATGGACTATACCGGCACAGGGTCTTACAGCGAAGAGCAGTATAAAGTTCTTCTCGGCAGCAACTGGGATGACGCCTGTTACTCCGTCATTGACAACGACCTTTATTTAATGAATGCCGACATGACGACACTCAAGGTTGATGCCACATGGGCAGGTTCCGAATTCGGCGCAGAGGTCGCGGAAGGCTATTATTACGGCATCAACGCGTTCAGCGATTTGAAGACTGCTGCTCTTTCCGAAGGCTTCTCGACAATTGATGTCGCAGTCGGAACTTATGCGACGGAAGAGGTTACATTTACACGTTCCGCAACGCTCAATGCCGTCGGCACCGGGGGTGTGGAGCTTCTTTCCACGGCATCCAGTACAACTCAGAGGAACTATTCCGTCATGGGATTCGGGAGCGAAACCGAAACTCCGACTTATTATGATGCGACGACGGCGCAGCATTTTGTGTTGAACGGCGGTTTTGTTACGGGGCATTTCATGACCCACAAATACTCGAACGTAGATCTGTTGCTGGATGGCAGTCTCGGTGTTTATGGTTCTGCTTATGTGAAAGCCGGTACGCAAATGACGGTTGTGGAAGGAGCTTCCATGCAGAAGCTCTCCGGCGAATTCATGACTGACGGTCAGCTTTGCGTTTATGGCGAGCTGACAGTGAATGGCGAACTTTCCTATCACAGCTATGCGATGGGAGCCGTATTGGTTGTCGGCAATGACAAATATGGACAAACTGCCGTCCTGACGGTTTCCGGCAGCAAGGCAGTGGCAGATTTCACGTCACAGAAGCTGGATGGTTATCAGACCACGGCTTTGCCTGCCACTGTAGCAAGTTCGGGACGGCTTGTCGTCAATAATGGTGCCACATTCCGCATGAATGGCGAAATCAAAAACCTCGGTTCGGTCGAAATGAGCGAAGCCAATGCGGAGCTTGGAAAATTGAGCAATCTCTCAGAAACTGCTGTGATGAGCTTTTCCGATATGCGTTCGCTGACTGCCGGAGCGATTGAAAACCTGGGGACATTCACGTTGACCGGTTCCAGCATGACACTTTCCGGTCAGTATGAATACTGGCCGCATGGCTATACATCGGTCGGCGACACCGAGATGCGTGATTATGATTATACCATAGACAACAAAGGGATGCTCAATATTGAGAACAGTTCTGTCACAATCAACGGATCGTTGACCAACAGCGGCACTGTCAATGTCTCCGGCACATCGGCTTTGAGCGGCACTGTTTCCGGCAACGGGGAATTCAATATCCTCGGCGGAACGGAGGATGCTCCGACCAGACTTTCCGGAAAAATTACTTCCGATGACAAAGATACGGATCTCACGCTGAAAGAAGGAACCATTCTGCTTGGAGCAGATGCGGATATCAGTCTGAACGGATATGAAGGAGACGTTTATTCTGAATTCATTGTCGGCGGGACGGACAATACAACGACCGATGTAACGGATGTAACCATGTCTGACGGTGCAAAAGTATCTGCACAGCGGGTATGGATCGGCGGCGAGTATGACAAGGAGAAAGATACGGCTGCCCATACTTTGAATGTGACCGGAAGCGGTACGCTTCTGAATGGACATTCCCAGATCGGAGTTAATATCCGCCGTGACGGTGTCTTGAATGTTTCCGACGGCGGCGAAGCGAAAGCTTCGGATCTGGTTGTCCGCGGGACAATTACCGTTGACAATGCAAAACTTACTGCCAACGGCGGCAATGTCTACGGCGAGGGGAATAATATTCCCGCAGTCATTACCGTTGAGAACAAGGGCGTATTTACTGCTTCCGGAACGCAGGTGTTCCAGATCGGGCATGCATCTGCTGCGGATCGTACCGGTGTGCTGAATGTGAAAAACGGTTCCATTGTTACGGTCAATAATCTTAAACTGGAACAGTCCGGTTCCATTAACATGGATTATACCTCCACTTTGGCATTCGATACGTTTGTCAGCAGCGGCACGATCACCGTTGACACGGCGGGATTCACCAGCGGCGTGTATAAAATCTTCGATGATCTCACGGGCTCTTATACGGAAACGGAATACAGGAGTCTGCTCGGCGACGCCAACTGGAATGATTCCTACAAGGTGATTGATAACGATCTGTATCTGACGAATCTGGAAGGCGCCGAGCTTTATGTCGACAGCGCATGGGCATCCATGAGTCCGAATGAGGAAGTGACGTTTGTTGACGGAACAAAGGCTTATTACAAACTCAATGCTTTTGACACTGTTGCAAATGCACTGGCTCTGCCCTCCGGAGAGACGGCTTATGAGAACGCCGTCAAACTCAATATTACAGGGGCGGTCAAGACGGATATCTCGGTAATCGGATCAAACATTACGGAAGTCAATTCCGCTGCGAGAACTGCCGATGAGAATGCTGTGATTGCGGAAGATGCCCTGACAGTCAATCTGGTTCAGGTCGATAATACAGAGGCAGGCTGGGAGGTCTATTATCCGCTGGCGGGAGGAAGCGCCGCTTCGGTTTACGGCGGTATCACGACCAACTTTGTTTCCGGTCTCTTTACTTTTGAGACGACCAGTGACCCGAATATCATCGGCGGTGCGTATGGCGCTTCTGACGCGAAAATTTACGGCAGCACGACTGTGAATATCGGGACGGACGGAGGAGCGGACAGTGATGTTGACATCTATGTCGATGCCCTGGTCGGCAGCGGCGGCGGAACAGTCAACGGCAACAGCTCCGTCAATATTTATTCCGGAACGATTGACATGACCGGCTCCATTATCGGCGGCTCCAGTTGGGGCGGTGTGGTCAAGGGCGACAGCTCCGTCAATATCTACGGCGGTACTATTACCGACAGTTCGGATGGCAAGAGCAAGCGCGGCATCATGGGCGGCAGCTATAACGGCGTGACCGAGGGCAATGCGTCCGTCAACATTTACGGCGGAACCGTGAACGGCAGAATCTACGCCGGCGGCAGTCAGGCGGGGACAACGGTCAAAGGCAATGCTTCGGTCAATATCTCCGATGGTGTGGTCAATGGCAGCATTTACGGAACCGGCGGCGTTGTGGAAGGCAGCATTTCCATTTCCGTGACCGGCGGCACGATCAAAGGAAATATTTATGCCGGAGGGCTTAACGTCGGTGTTGCCGGGACAAAGACTGTAAATATCAGTGACTACAGTAATCCGGATAAAGATAACAAGAATCACTTCTATGGCGGTTCTTCTGTGACACAGAGCGGAACGGCAGATGCTTTGCTTGAGATCGTCGATGGGGATGTCATCATGAATGTGGCGGATACAGAAGCCTATGCCGATATTTTCGGCGGGGCATCTGTGACCAAGAGTAATTATGTGTTTGTAGAAGCCGGCTCCTCGGACGTGACGGTTAAGAACCTGTTGATTAACGGATATGACTCCGGTAAGACGATCTGGACCGGACGTGTTTACGGTGCCGGGCAGATCAGCAATTCCGGCAACAGTTCTGTTGACAATTATGATGTCTATTATCAGGCTTCTTCGAATGTTCATGTTACGAATATCGGCGGGATCACTGTCAACAAGGATGATGGCAGTGTAACCCATAATCCCGGTGCGCGTGTTTATGGCGGCGGCTATCTTTACTGGTCCAGAAAATCTGAAATGACTGTTGGTTCTACCAACGTTGTTGTGGATGAGGACCTTCAGAAGGATTCTGATGTGAAGACAGAGTTGGCGCATGTGATCGGAGGTTCGCTGATCAGCGGGACCATTGACGGTGTGAATGCAAGTACCATTATTACCGGCAATACGGATGTTACTGTAAATGCAGGAGTTATTTCTGCATGGCTGGTCGGCGGCAATAACTCGAACTGGTTCGGTCGTTCCGTGATCGGTGTTGCAGATGAAAATGGCTCCTATGAGTATAATGGTGAAAAATACAGTGCAGGAAGCACCAAGGTCACATTGAATGACGGCGGTTCCGAGACTCTTTCCATTATCGGCGGCAGTTTGACTGATTATGCATCGTATTATGAAGCTGGCAGACTAAGAGAAGCTGTTGTCTTTGGAAAGACTGAGATCATAATGAATGGCGGCACGGCTTACGAGGCTGTTGGCGGTGGGTATGCGCTGTATCAGAATCAAAATGCCGATACCTCCGGCAAGCTGACAGGAGTTGAGAATCCGCTCAGTAATGTCGAAGGCGAAACGAATGTTACAGTGAACGGGGGCACAATCAAGAGTAATGTGATTGGCGGCGGGTATGCCTACAGTAATCAGGCTGCTTCCTTGAGCTCAATCGCAAATGTTACCGGTAATACTTTTGTTGCCATTGGCGGCACGGCAGCGGTTGAAGGCAACGTTTACGGCGGTGGATATGCCGATGGCGGTGAAGCCGATGTTACCGGAAATACCTCTGTCAATGTTACCGGCGGAACTGTTGCCGGCAATATTTACGGCGGCGGGTATCATGCCAATGTCAACGGCAATGCCACTGTGACGATTACTGGCGGAACGGTTTCCGGTGACATTTACGGCAGTGGCGAAGGCGAGGCGACGGTGAACGGAAGCCGGACTCTGAACCTCGGTTCCGCGGATGCGGCGGCGTATGCAGCAACATTGAACAATGTATATGATTTCAATGTCGCTCAGGTTGTCAATGCCGATGTGACCGTAACCGGTGACTTCTCTGTGGAGGAGATCACCATTGCCGGAGCAACGCTTACCCTGAATTCCGGATTCCTTGCCGCGACAACTGCGGTTGCGATTGAAATCGGCGCTTACAATGTGACCGCAGCTGCTTTGAATGTCGGTGTTTCCGGCGTGAACCAGCCGTCGATCACGATCAGTGCGGCGGAAGAGTTGACAGCCGGCCGTTACCTTGTCGCAAGCGGTTTCGACAGTCTCTCCGGCTTTACCGTCGATGGAATCAACGACTATACACTGCGGCTTCAGGGCGAGGATGTGTATCTGACCAAAGATCTGGCTCCGGATGACTATGACGCCAACGGACGTCCTGACATTCTGATGCAGCATGATATCGGCAAGCTTCAGGTGTCGCTTGTGCAGGAGGATCAGAGTGTAATTCTGAAAGATGTTGCGGATCTCGGCGACGGCTGGACGATTCTTGGCAGCGGCCAGTCCGGCAACGGCGAGAATTATGCCGATATTTACCTTACGAACGGTGAAACGGTCGGCATCTGGCAGCTTGATGAAACTACCGGCGTGACTGCATGGCAGGAGATCCAGAGTTTCGACAGTGCGACGCATGTTCTCGGACTTGGCGACTTCAACGGCGACGGTATCACGGACCTTCTGCTCCAGAATGACAACGGTGCAGTCGGCGCGTATCTGACCGACGGTGAGAATGTCGGCTGGAACTACTTCCAGAGCCTCGGCAGCGAGTGGAGCATTGCCGGTATCGGCGATTTCAACCATGACGGAATCGACGACGTGGTGCTGCAGAATGAAAAGGGTGGTTATGCCGGCATCTGGCAGCTTGACCGCAACGGTCAGGTCAGCTGGAGTGACCTCGATGTCCTGAACAATGGACAGATTGCGGGTACCGGCGACTTCAACGGCGACGGCTTTGATGACGTTCTGCTGAAGTGGGGGAATTCCTACGGCGCATGGACGGTCAGTGGCGGCAATCTGTCCGGCTGGATGGATCTCGGCACGCTGTGGGACAGTGCTGCTCTTGAACAGATCGGCGACTTCAACGGCGATGGAATAGACGATTTGCGCGTGCGCATCACGAACGGAGACCTCGGTGCCTTCTGCGTCCTGGGCGAGGGCAACCTCCAGTGGAATTATCACTTCAGTGTCGGCAGCGAGTGGCAGACGAATCTTGTCTCCATCTGAGTGATGCTGTAAATGGAAAACGGTTCCCCCGGATGCAGAAATGTATCCGGGGGAATATTGTATCACCTTTTGAAAACGAAAGAGTTTGCCGCTGTGTGCGGAGAGAGGGGGCTCTGCTGTCTTCCCGTTGAATTTATTTTTTTGAATTTTATCTTTACCGTCAGACCCCATCAGAAACAGTTCCTTTTTTTCTTTCCGTTTCCCCCTTGATATTGACCGGGGAAAGAGTATATTTTGTTATCGTCTTTTTGAAGAGCGTCTTCTTCTGTAATTGATCGTGCGCCCGGACGGTTTTTTCCGGAATATTTTGAATCAGGCTTTATTTCAGGAGGAGAAAAACGGATGGCGGAGGGCTCTGTACAGCATTGGTTTAATCACCTTTTTGCTTTTTTCATCAAGGGTGCCCGACGGCGTGGACTGCCGGAAAAAGAGCGGGATGAGCTTCTTTTCCCATCAATTCTGTTCCGTTTTCTCGGTATGGCGGTGTTCGGCGATCCCCGGAAGTTTTTTCTGGAACAGTCCGCTGAGTTGCAGGTGGAGCTTTGCCGCAGAGCCGGGCCGCTGGGATTGTCACCGTTGTTTTATTACATGCTGGCGGATACTCTGCCTGAAAGATGGTATGCTGCATTCAAACAGGATTTTTATGTGCAGTCGCAGTATGATTTCCGTTATTCCCGCGCGTTGAAGAAAGTTTACGGCGGATTTCAGGTCTGTGAGACACCTTTCATTCCTCTCAGGAGATGTTACTTTGCATATTGTGTCTATCCTCATCCGGCGATCTGTTTCCGTGAGGAACAGGATGTTTTATTTCATCGCCCGGACGTGGAAAAGGTGTTTCGGAAATTTCTGGGGCATGACTGGAAAACATCCGACAGCAGACACCATTTTTTTACGCGTCTCCGCCTGCCGGTTCTTATGAAACCCGGTTATCCTGCATTGGAGTTGCGCTGGCATGTTTTGAGAGATTCTTGCTCTTTCGATCCTGAAATACTCTGGCAGAATACCGTGCCGGCGCCGGAGATCCCCTTTTGCCGTTATCTGCGCCCCGAAGCGTATTATCTGCTGACTGTTTACAATATGTATTCCGACCGCTGGCTGTCCGGCTGCCGCTATCTTCTGGATCTTGCATTTCTCCAAAAGAAGTTCCATCTGGATACGGCGCTGATTGAAAGACTGAACCGGGAGTGGAATTTGAATCTTGATTTGGGGCTCTGCTACCGGCTGTTCCCGACGATGTTTCCCAAAAGACAGTGTCTTTTTCCGTCGGATGCGGCAGTGCCGGATGAGGCGCGTTACATCGTTTACCGGCTGGCGCTGGCAGAGTATCCGGATAGTGCGTTTCCTGCCCTGGACCGGTCCTCAACGCCGGAGCCGCCTGTCCCGGAAGAATGCAGGGAGAACGGGATGTTTCACCGCTCCGGCAAGAAGAAGCGGGCGATGCGGAAAATGCAGGAGAGACTGGAGCGTATGCTGCCTCAAATCACGAAATTGAAATGAGAGAGGTTCCGGGGGAGCCTTTCCTATCTTTCACGGGTAAGGCTGCGGTGTTCCGCCCGGAAAGTGCGGGGAGTGGTTGCGAAGGCTTCGCGGAACTTTTTGCAGAAGTAATTGCTGTCGTAGAAACCGCAGCGCGCGGCGATCTCGCTGATGGTGCTGTTGCTGTTGATCAGCAGGTCGGATGCGTGCTGAAGGCGGATTTGCATGAGGTAATCCACAGGACTGCATCCGACCGTTTCCCGGAAATGACGGTGGAAGCTGCGCTGTGACATATGGGCGATCCGCGCCAGTTCCTCAACCTGAACTGCATCCGCGAAACTGCGGTTCATGTAACTGACTGCGTCGCCGATCAGGAAATGAACCCGCTGCTCCGGAATTTTGTATCCGCTTATGCGGGATATCCGGACAAGAATTTCCATGAACAACGCAAGACTGTAAAACAGATTTCCCGGCCTGCAGTTTTTCAGTTCGTCTTCGAGCCTGCGGAGCATACGGACCGTTTCCTGAAGATTCTGCCCTTCCAGATGTGCAACGGGTTTGGCTGAATTCTGCTGTTTGCCATGTCCGGGGAAAAAGATTCGGAATAACGGCATGGAATATCCGTCCAGTATCGGCAGGGAAATTTTCGTGCGGTCGTAAACCAGATTGATGATTTCCATATTTTCCGTATGGTCATAAGCATGGGAGGCACCGGGATGGATGACCAGCAGATCGCCTGCTTCGATCGGAATATTTTCAGATTCAAGAATATGGCGTGCACTGCCGCTGATGATGAGCGCGATTTCCGAATATTCATGATCATGGAAAAGGCGTGCGGGATGCAGTCCCGCCTCCCTGTGGACAACCCACAGCGGCAGTTTTCCTTCTGAAATATAACTTCTGATTGTGGAGTGATAATTCCGCAGCATGGCAAAATCTCAATTTTGGCGGTATTATACTATAAAATGGCTCAAAAATCAAGGTTTTTTCTGAAATTTAATTTATAATAACAGAGTAAAGAAAATATAATTTGCTGAAAGGAGCGGATCATGATTCAGAAAACACGGCGGCGGGGTATCACGGGACATGAGATGTATGCGATCAGGTTTCTGGAAACGGACAGTGTGGACAGCCAGTCCGTACCCTGTCTCACTTCTCACTTCTTCCTTCTTTATTCAAATGTTCAAATGTTCTTGCTTCGCAGGGAGAAAATAAAAATTTTTACTCTGATAGAGCTCCTGATCGTGATTGCGATCATTGCTATTCTGGCGGCAATGTTGCTGCCTGCGCTGAACGGCGCCATGGAGAAGGCGAAGCTGATCGACTGTGCGGGCAAGCAGAAGCAGCTCGGAATCGGTTTTATGCAGTATGTCAATGACAACAGGGATTATTTTCCGCCGCATCAGGCTGAGGTGATTGATCCGGTCACGCACAACCGCGAATACTGGCCGGGGACTCTGACCTATGGCGGATATGTGAAGAATACCAATCTGTTTGTCTGCACGAACCGGAAAAACGACAGCATCTATTATCAGCGTCTCCGCAGGAATGAACCGGAAACGAGGACTGATGCGGCATGGGCAAGTGTCGATGTCGGATATAACTGGCTGCATATCGGTTCCAGTACCCGCTATTCGCCTTTGAGCGGCCCTGCGAAGTCTTCTCAGCTGAAACAGCCTTCCAGGACACTTCTGACCGCGGAATCCATTGATGCCACCCGTAAGGCGGGCTCGCCGTTTGTGTATGATTATTATCCGTCAACAGCGAATCCGCAGGCTTTTGCCATGCATCGGTCAACGGCTGTATCCACAAGAACGGACGGGCATATTGAAATGGTCATTGCCAAAGGGCGCGGAGAAGCCTGGATCATTTCCGCTTACAGAGGACCTTTGAAAGGAATATGGGGAGGTGTCTGGGAACGTGATCACAGCATGTATTGAAAGGCGGAGAGTCCGGACTATGTCCGGATGCCGGAAAAGAAACAGGAAAAACAAGGATGGAAAGGGATTGACAGGCATGAAATGCAAATGGTTGTTTCTGGGGTTGCTGGCTGCCGGAATTTCACTTCAGGGTGAGGATTGCAGCAGCAAAATCGCGGATGTGAAGTCAGGCAAACTCAACGAAGCGCGCGTGGAATGGTGGGCGGGGTCCGGCGGCGATATGAGGAGCGCTTTGCAGAATGCTCTGAACTCCGGCGCAAAGAGACTCATCATCAGCAGGCGTTCCACTCCGTGGCTCGTAAGCGGACAGCTGAATATTCCGTCAAACCTTGAAATCGTATTTGAGGACGGCGCCGAAATCAGAGCCATGCCCGGCAGGTTCCATGATCTCAACGAGGCGCTTCTCATGATTCGCGGCGGGAACAATATTACAATGCGCGGCAGAGGAATCCTGACTATGAACAAAAAGGATTATCTCGACTGTTCCCGATATAAAAAATCGGAGTGGCGGCATACACTTGCCGTTTTTTCCGGCAGCAATATCACGGTTGACGGGCTTGTCTTCCGGTCCAGCGGCGGCGACGGAATTTATGTGAACGGCGTCAGAAATATGACAATCGACAACGTGAAATGTCTTGACAACAACCGCCAGGGGATTTCCGTGATTTCCGCGGAGAATCTCCTGATCAGAAACAGTGAATTCAGCGGCACTTACGGCGCCGCCCCGATGGCGGGGATCGACTTTGAACCGAACCGCTGGAATGAGAAACTGGTCAACTGCATCGTGGAGAACTGCCGTTTTGCCGGCAATGAGGGGTCGGGGGTGGAGCTGATGCTTGCCACGCTTAATGAACATACCGCGCCGATCTCCGTTACAGTCCGGAACTGTGTGCTGGAGGGCAACCGGAAAGGATTTACATTGCTGAATACGAAATCGCCGGGTGTCAAGGGTGTCGTCAATATAGAAAACTGC